>ERZ802822.2144-NODE-2144-length-11201-cov-6.381607_pt1 | contig 11201 bp, 9 predicted proteins | sample MGYA00345649_ERZ802822 | MGnify/ENA primary metagenome ERZ802822 (study PRJEB30503, sample SAMEA104212359) | marine metagenome | biome: Westerlies Biome; feature: [SRF] surface water layer (ENVO:00010504) within the epipelagic zone...; material: water... | reverse complement strand
TTTCCGATCTGTGCCGCCGCTGAAGCCACCTTTGAAGGCCTTGGTACGATATTTAATGTGGCGCGCAGGCATGCCGTGCCGTGCTTGCATTTCTTTTTGTAGGAAATACACGCCAATGTCTGAGGGGATGCTGTCAAAGCCGCAGGTGTGCACGATCCGCGCGCCGCTGTCTTGAGCGGTCTGTTGGTGCGCGGTAATCATTTCTCGCATCCACAGCGATTCACCCGTTAGGTCGCAATAATGGGTCCCGTGTTTGGCGCAAGCCGCCACCAATTCTGAACCGTATCGAGCATAGGGACCTACGGTAGTAAGGATTACCCTGGTTTGCTGCACTAACTTTTCCAGCGCTTCAACGTCCTGACTGTCTGCGGTTAATACGGGGATGTCTCGCTGGCCCACTACCGTCTCTAGCTTCGCAGGATTACGACCGGCGATGGCCCAGCGCACGTTACCGCTGCCGTATTCACGATGCATGTAGTCCACAACAATCCGACCAGTAAAGCCGCTAGCGCCCCAAACAATAATGTCATAAGGCCGTTCGGTGGTTTCTGTATTTGGCATGGGTTCAGCTCTCGTTTGTTCTAAGACGTTTTGGCGTGGTTATAGCAAAAAAATGGCGGAGCCCATGGCCCCGCCAACAATGTGCCCCGCTGACTGATGCCGCTCCGCGGGTAAGTATCCCAAGCAGGACACTATAGTTCACAAACTTAGGTCAACCTGCGCCGGCAACACCTGCCGCGCGCTGACGCTCACGCATTTGTAGTAGTCGGTGCATCTCTTTGATGCTCAACCCGCCATCGCCATCTGCGTCCGCGCGTTTAAAGCTGCTGGCTAGGCGTTTTTTCCAACGATCTGGTAGCTCCGCCATAGTCAGTTTGCCGTCGAAATTTTTATCCATGAAACCAAAGCTCTGTGTCGTATCCGCCAACATTTTGTCGTGCAATGGCGCTTCTGTGGTCTCGTTTACATAGGTATAGCTGAACGCTCCGTAAAGCATTTCGTCCCAGCTCTGTTGTCCCCACGGTACATTCCTGTTGGGGTCCGGGTTACCGGGATTGTTAGCAGAGTTGTCGTACCAAGTGGTGTGCACCAGTCGTGCCCCCGGCTCAACACGTTTGGGTTCTACGAACTCATAGGTGCGCTGCCAGTTAAAGTCATAGTTCGGCACAGACAAAATAGCTTCCGTGCGCCCGTCGGCGTGAACGATCTCGAATTTGGAAGCCACGCCGCGGTAGTGCGAATGAGGCACGAGGTCGTGGATTTCTGCGGGCTTATCAAACTCGAAATAGGCGACCTCTTTATGTCGAGCTTCATTGGCCGGGATATAAATCTCTGGATTCAATACCACCTCTTGGCGGTAGAAGTTATCGGGGCGCTCTTTGTGAAAATATAAACCGATCTTGGAACGGTCCACGGTTTCACGTCCAACAGGGGTGTAATGTAACTGGAAGGTAAATTCGCCACCGGGGGCAATGTATACGCCAGTGTCCTCAGGGAAGACATTTGACTCATTACCGGGTGCGTAGCCAATCAGATAATTATCAAAGACCCCGCTGTCGCGTTTTTGCTTGGAGGTATCCGCATCGATAGACCCCGCCAAAATATGATGCACCACCTCGCGGTCGCCCGGCAGAACGGTCGCTGCACGAACCCAGACACCCACATCTAATGGGTTTTGTAAGCGCGGGTATTTGTATTCGACTACGCCGCTCGCGGGAATTGTATATTTGGGCATGTCTAAAACCAGATCAGGCTCTCCTAACGGCCAATCCACCTGGGCGATTTTCGACTCAGCCAGGGGGTCTGGCCCGTTGCCGCGTGGCGCGCCGGCCTCAATCCAATGCACTAGGGTCTGCGTTTCTTCGACGCTCAGGGACTTGTCGTCTTTGAAGACGCCTATGTGTGGGTCGGCGTGCCAAGGAGGCATGCGTTTGGTGCGCACTACTTCGCGGATCATAGGTGCGAAACCGCGTACCATGGTGTAGTCATTCATTGCCCAAGGGCCTAAACCACCCTCGGTATGACAAACTACGCATTTTTCTTGCAACATAGGCGCGATGGTTTCGCTGTAGCTGATTTGTTCGTGAGATTGGTTTTTTTGTGCGAAGTTGATCAAGCAACCAATGGCATCGCGCTTGGCGATTTCAACTGGTTCTCCCGCAAGGACCGCTTTGATCGCGTCCGCAGCATAGTGTTCAGATGCCTCGTTCTTCTGACGCTCATAAACTTGGCGGTCGTTGATTGGGCCGCGGTAGACGATTTCCCAACTCTTCGGATCGATGACCAGGATCTCACCCGTGCGAATCAGGTCCAGTGATTCGCCGATCAACTGCGTTTCGTCGTGGAGGATCGGCACGGCAATAGCATACTTTTCGGCCTCCGCAGCGATGGTTTCTCGACGGTCCTGCAGGTTTGAATTGAGCATGAAAAATGTCGTGCCGTTTGCTGCAAATTCCTCGCGCAGGGCGTTGTAGTCGGTAAGCGCGTTGCGCACGATCGGACAGCCGTTGCCCTGAACCATGATCACAATCGCGGGCGAGTTGTTGTAGTAATAGAGATCGTGGGCGTCGCCCTTGTGATCGAGCAGAACGAAGTTGTCTACGCGCATGGCAAAACTCGACGCGGCGCTAAGGGCGAGAGCGAAAAACAGGACCGCGACTGAACCTCTTTGAGTAAGCGAACTGAGCATGGAAACCTCCTACCAAAAACCTAATCCGCAAACGTATACCCGAGGGTGCGTGGATTCAAGCTAAAGAGATTGGTTTTGACTTGTTCAGTAACACTCTTGTGGCAGCTGGATTGACAGTTGCTGACTTCTGATGAGCCCCCTGCAGGCTAATGCAGAGTCATAATTCATTGATAAAGCGGAATATAGTTTGATAGGCATCTTGATACTGGGCATTGGTGAAGCCGCTGTGATTGCCGCCCTTTACCGTAACCAAGCGGTTGACGGTGCTCAGGCTTTCATGCAACGCAGTTGCTTGCTCATATGGAACCACTGAATCCAGATCACCATGAATGGTAATAACTGGTGGCGTGTTTTCAGACACCAAAAATAACGGCGAGTACTTAGACGAAATTTCGGAGACCTTATCTGCGTTCCCAATCCACGCCGCAGCGTAGTTGCCGTTGGGCAGCGTCTCGCTGAGAAACTCCTGCACCGCCTCGATGTCGGTAATACCAAACCAGTTAACCACAGCCATGGGTGGAGACGCGGTTCGACATGGATGTTCGCCGCGGGTATTGAGCATGCCGACTAACAAGGCCAGGTGCCCACCGGCGCTGGCGCCTGAAACTACAATTTGGTCAGTTGGCATGCCCGTCGCTTCGCCAATTTCGATAACGCGTTGATAGGCGCACAGCACATCGTCGACCGCTTCGGGAGCTGAGGCCGGTCCCTGTCGATAGTTTACGTTAACGACGTTCCAGCCGCGCTCTAAATAAGGGATCAATTGGGGAATTTCGGCAGCTTTGTCGCCTGCGATCCAACCGCCGCCGTGGATCCATATCAAAGTCGGCCTTGGGTCGCTGTCCATGGCAAAGTAGTCCGGTTCACCGGTACGTTGGCCATGGAGGTAGAGATCGAAAACTTGGGCCGGATCTTCACCATAGGCGACGTTTACTTGCACCCCGATTTGGTGCGCCCAGAAGTCGTCTGCCGCTTGTGCGGTATTAGCCGCAGCCAGTGCGAGCATTGCCGCTGACAGGAAGATTGCAAGCATGCGTCTGCTTAAGGATTGCCAAGTCTTCATGACGGAGTCTCCTCGGTAATGGATTTCCACAATAGGGTGCCTCCCACCACTGCGGCGGGGAGAACCAAAAAATTTACAAACGGTATCGCCAGAGTAAAGCTTACGCAGGCGCCGAAGCCCAGTGCGCGGAAGCGCGCCTGTGATAACCGCTGCAACGTAAATCTAAAAGTTTGATGCTGGCTTTCACTGCCGTAGTCCGCGAATTGTACTGCCATTAACCAAGCGCCAAAGCCAAACCACAGCAAAGGCATAAAGACGTTAAGTCCTGGAACTAGGCTGAAAATAAGTAGTCCGAGGAACCTTGGTAGGTGGTAGCGCAATTTTTGCAGCTCACGCCCGAAGCTGGAGCGAACGCTTGTCAGCAGATTCGTTGCTGCTGTGGGAGCTGCGGCATGTGACAACGCCCAAGTCGCCTCTGCTAATTGCCCAAGGAAGGGCGCGGAGATCAACGTGACAAGCAGGCTGCTCAGCCAAAATCCCGCCAGCCCGAGAGTGATATAGACGAGGATCAGTAGCGCTGTGTGTAACCAACTTAGCCAAGTGGGCAGGTTGTGTTGCAGCCAAGCACTGGCTTCACCAGCAAGGGGTAGAACCATGAAGATTAAGGTTAAGCTGAAGGCCAGAACGCCGATCACGGCGGGCACAATGATGTAGCGCCTTAATTCGGGCGAAAGCGCTAATTGCAATCCTGACAGGAACAATTGGCCGCCATGCAACAGTGGCATGCATGCAACTCCGTGGTCTGTAATAAGCTAAGTGTGCGCGGCGAGAGTTAATCAGTCTAGCGGCGGTTGTGCATGCGCGTCGCTGGTCTATGATCAGCGATTGAGAAAACACGTTGGCCGAATTGCAGGGGCGGTTTGCCGAGCGGCCGCGAACCATTTATCAAGGTTGAAAAGGGGAATAGGGTGTCACAGATACAAAATCAAGAGGTTCAGGGCATTGCCGCAGACAACGTGACCCAATGGATGAGGGAGCGCATAGATGAACTGGCCGCGCCTCTGAGCTTCGAATTGATTGCTGGTGGGCACTCGAATCTTACTTACTCTGTGGCAGACAAACAGAATCGTCTCTTTGTGTTGCGGCGCCCGCCCCTAGGTCACGTTTTAGAGAGTGCTCACGATATGGGTCGAGAGCACAAAATTATCACCGCGCTGGCGGGGTCTCGGGTGCCGGTCGCGTCGACGATCGGTCTATGCACGGACGTGAGCATTAACGACGCGCCTTTTTACGTAATGGACTATGTGCCGGGGCCGGTTCTTCATGATGCTGAAGCGGCCGCAGCGGTTCCGGCTGCTGAGCGATCGAGTCTTGGCGACCACGTCATCGAGATATTGGCGGCGCTCCATCAAATTGATCCAGATTCGGTTGGACTTGGGGATCTGGGGCGTAAAGAGGCTTATCTGCAACGGCAGCTGAAACGCTGGAGTAAGCAGTGGGAGGCCACTGAAACTCATAAGGTACCTGCTATGGATGAGAGTACCCGATTATTAGCGGAACGAATGCCAGAACAAATTGGCGCAAGTATCGTTCATGGTGATTATCGATTGGGAAATATGATCGTGGGTGGTGGTCGGGTTAAGGCGGTACTGGACTGGGAGCTTTGTACCCTCGGGGATCCGCTTGCCGATGTCGGCTACTTGCTGAATTCTTGGGTTGCCCCAGGCGAAGGTCAAGAAGACGTCGCGCCAACCGCAGCGGGAGGATTTTGCAGTCGTGATGACATGTCCGCACTTTATGCGGATAAGACAGGCCGCGATTTAAGTGCCATCAATTATTACCGAGCCTTTTCGCACTGGCGTTTGGCAGCAATTGGCCAAGGGGTCTATAAGCGCTATTTGGTGGGTGCCATGGGGGAAAATCGCGATGTTGATCTAGACGCGCAAAAACAGGGTGTAACCTTGAGAGCCGAGGCGGCCTTAGAATTTCTACTGATGTAGCGCTAGGAATAAAAAAGGCGCGCCAGACTTTTGAGGTTCTGGAGACAACTCGTCTTCTTGGGGGAAGGACACTGTAAGGAAGGACTCTACTGAGTTGTACACACGCCTAAACTGGAATCTGTGCTAAATGTACAGTACAAAATAAATTAGTCAACCAAAAATTTTAAGATTGTACAGATTATGTACAGATAGGTAGCGGCGGATTAGGCCATTAAGTCCGTGGCGTCAGTGCTGTGGGCGATCTACTTTGATTTGCGGATATTTGGCGTCGCGGTTTTGCGATGGATTTGCGCCGCGAATTCGGTGTTGCTGTTGTTGTTGCATCAGCGTGGCCAATGCAGATTCAGCAACGGCGCGGCTCTGCCCGATCTCGCCTGCCGCCTCGCGTAAGGATTGCGCGTAGGTGCTTGAGCCGCCAGACAATGCCTCATCGCCGCAGACGTTGAGAAAGCTACTCAGCGCGTTAAGTTGGTGAATCTGCTCTACAACCTGTTGGGCGGCTTTATGAGTGCCGTCGTCTGCTACCGCCATAGCGATCAGTTCCTCATCGCTGAATAAGCGCGGAGCGCTGGCTCCATGCAAATTCGGCACGCCAAATAGGCTCAAACACTGTTGTTCTATATCGCGCCAAGGGATTGGCCACCGTTGCGCATTCAGATTAGCCTCCGTGCACTGCTGAACCTGATCAGCGGAGGCAAATTGATAGATTGGCAAGACCCCGGCGTTGGGCCGGCGCTCGCGCACCTGAGCTATGAGTTGGGGCATCAGTACTGGCAATTGCAGCGCAATAACGTCTACCTGAGGGAGATTGGGGTCGCTCAAGAAACCTTCCACATTGGCCCAGCGGCCAGTCACATTCAGAGTTTCCGACACCTGGGACAGCTGCTCTAATTGCAGCACACCGGCACCAATGAGTGCCAAATTGGCCGGTCGGCCCAGACGCGGTGTGGCGTCGCCCTTGGGCTCGCTTTGGCTCAGTCGCTCGTTCAGTTGTGCAGTGCTGAGCTGAATAACGCCTGAGATCGATTGGCCGCGATCGATCAGCTGCTTAATTTTATTTAATTTTTTGACCTGTTCGTGGCTATATAGGCGGATTTTTCCGTTCCTTTCCGCAGGGGCAAAGCCATAACGACGTTCCCACGCGCGCAGGCGCTCGGCCGCGATGCCAGTTAAAGCGGTGACGCTGCCGATCTGGTACAGATCTTGTGCTGGAAAGTCTGTCATGGTCAAAAACTATACAAGGGGCGAAGGATATTACTGAAAAATATCGTTTTGTACAGGTCTGGCCAACGGTATTTGAGTAGGTCTGGCCGTCGAGCTAGGTCTATTCTGCAAGTATTTTTGTCTCGAGGGTTCGATTCGAGACGACTGTGGCATTTTATCAGGCCGTAGACGGAGCTGACGCCGATTTTACTGCGAGGTGTTCGAGCGTAGGTCGCAGATCGGGTGGGAATGCGGCGTTGTCCGCGTCGAGCGAGTGAGCCTTATCTGTGTCGGGTTGTCTAGGGCGTCGACATGAGCAGATCAGGCCACTGCTGTGGTTAAACTTAGCGCAGGTTTGGCGAGTAGGTCTTTGAAATAGTCACTCTGGTTAATTGTTATCTGACGTAACTTTGGTCAACAATAGTACGTTACTTTTTATAAGACTGAGGATCCGTCTAATGCTGAATAATTTAGGTTTGTTTCTAACCAAGCGCGCGCACTTATCGCCAGACGTAGAGGCCTATGTCGAGAGCGACAGCAGTTATCGCCTGACCTATACGCAGCTCAATGACCGCTGTAGTCAGCTTGCCAATGCATTTGTCGCGTCGGGTATCGAAAAGGGTGAGCGGGTCGGCCTTTTGTTAATGAATTCCAGTGAATTTATGGAGTCCTATTACGCGTTGGCAAAAATCGGTGCCGTGGTGGTGCCTTTAAATTGGCGTTTAGTCGCCGACGAACTTGAGTTCATTCTCAAGGACAGCGGCACCAAGCGCCTGATCTTTGATAATGATTTCGTGGAAATGGTTGCCGACTTGCACAGTCGTGGCGATAAAACAGACGTGGTTCAGTGGTTGCAGGTCGCTCAGCCCGATGAGATTGCGCACTTTGCAATTGACTATCGCGGGTTTCGCGATGCGCAGCCAGCGACGGAGCCTGAGATTACCGCGGCCGACAACGACATGCTGTACATCATGTATACCTCGGGCACCACAGGCTTACCAAAGGGCGTCGTGCATACGCACCATACATCGATCTGGGGACTGCTGAGCATCGCAGCGACGGCCGAATATCACCCGCCAGAGCGATATTTAGCCTGTTTGCCCATGTTCCACGTTGGCGCGCTGACTCCTTTGGCAGTCAATGTCTACAAAGGCGCTACGTCAATTGTAATGCGTAGTTTTGACCCTGTGGCAGCGTGGCAAATCATTGAGCGCGAGAAAGTCACCAGTGCGTTGTGTGTTCCTGCGATGTTGAACTTTATGTTGCAGGTGCCAAATTTTGAAAAATTCGATCGCTCGACCCTGCGTTGGATGATGACTGGAGCCGCGCCTGTGCCACCAGCGCTAACCAAGCAATACAGCGACATGGGCGTTGAGCTGTTGCAGGTTTATGGCCTTACGGAAACCTGTGGCCCGGCCTGTTTGATGGACGCCAAGGGGGCCTTAATTAAGCCTGAATCGACTGGCAAAGCGTTTTTCCATACCGAGGTCAAAATAGTCGACAGCGCGGGCGCGACGTGTGCGGCGGGCGAAGCTGGCGAGGTGTTGGTGCGCGGTGAACACATTATGACCGAGTACTGGAACCGGCCCGAGGCGACTGCGGAAACCATTGTTGATGGTTGGTTACATACGGGTGATGTGGCCACTATGGATGAACAAGGATTCGTAGTCATTCAGGACCGCATTAAAGACATGATCATTTCTGGCGGCGAAAATGTTTACCCCGCAGAAATCGAAGGCGTGCTTGGCGCGCATCCGGACATTTCGGAAGCGGCGGTTATTGGCCAAGAGAGCGCGCGTTGGGGCGAATCGCCGCTGGCGATCGTGGTCAGGGCTAATGAGTCGCTTACCGAAAGTGACGTCTTGGACTACTGCAATGGCAAGTTGGCGCGCTTTAAACAGCCGCAAGCGGTGGTGTTTGTTGAGCAAATTCCACGTAACCCCAGTGGCAAAATTTTGAAGCGCGTCCTGCGCGAGCAGTTTCCGGATGCAGCGCCTACTTAAACGGGTTGAGTGCTGCAAGGGGAGGCGAACATGGAATTAACTGAATTAGAGCAGCGGTTGGTACCGTTCTGTCAGGCGCGTTACAGCGGTGCGGTAAACATTACCGACGTTATTACCATGCCCGGTCATGCCGGGTTTGCTTATGGGTTTAAAGTTGCTCACGCGCAAGGCGAGGACGCGTGGTTTATTCGTTTGCCGCCGCCGAATGTCAATTGGGTGGGTACCGCGGATGTGTTGCGTCAGGTCGCGGTGCTTAACGCGCTGGATGCAACCGATGTGCCCCATTGTTCAGTGCGGTGGTCTGGCGATGACCTTGAGTGGTTTGGCCGCCCTTACTTTGTGGTGCCGTGGTTGCAGGGCGATGTCCTCAGGCTTGGGCCAGAAGATTGGGGCGCTACTTTGACTGACGAACAACTGTTGGCGTTTGGCCGTCAAGCAATGACAGCGCTGGCTAAGGTGCATCGTGTGGATATCGGTCAGGTAAGTTATCTGGGCGATCCGGTGCCGTTTGCTGATGACGTGGTGCGCTGGGATAAATTTTACGCAAAAGCCGCCGAGCCCCAGCGACTGGCCGCAGTGCCGGAGGTACGGCAGCGGTTGTTGGACACTATTCCAGAGGACGCGCCGATAGGTATATTTCACGGCGATTTTCAAACGGCAAATCTTTTTGCTACTCCGGATGCCCAGCTTGGCGCCGTCATTGACTGGGAACTCACGGGCATCGGTGCAACGCTGAACGATTTGGGTTGGATCTGTACGTTTAGTGATCCCATGGCTTGGGACCGCACCCAGCCGAGGCCACATTTCTTAAACCCAGATATTCTGGTCGACTTATACGCTGAGGCTTACGACGGGGAACTGCCGAATATAAACTGGTATAGAGCTTTGGCGGCCTACAAGTTTGCAATCATTAGCGGACTTAATTTAAGTCTGCATCGGCGCGGCAAGCGGGTGGATGACACTTGGGAGACTACAGCGCTGTCCATGCAGCCATTGATAGAACGCGCCTTAGATCTACTAAATTAAACCCTCTCTCAGGCGGCCAAGCGCGAATGTCCTGCCTGTATAAGCCTGCGGTAAGGTCAAATCAAAATTGCTCGCCTTCTGCGGATCGTTCGAGCATGGCCATCATATCCATGGTGGCCACCCCTCGGCGGGCAAGAATTTGCTTGGTGCGTGAACTGACAAAATCGTCCCATGCGGGGTGGGGCAGCATGTAGAACTGCTTGTTCGCCATAGCCGTGAAAACGTAATCAGCGATTTCTGCTGGACTTTTCCCGTTCGCCAACATCGCTTTGACCTGCTGGTACTCAGGGTCTTCTGTATCCGCTTGGGTTTGCTCGGCGCCTGGGCGGTTGCGCTCGGCGTTAAAGATCTGGGTGTCGACAAAGCCAGGGCATAGCACGCCTGCATGTATGTTGGCTCCGCGTTGCTCTAGATCGGACTGCATGCCCTCTGTTAGCGCAAGCACGCCATGTTTGCTGACCCCATAAGAGCCGCCCAGAGGCGTTACCGCGGCCAAGGACGCGGTGTCCAGCCTCGTGTTCGTCGACCCTTCGGGGCGCACGCAGGCGCGCGCGCTCACGCCGGGGCGGTACACGCCAGACTCGATCGCCGCGCACCTCGAGCAGATGATGAATCGCGCCGTGGCATCGAGCGTGCCCGCGGTCGGGTTCGTCGTCGCGTTCGACGCGTGCGAGGGCACCTTCAGCTTCAGCTGCGAGATGCGCGACGAGCGCACCGGCCGCGCGACGCCGGCGCCGTTCTCGTTGCTGTTTGCGCTCCCCGCGTCGCTCGATCCGACGCGGTTCGGCTTTGGTGAGGTCAACTACGAGTCGCACGCGCGGTACGTGTCCGACCACGCGATTCAGACCCCGACCCTCGAGTGGCCGCGCGCCGCGTGCGACGCGGACGCCCAAGCGCGCCGCTCCCCGACCAACCTGTATCAGATCTCGGAGCACACGGCACGCAAGACGCTGCGCATCAACGCGATGTCACCGCCGCCGATGGTGCTGCTGGTCGTCGACTTTGACCCGATTCGATGCGAGCTGCTCGTGCTCACCTACATGGGCGGCGTCCGCGTCGCGCCGGGTCTCCGCGGCGCGTAGGCCGCCCGGACGCTGCGCGCCGCCGTCGTCCCGCAGCCCGCCGAGAACTCCCGCGCGCCCCGCCCGGGCTGTGCTGCCCGCCCCCGCGCCCCCGTACCGTCAGGCCGGCCCCCAACAGTGGGGCAGTACTCCCTGTCAGGGAGGAGTGGAGAGGAAGGGTGGAGGGAGGGGGGGGGAAGGGGGGGGCACACCCAC
>ERZ802822.2143-NODE-2143-length-11205-cov-4.044932_pt1 | contig 11205 bp, 11 predicted proteins | sample MGYA00345649_ERZ802822 | MGnify/ENA primary metagenome ERZ802822 (study PRJEB30503, sample SAMEA104212359) | marine metagenome | biome: Westerlies Biome; feature: [SRF] surface water layer (ENVO:00010504) within the epipelagic zone...; material: water... | reverse complement strand
ATTGGGTGAATTTGCGATTTAGTAGTGCATATCCAGGAGAGGATACACTACAAAGGATGGTGCGATTAGTCGCTGAAACCCACGGTATCAATTTGACCAAACGGCAGGCAGAAGTGGCACTATTGGTCCTCAGAGGGCACTCGTCCGCATCAATAGGATTACGGTTAGGCATCTCTCCACAGACCGTTAAAGTATTCCGAAAGCAGTTATATCGAAAATGCAGTATATCGTCTCAAGCAGAGTTATTTGCTCTTATAACCCCTCTGCTGGTAAACTAAGAGTCAATGCTGTCTTTTGACTTTTGTATCCAAGATTAACATTAATGCAGTTACAAAAACTGATCCAAATAAGCTCAAAATTAAGACGTATAAAAGCGGAACCATTTGCAACAAAATGGCAAATGCAACACAAAAAACTGCCAAGCTTATAGTACCAAAAATAGCAGAATAAACAACTCCAGTTACAATGCTCTTTCCAAACACCTTATGAATATTGAATGATATTAAAAGATACGCGATCGGGAATGCTAGAAGAACGCCAGATAAGTGTGCGCCTAGTCTTGAGGCAAAAACAGTAACAACAGAAATTATAATCCCACCAACTACAGCTCGTAAAAAAAGTATCAAATCATTTTCTGATTTCTTCTCGACAAGCTCCTTACCAACGAAAAAACTTCCTACAAAACGTGTGACTATCGTTGAAAAGCCAAAGAAAAATACAGCCTGTAACAAATTAAAATTAACTTGGTAGAGGCTACTGGCCAGCAAGATCCATATTACCACAGAAACCAACGCGCAGCTCAAAGGTTTAAAAAACTTTGCTAAAATAAGATATGCGAGTAAAAAAACCTGCGTAGCGCTCAAAGCTACTAGTGAGTAAAGAGCAGTTTCATACAAAAAGCTCGTATCACTTTCTAGCATAAGAAAATAAAACCCTGGACCGAGCCCAACTGGAAGCCCTGCAATAAGTCCCGCCATAGAGGGGCCAAGAGTAACTACTAGTTTAGCTACAAGTATCACAATAAACGCGGCCACTATTACCCTTGTGAGCATGGGCACAAGCATAAGCCCGATACTAAGTTCCAATATATTCTCCAAGTTGTGCCGTAAAAAACTCAAATGTCATTGAGAACTTTTTTTAATGAACCAGAAATTTCAATTTCATCAAGATCGCGTCCAATTAGTACCACTTTGTTTTCACCTACATCTAATGTATTATGCAACTCATCAGGAATACGCTCTGGATTTTGCATAACTTTTCTTACCGACTGCAACAATAACCTGCCGTTTGGCGTTCTAACTATTCCTTTTATTCTAACAATTTGATCACCGTGTAGGTTCAGTAATGCCGATAGCCAGACTGAGAAACCTACCCATGTATCAGCAATTAGAGATAAATCATCCAGGTTAAGATCGATAGACGTAATAGGTAATAAATTTTCAGCAATATTTATTGACATAAAAGTTGATACTATATTCCTATTTAATGTTGATAAAAAGATTATTCCATTTGTTTTTAATATTTTAGGAAGGTATTTAAATAAAACCTTTCTTTCATTCAAAGTTAAATGTTCTAAAAATTCAAAAATAAATATTACATCAAATTTTTTTCTATTTATTTTTAAGAAATTTTGAAAGTTTGAATTTATTAATTTGTAATTTTTTTTATTTTGGTATTGAAAATTATTAACAAGATCAACCCCAGAACATATAGCCCCTAATTCATAGTAATTGTGCAGAAACTTTCCAGTTCCACATCCAAGATCAAGGATATGCTGATTTTCAAAGAAATCATAGATATTAGGACTTCTCTTCGATGATATTATTTTGCCCATATATTGATGTCTTACTGACATCATTTGCTCAAGTGGTTCATAGTATTTAGGGTTTAAATTTTCCATAATCTTTACTTAATAAAACTTAAAGGTATATTACCGTAATTTATGAAAGTTAAAGTCTTAAAATTTGGTGGAACTTCAGTTGGATCTATAGAGGCAATTAAAAGATCGGCTTCTATAATCTCTAATTGGTCTAAAAAAAATAAAGTTATTGTGGTTCTATCAGCAATGGCAGGTGAAACTGATAGGTTAATTAACTTATCTAAATCATTTACTAAGACACCAAATCCAATTGATTATGATAATGCTATCTCAACTGGTGAAAATGTTTCATGTGCCTTAATGTCAATTTATTTAAATAGTATTAAAATTAAATCAAAATCATTATTAAGCTGGCAAATACCTATTCACACCTCTAATGAGCATATGAAATCAAGAATATTAAATATTAAAGTAGATAAAATTTTAAAAGAACTTACTAATTACGACGTTTTATTAGTGCCTGGCTTCCAAGGAATTAATTCAAAGCATGAAATAACAACTCTAGGTAGGGGTGGGTCAGATACAAGCGCTGTAGCTGTAGCCGCAGCTTTTAATACTGAATGTATAATTTACACAGATGTTGAAGGTGTATATACAACTGATCCTAATTTAGTAAAGAATGCAAAAAAGATACCGCAAATATCATATGAAGAAATGCTTGAATTAGCATCCCAAGGGGCTAAAGTTCTTCAAACTCGTTCGGTTGAATTAGCTATGAGAAAAAAAACTAAGTTAAGTGTTAGATCTTCCATCAAACCAAATAAATCTGGTACTCTTGTCACTGAAGAAAATAGTAAGCTAGAAAATAATACAGTAAGCGGCATAGCCTATTCAAAAGATGAAGCAAAGATTACCCTATCAAGGGTTTTAGACAAACCGGGAGTATCATCTAGAATTTTTGGACCTCTATCAAAAGGAAATATTAATGTCGATATGATTTTGCAAAATGTTTCTCAAGATGGCAAATATGCTAATTTATCTTTTACTTTACCAAGAGGAGATCTTGAGAAAGCTTTAAAAATTTTAAAAAAAGAAAAATCGAGCATAGGTTACAGAAAAATTAATTCCTCAAATAATATTTCAAAAATATCAGTTGTAGGTGTTGGAATGCGATCACATGCTGGAGTTGCCCAAACCTTATTTGAAACATTGGGTAAAAATAAAATTAATATTCAGGTAATAACCACTTCTGAAATAAAGATTAGTATCCTTATAGACGACCAATTTACTGATTTAGCTGTTCAGAAACTTCACCAAGCTTATAAGTTGCATAAGTAATATTTGAAAAATTTGATTTCAATTAAAGAAGCTAGATTAAAAAAAGGATTATCAATTTCAGAACTGGCAAATTCCTTAAAATTAGATATTAAATTAGTTCAACTTCTTGATGATGACGCAGAAATACCAGATAAATATAAAGCTTATATGTCTTCATATAAAAGATCTATATTGACCTACCTAGGTTACAAAATACCTTTTACTAATTATTTTCAAGAATCTACTTACGATTACAGTAAATTTTTGCTAACATCTTTTTTTTTAATATTTTCTATAGTCATTTTATTTTTTTCATCATTTAATATTTATAATAAATTTAATAAGCAGATAGGTGATAATAATTTTGAAAAAGATAAAATTTATGAAGATACTCTAAATTTTATCTCTAAAAATAATTTGGAAAATATTAATGACAAAGACTTTATAAATTTATTAGTTCCATTAAAAAGGACTAATTATTCGCAAACATTTGTAATACATACAAATAATTTAGGCCCAATTTACTATAAAATAAAATATATCGATAAAAAAACCATACTATTTGGTGAATTATTACAACTTAATAAAATAGAATTAGATTTAAATAATGATTTTTTAATTGATTTATCTAATATTGCAAATATTGATAAAATCATTTACCGAGGTATAGAAATTAATTTAAAGAAAAACTATCATTTTTACCTTAAGGATTTTAATATTAATAAATTGGAATTATTATTGTGAATTACGCTCATTCTATAGAGAGAAAAAAGACTAAAAAAATTAAATTAGGCAATGTTGAAATAGGTGGAGATGCACCTATAGCCGTTCAGACTATGACGAATACTTTAACTCATGATATTGATGCCACTCTTAAACAAATTTCTGAGATTGAAAATGAGGGCTGCGATATAGTAAGAGTTTCAATTCCTGATGAAGCATCTTCAAAAGCTCTGAAATCAATTATCCCTCATATGAAAATACCTTTAATTGCAGATATTCATTTTCACTACAAAAGAGCACTAGAGGCCGCTGAAAATGGAGCACATTGTTTAAGAATTAATCCTGGTAATATCGGATCTAAAGATAGAGTTAGCGAGGTTATTGAGGCTGCTAGGCAAAATAATATTCCTATAAGAGTTGGTGTAAATGCTGGTAGTTTAGAAAAACACATTTTAGATAAATACAAAAGTCCTACTTCTGAAGCTTTATTTGAAAGTGCTAAACTAAACATTCAATTATTAGAAGATTTAAATTTCGATAATTTTAAAATAAGTGTTAAAGCTTCAAACATTTTTACAAGTGTAGAGTCATATCAAATGCTTTCTAATTATTGTAATTATCCTTTGCACTTAGGTATTACAGAAGCAGGTAGTTATTTCAGTGGTTCTATTAAATCTTCAATTGGTTTAGGTATGCTTCTTTACCAAGGTATTGGAGACACAATAAGAGTTTCATTGTCCGATCACCCAACTCAAGAAGTAAAAGTAGGTTTTGAAATGCTTAAATCATTAAATTTACGAGATTATGGAGTAACAATAATTTCTTGCCCATCTTGTGCCAGACAAAATTTTGATGTAATTGAAACTGTAAAAAGTGTTGAAAGTCAATTATCACATATCAAAAAACCAATTACTGTTTCAATCATAGGGTGTGTCGTAAATGGACCAGGAGAAGCAACCATGACAAATATAGGTATTACTGGTGGTGGCAAGGATACTCACATGATATATGTAGATGGAGAAAAATCGCATCGAATTCATAATGAAAATTTAGTTGAATATCTAGTAAAAACGATAGAAGAAAAAGTTCATCTTATACACCAATAAACATGAGTAATAATATTCTACCAGTAAAGGGAACCCACGATATATTTGGTTTAGAAATGGATAAGTATAACTTTATTATGGATAAATTTTATAAGATATCCGCTAAATTCAATTTTCAATCAATACAAACACCTATCATTGAACATAAAGAACTTTTTTCACGCTCTGTAGGGGAGGATACGGACATTGTATCAAAAGAAATGTACTCGTTTGTTGATAAAGGAGATACAACAATCTGCTTGAGACCAGAAGCAACTAGTAGTCTAGCCAGATTTGCAGCTTCTAACTATCAATCAGGCCAGATGAAACTTTCAACTCATGGCCCTATGTTTAGAAGAGAGCGACCTCAAAAAGGAAGATTCAGACAGTTCCATCAAATTAATATTGAAAACATTGGTGAAAAGTCCTCATATATTGATTTTGAGATAATTTTAATTGCCTCCACAATACTTAAGGAATTAGGACTAGTGGCAGATCAATATAAGTTATTGATTAACTCTCTAGGATCGCCCGAAGATCAAATAAATTATTCAAAAATACTAAGTGAATATTTAAATCATTATAGAAGAAATTTATCTGAGACCTCTTTAGCAAGACTTGAAAAAAATCCCCTTAGGATTTTGGATAGTAAAGATAAAAACGATAAAGACATACTTCTTAATGCTCCAAAAATTAATGAATATTTATCAAAAGAAAGTCAAAATTTTTTCAATGATATAAAATTAATGCTCACGGATAATAATATTTTATTTAAAGAAGATGAAAAATTAGTAAGAGGTTTAGATTACTACACACATACAGCTTTTGAATTCCAAACCAATGAAGAAAAAAGACAAAATGCAATTTTAGCAGGAGGAAGATACGACAAACTTATAAATATGATTTCTTCCAGAGATATACCTGGAATAGGTTGGGCTGCAGGCGTTGAGAGACTAAGTAATCTTTTATCTGACAAAAAAAATTATACTAAAATTCCAAAAAAAATTTTATATGCTGTTCAATATGAGTCTTATTTAAGTAATTCTTCTATTCTTAAACAGATATACGGTGCGGATATTATACATGAGATTAAAGTCAACAAAAATATCAAAAAACTATTTACTTATGCAGATAAAAATAAATTTAATTTTATATTATTAATTGGCGAAGAAGAGTTCAAATCGAAAAGCATTCTTCTTAAAAATTTAGATGATAAAAGTCAAAAATTATATAAACAAAATGAATTATTAATAGTTGATGAAATTAGATAAACAAATTTTAGAATTAAAAAATAAGTTTAATAATTTAAATGAACAGCTTATGAATTCTGAGAATTTAGATAATAAAAAAATTATTAAAATTAATAAAGATCTCTCTAAATTAGAGCCTATTATTACTTTATCTAATATGATTGAAAAAATAGAAAATGAGATAATTGGATATAAAGATATTTTAGAAAATGAGAATGATGAAGAGCTAAGAGATATTGCTAAGATAGAATTACCAATATTTGAAAAAGATTTAGAAACAAAGAATAAAGAACTCCTTATTGCTCTTCTTCCCAAAGATGATGCTGATGAAAAAAATGTTATTTTAGAAATCAGGGCTGGTACGGGAGGTGATGAGGCTGCCTTATTTGCGGGAGATCTCTATAGAATGTATGAGCGTTATTCATCTTTAAAAAGTTGGCAGTTTAAACCTATGGAAAAAAGTGAAACAGGTCTCAAGGGCATTAAAGAGGCTGTTATTGAAATTAAAGGAGATGGTGTATTTAAATTCTTAAAAAATGAGTCGGGTGTTCATCGTGTTCAAAGAATTCCTGAAACTGAGTCTGGTGGAAGAATTCATACATCCGCCGCTACAGTAGCAGTTCTACCTGAAGCTGAAGAGGTTGATGTTGATATTAAAGATACTGACCTTAGAATTGATGTTTATAGATCTGGAGGGGCGGGCGGTCAATCCGTTAACACTACAGATAGTGCTGTAAGAATTACACACATTCCTACTAATATCGTTGTTACACAACAAGATGAAAGATCCCAACATAAAAATAAAGCTAAAGCTTTAAAAATTCTTCGCTCACGTATATATGAAGTTGAGCGTTTGAAAAAACAACAAGAACTATCTTCTAGTCGTAAAAGTCAAGTTGGATCCGGAGATAGATCTGAAAGAATTAGAACGTATAATTTTCCTCAAGGAAGAGTTTCTGATCATCGAATTAATCTTACACTTTACAAGTTAGATCAATTTTTAACTGGCGAGGCCTTAGATGAAATGATTTCTGCTTTGTCAGCTAGTGAACAAGCAGATAAGCTAAACCAACTTAATGCATAGTAAGTCAGTAAATAAAACTGATCTATTATTAAACTTATCTAATCTTTTAAAATTAAATAAAATTGAAAATTTTGAAGAGGAGTCACAAATAATGATTGCTTACGCAGCCAATAAAGAGAAGTTTATTGATGTTAAGTTTAATAAAATAAATCAAAATATACTTGATACTATTCTTGAAGAAAGGCTTAAAGGAAAGCCTTTATCAAAAATTATAAAACAAAAAGGTTTTTGGAAAAATATATTCATTACTGATGAAAATACTTTAGACCCTCGAGCGGACTCAGAAATAATTATAGAAAATATTTTAAATGATTTATCTAGCTCAAAAACAAAAGATTTTTTTTTTATTGATATTTGTTGTGGTTCTGGATGTCTTGGAATTTCAATTTTAGAAGAATTAAATAAATCAAGTTGTGACTTTATAGATATTTCAGAAAAAGCTATATCAGTATGTAAAAAAAATATTTCAAAAATTAAAGTTGATAGCCGATCTTCTACATATATTTCTGATTTATTTTATAATTATCCTATTAAAAGATTACTTCGAGCTAACGTCTTAATTTGTAACCCTCCATATATACCTTCAAATATTTATTATAATTTGGATAGTCAAACATTGTATGATCCAAAAATAGCTCTTGACGGTGGAGAAGAAGGTATAATTTATTATGTTAAAATTTTAAATTATCTAAAAAAAGTCAAGTTCAGTGGTGATATTTTCTTTGAAATAGATCCAATCATCACTAATAATTTGGAAAAGTTTTTATTAGATAAAAGTGTAAAAATAGTTTATAAAAAAACTGATTATCGTAATTTAGATAGACTAATAAAGATAACACTCCCTTGAATTTACTGATGGGCTTTTATTTGAAGATAATCGTTTACTAAATGAAAAATTATATAAAAAGAAAATCTTACGGATCTCCAAGAAAAATTCATTCTTCTAGAGGTTCTGCCGACTCACCATATCTTCAAGCTAATGGTAACTCTAATGGCTTCAAAAGAAATGGTAAAAACCCTAAGGATCAATACAACGACTATCTTAATAAAGCTAAGGATGCGAAAGGTCAAGGAGATGAAGTATTAGAGCAATTTTATCTTCAACATGCAGAACATTATTATAGACAATTAGATCATTCCAATAAAGGTTCATTTAGCAGAAAGATAGTTAACAAAGAAAATACCGATAAAGTTTCTGAGAGTTCTGATCAATCGTCAACCGACAAAGATGCTTCAAGCACTGATTTTGATGATCTTGCTAGTCAATTAGCTTAATCCTTAATTAATATCTTTATATCCCTCTAATTCCAAATCTTTATTTCGCATAAGAGTTTTAAAATTTTCTAATTGTTTTTTATTCAATTTTCTACCAGAAGGTAACTTGAGAGTAGCTGGATTTATTTGTTTACCGTTAACTATAATTTCATAATGCAAATGCGGCCCTGTTGACTTTCCAGTCGAACCAACATAGCCAATAATATCTCCTTGTTTAACTCTAGCACCACCATAAATACCTTTTTTATAAGCATTCAAATGGGCATATGCTGTTTTATAGGTACTATCATGCCTTATTCTAATATATTTTCCATATCCTCCGTTTCTTCCAGCATATTCAACTACTCCGTTACCCGCAGCGAATATGGGTGTTCCTGTAGGTGCAGCAAAATCAACACCTTTATGCATTTTATTGTAGCCAGAAATGGGATGTTTTCTCATTCCATAACTTGAGCTAAGACGGGCACCATTTATAGGAGTTTTCATCAAACTCTTTGTCATACCTTTTCCATTTTCATCAAAATACTCACTAAATTCATCATTGGTATAGAGATAATAAATGAGAGGTACCTCTCTAGAGCTAAGCATCAAATATTCAGGATCATTGATCTTAACTATTTCACCATCTTCATTTTTTTCTCTCCTAAATAAAATTTCAAAACTATCTCCCTCATAAATATCTCTCTGGAAGTCTACATCAAAACTATAAATCCTAATTACTTCATTAATGATTAAATCAGATAATCCTTTTTTTTTCATAGTTTCATAAAGACTAGTTTTAATAACGCCTTTAGCAAAAATCTTTTCTTCAAAAGTTGGGATATTTTGAATTTCATAAACGAATTCATTATTTTTGAAGAATACAAATAATTCTTCTGTTTTTGAAAAACGGTAAATTAATTTAAAATTTTCTAATATTTTATCATTATATCTAGTATGTATTTTAACAATATCTCCAAGATATATTTTGGAAAAATCAAAAATATTACCTCCATTAAAAATTAATTGATCAATATAAATCCCTTTAAGCCCACCTTTTTCTAATATTTTGGCAAAATTATCTCCTTTTAAAACTTTTATTTCTTTAAAAGTAACTTCTGTAGTTTCTTCAATAATTTCTTTTTTATCATCTATGATTTTATCATTGGCTATAAGCTCATTTTGTGTATTTAATTTATTGTTAGTTTTTTTATCTTTTTCCAAAATATCAAATAAACTATCTTGTGTAATTGATTTGAAATAACCCTTAGATTTCTTTTCGTCAAATATTGGATCTGTCAAATTTTCAATATCAATTTTTTCATAATATTTTTGAAAATTATCTTTATCAAAATAATTAATATCCATGTCTTTGATGCTAATAGCATCATCTAAATTTATTTTTGTAAATTCTTTATAGCTAAGTAAAAACAAGAAAAGACTAATACATATAAGGACGATGCTGAAAGATATCTTAATAGTAAAACTGTTTGTTCTTATCATTAATATGTTTATAAAGGACTAAATTTTAAACATATATTTATAAATGAATAATTATCAAAAAATACTCCTTAATATAACTCAAGAAACCTCTAAAATATTTTGGGTACTATTTAAGGTTATTCTCCCAGTCGTTATTATTATTAGAATATTAGAATTGATAGGGGCTATTACTTATCTCGCTAAGTTCTTAGAACCCCTTACTAGTTTTATAGGAATTGATGGCTCTTTAGGTTTAGTATGGATGGCTGCAATACTAGTGAATATTTATGCAGGTATGGCTGCATTTGCAAGTCTTCAGGCAATCTTTGATTATTCTGTAGCTGAAACCACGATACTAGGTTTATTAATTTTGATAGCTCATAGTCTTCCGATAGAGGTAGCTATAGCTAGACAATCAAGAGTATCTGGTATTTTTAATTTATTGTTTAGATTTATAAATGCAGTAATAGCTGGCAAAATACTCAATTATATTTTTGTTAAATACGACTTATTTTCTGAGAGTAACAACTCAATTTTAAAGATACCCAACGATGCTATTAATAATTTAGAATGGGCTATTTTGCAATTTCAAAATTTTTTTATAATTTTTGTAATAATTTTTTCAATCATTACCACAATTAATATTTTAAAATTTATTGGTTTTTGGCAAATTATTATAAATATTTTAAAAGTACCTTTGTCATATTTAGGTATGTCTGAAAAAGTTGCAAATATTATATTAATTGGATTAACATTAGGAATATCTTTCGGTGGTGGTTTTTTAATAGAGGAGTCTAAAAAAAATAATATTTCAAAAAAAGATATTCTTCTCTCTTTGTCCTTTTTAAGCCTATGTCACAGTATTATTGAAGATACCATACTTATTTTGCTTTTAGGTAGCCACATAAGCGGAATTCTTTTTTTTAGAATAATATATACTATAATAATTATTTTAATTATGAAATATTTATTGGAAACAAAATTTCAAAATTCCATTCTTGATAAAATTACTCATGACTGAGTATCTCCAATTTCCTAGATACAGTATTTCTTTAACTCCCTCTCAATCCTTTTTAGATGACTTAAATTTTTTTTATGAAAAAAATAACATAGATTTTTACAACTTACCTCAATCTATACATGGTATTCATTGTTCTGTTAAAGCCCCATTTTATATTAGCCACTTATATT
>ERZ802822.2140-NODE-2140-length-11226-cov-5.140013_pt1 | contig 11226 bp, 13 predicted proteins | sample MGYA00345649_ERZ802822 | MGnify/ENA primary metagenome ERZ802822 (study PRJEB30503, sample SAMEA104212359) | marine metagenome | biome: Westerlies Biome; feature: [SRF] surface water layer (ENVO:00010504) within the epipelagic zone...; material: water... | reverse complement strand
GCTGGTTGTGTCGACATGGCCAAGGGACAGAAGCACTCGAGGTTGATTCGCTTTAATTGCAAGCGATTTAATGAACGCGTCACGAGCTTTCTCAGGCTCCAAAGCGCCGGCGAGTACTGTGCCAAGCATGGTCCAACAATCCGCTACGTCGGGAGCCAAATCCACGGCCCGCTGTGCGGCTTCCCGTGCTTTTTCGAATTCGGCATTCTCACTGTATGCGCGCGCCAGTCCCCGCCATAGCGACTCGGTATGCGGTGAAATTCGAAGTCCGTGATTGAGGAGAGTTTTTGCGTCTTTAACGTTGGATGTGTCTAACGCGATTGTCGCGAGCCCGATCAGTGCGTGGATGTGATCCGGCTGTTTTTTGAGCACGTCACGAAAGATGGATTCCGCCTCCGCGCCGCGTTTGTCGGTCAACGCTTGAATGCCTTTGGCAATTTCGCTCCTAAAACGGTCGGTTTTTACTGCCCGCTTGAAGGCGTCAACGGCTTTAGCGCGATTGGGCACGGCAGCGAAGACATTCGCTAACAATTGCCATGCTTCGGAAGATTGTCGCCTGCTCAAAAGACGTTCAATTACCTGTTGCGAATCGTCAAGTTGGTTGGCGAGAAAAAGCGCTCTGCCATAATCTAGATGGGCTTGAAAGAAATTTGGCGAGGCGTCGGAAACTCTTTGCAGAAGCCGAATTGCACTCTCACTATCACCGGTCTCTAGTTTGATTAACCCGAGTAACCGCAGCGAATTTGGTTCTTCAGGGTCATGAGTTAATATTGCTTCGAGTGTGACAACCGCTTCGGCAGATGCACCGGCTTGAAGTTGATTTTGGGCTGTGCTGAATTTTTCTTGTATATCCATCTAGACAAATTTGGGTGACGGTTGCGTTGCTCTGGGTTTAGCGGATTCGAGAGATTAAAGCAATATTCAGCGCAATTCAGTCGGGACCCTTGTTGGGTCTTGGCCTTTGCGGTCGAGCGGGAAAACTTGCACTCAAACTCCAATTTAGGAACTGCTGGAACGCGTAAAGCGGCGAGTTCCGTTCTCTGTATATTGTTCGGCGGGGGCGTTATGGGTCTAGCTTTTCTAGGGAAAGCCTGATGTCTTTGTCGTGTGCAGTACTTGGTAACAAATTTGCGCTCGACCGGACGCGTGGTAATCCTTATGTTGGTCAGCATGGGGTGGTCGCTATTAGCTTAGGTGCTTGGCGAGCGTTGTCGTCCATATTTCCATGGGTGCCACACAAGAGGAGGGGTAATGGTAAAGCCTGGTTTGCGCGTGGGTGTGTCCTACGACTTTCGTAATCCGCCAGATTCTGGGGTCAGTGATCAGTATTTGTATGCGGAAATTCTTGAACAGGTGCAGTGGCTTGATCGTATTGGTGCAGATCTGGTGTGGTTCACCGAGCATCACTTTGTCGACGACGGTTATCTGCCAAGTTGGGTGCCGGTGGCTGCAGCTATGGCCAGCGTTACTCAGCATGTGCGTTTTGGCACCGATATCTGCCTCATGCCATTCAATCATCCCATCCGACTGGCAGAGGATCTTGCGGTGCTCGATAACTTATCCGGTGGGCGTGTTGATTTAGGTATCGGCATGGGCTACGCGCCTCATGAATTTCGTGGTTTTGGCTTGCCTGTGGCGAGGCGGGTGTCGTTGATGAACGAGGGTATTGAAGTGCTCCGGCATTGTTTCGCTGGGGAGCGTTTTAGCTATCGTGGCAAGCGGTATCAGTTTGAAGACGTAAAAATTACACCCGGCTATGTGCAAGAAGGCGGCCCACCATTGTGGATTGCGGCAATGTCCCAAGCGGGGGCGTTGCGTGCCGCGCACTATAACAGCAACTTCTTACCCCAAGGGGTAAAGGCAGAGTCTTATGACCCGTGGGTGAATGCATTGCGGTACAGCGGCAGAAACCCGGACGATTATAGAGTCGGCATTATTCGCAGTATCTTGGTCACCGACGATAAAGCGAGTGACTGGGAACCTGTGCGTGCTTCCGAGCGTTATCGTATGCAGCTTTATCGCAAGTTCTTTGAAGAAAGCGGTGAGGGATTTGGGCGCAAAGGCGAACAAGTTCCTCAAGCCTGGATTGTCGGCGATGTTGATCATTGCGTGGCCGAGCTCAAGCACTTCATTCGAACCTTTGGCATCACCGACATTGTATCGATGGCGGTACCGCCTGGCCTTCGTGCTGGTGATATGAGTGACTCTTTAGAGCGCTTGTTCACCGAAGTCGTACCGCGGGTAAAGCTCGAACTGCAAAGCGACGCTTAATCTCGAGTACTGCTGCTTGTCTTCAATAGCTGGCCAGCTGTTGTGCTCAAGATGGCGGTAGCCCCCACGCTTCGTTGGCGCCGCTGCCGTCTTGGTCTAGTGGGTAGATTGGCCGGCGAACTTTATCAAAGGTCAGTTGGCTGTAATCCGAGGTGCAAACGCCTCGGCCCGCGCATTCGATGACTTGCTTTGCTAAATTACGGAATCCCACCCGATAGTGAATCCTGCTTTTCAGCATGACGTAGTCATAAGCCATGGGTTCCATCCCCAAGGAGCGAAAGCACTCGGGATCGTAAGGTTCGATATGGCGCGAGATGATGGCGATGTCGACCGTACCAACGGACAGCACGGCAGAGGTGCCCATGTTTATGGTTAGGCCCCGAGCCATGGCCACCTGCGCTTGAAACTTGCCGTTAGAAATGAGCTTCACTTCGCCGGTAAGCGAGATTGGCTTGCTCTGTGCGGCTAACGCCGGCATTGGCAGCTTGCCGCCTAGCTCCACTGTGATCGTTGCGCCCACGCCCGCCGCGGTCATTTGGTCAACGACTTCTGGATCGTAAAATCCAAATACAGCGACGCGTTCCAGCCCGGCTGCTAATACCGCGTTGAGCACTTCAGTCGTATCCATAGTGCCACCGGATGCGGTGTTGTCGTAATGATCCAGAACAATTACCGGGCCTTGTCCCTCGCTCGTTGCGGCGGTTTTTGCCCGTTGCATCGATTCTGGCAACGGTTCTATCTCGTAGACGAAGTCGTGACGCGCTTGCCAAGCGCTGCTGAGCAACTCCTGAACCTGAGACTGTGCGGCTTCGGCGTTATCGTCAGTCATGACCACCACACTCAATCCAGCATCATAAATATCGGCGTGGGGAAATCCGGTAAATACACTTACCCCAAGATAGCCCGATTGCTCTAATTCTACAGCTTTGGCCTGCAGCGATGCGTTTGGCTCATCGTCCGTGCCTTGACGCATCACATGCGGCAACATGGGCGCGTTAGCCCAGCGCAATACCGGCTTCGTCTGCCCGTTGAGCATGGCAAAAAATGCCTCGGCGCCGCGACGAGCGGTGCTGTCCATGTCGATATGTGGATAGGTGTGATAGCCCGTCAGCACGTTGCAATTGCTCACCATCAGGTCGGTAATGTTGGCGTGCATATCTAGAGATATTGCAATGGGAAGGGATGGGTTTTTAGCGCGGATACGGCGGAGTAATTCGCCTTCTCCATCGTCATAAGTCTTTGTGGTCATTGCGCCGTGCAGATCGAGTAGCAAAGCGTCGACGCGCTGACACAACTCCACTATGGCATCACACATGTACGCGTATGCATCATCTTCAACGGGTCCGCTAGGTGGTGCGGCGGCAGCGATACCCATCTCAATACTGACATTTTGAGCTTCAGCGACCTCAATGTAGCCGCCAAGACAGGACGCGGTTCCGCGATAAGTTTGCAATGCTGCTTCGCCGCGCAAAGGTGTCCCATGACCACCTGAAAATCGATCGAGATCCGTGACCACGGGTGAAAAGGTGTTGGTCTCGTGGCTCATCATAGCTATGCCTATCCTCACGTAACCGTCCTCCGAGTTGATGCTTGTTTTACCTTGCTTGAACAGAATTTCTAACACTTACCCACATAAATCAAACATACATTGATCTCAGCGCGACCGTACTCGAATGCTGTGGGCGCTTGAGCACGGTTGCAAAGTGGTAGGCAAAGCGCGCGATCATGGGTTAATTTTAGGCTGCAGTCCGAGGGATTAGAGGAGGTGCCCCGTCTATGAGTCCAACACCAGTAGAATTCGATCCAGATTTTATTGCCGAGCATTCAGCGTCTGATCAGCAAATATACCTTGCGGAAACCAAGTCGAAAGAACCCATGGCGTCGGTACTGGCGAATAATCCGGAGATATATTTTGTGCCACCGCAGCGCAAAAGTGATTGGGGTAAATGGGAATTTAAGCCGGGCGCCTACTACGATACGACTATCGGTTCGAAGCATTCGCACTGGCGTGATGTGGACCTGCCGCAGCCGAGCAGAGACATTCATCAGTTGCGTCGTGACCTACTGCGCTGGGGCTATTGCAAAGTGGCTGACGCCCTGTCTGCAGAACAGATCGCGACCATGCGAGAGCGTGTGCTGCAACAGGCCGAGGGTGAGCGTCTTGCCGGCATTGCGCAACGCACGCCTAGTGGTCAGAACATTAATTGCTGCGTCAACAAAGGCCGATGTTTCGAATTGTTCATTGAGCAACATCCAAGCATTGCCCAAGGCGGACCGTTGGTAGAGCAACTGGTGACAGAAGCGCTGGGCCCGGGCTGGATTTGTACGTCATTAATCGCCGCGATTTCACTCCGAGGTGGGGTGCCGCAAGCGCTTCACCAAGACCAAAGTAACGCCCTCGATTCCCGTAGCCCAATGACCGTTAATGTTTTAACCCCGATTACCGATGTGGATGAAACCACTGGCGGCACTCTGCTGATACCTGGCAGCCATACTGTTTTGTCTGAGGCCGTTCGTGAGGGTAAGCCTGTAGGCAAATTACCGCCGGCGATTAATTTAGATGCGAAGGCTGGGACCATGGTCATTACCGATGGCCGTTTGCTTCATGGAACCGGCATAAACCATACGGATCAACCTAGAATTGTGATGCTCAACGGCATGCAAAAGTCGTGGATGCGCCAGCAGGAGAACTGGATGTTGTCAGTACGATCGGAAGTGCTAGAGCGCGCCAGCGCCAAACTACTGCATCGTATGGGGTATCAGGCAACCACTGGAACACAGACCAATGAAGGGCATGGCTTTGGCGCTCAAGGCCTAGTTGATGAGGTGGCCGGGGCGCTGGTCGCTTTTCGTCTTGCTGCAGACCGCGGTGAATATGAGCGGGTGGGGGAACTCAGTTCCGAATCCAGTGACCAAGAGCTTAACGCAGCGTTTACCCTCCGAGACGTGGTGGGCACGGCGCGTCAAGGGGGTGTCAGTGCGCCGGTGGGTATTGGCAATAAGGGAATCAGATAGTCAGCTATCACCGACGGTTATGTTTGTACCTAGGGGTCCGTGAAACAGTCAGCAGTCTTGCCGTTAAAGATTGCCCGTCTCGGGGCCTTCAAGGCCCGGAAATATTTGTAATACCTTGTGGCCATGGTGCTTTCTGCACATTAGCCGCATTAACGCTCCGCCGATTCCCTCCCGGTTTGCAAAGATAAGTTGTCAGTGCAATAGAAGATGTCGTTCCTTGTGTTTTGCGCGCAGTTGCACGTCGTGCTTATTCCCATGCGGGGAACGGGTCGTTCAAGATCGCCCAATATTTTTTGCCCTTTAAAACGTCTTCTTCGTTCAACAAGCACTTATCAAGAGCTTTTGTCATCGCCTTTTGATCAAGACCTTGACCGATAAAAACTAACTCCTGACGCATGTCTCCAAAAGGCTCTACCCATTGTTTTTTTATTGATGCCAGATAATCCGGGTCCGTTGGCCAATCCTCCTTAGGCACGGCTTTCCAAAACATCCCCGCGAACCCGTATCTTGCGATGCCGCCGGCCTGATTCCATTGGCCAGCAAACTGCGGCCGCGTGGCTAACCAAAAATAGCCTTTAGAGCGAATTAACTTTCCATAGCGATCTGTGCTGTGCAGAAACTGGTGGAATTTTTCTGGGTTAAACGGCCTTCGCGCTTCATAGGTAAAGCTGCCGATACCGTACTCCTCCGTTTCTGGGACATGCTCGCCGCGCATCTCTTTAAGCCAGCCCGGCGCTTGTTGCGCGCGCTCGAAGTCGAATAGGCCGGTATTGAGCACATCATCAAGATCCACTTGGCCGTGGGATATCGGAATGATTCTCGCGTCGGTATTCAGCGTTTTGAGAATCGCAGTGAGGCGTTCAACCTCAGCCGGCGTGGCCAAATCGGTTTTACTGATCAAAATAAGGTCCGCGAATTCGACTTGATCAGCGAGTAGATCCGCAACGCTGCGTTCATCGTCCTCGCCCAGAGACTCACCAGTCTCTTGTAGATATTTTGCCTCTTCATAATCTTTTAGAAAATTCACTGCGTCGACCACAGTCACCATGGTGTCGAGATCCGCAACATCAGAAAGTGAAACACCGTTTTCGTCGGCAAAAGTGAAGGTTTCGGCGACCGGTAAAGGTTCCGAAATGCCGGTAGATTCGATAACGAGATAGTCGAAACGACCGTCCTGGGCGAGTTTGGTGACTTCCTCTAAAAGATCCTCGCGTAGCGTGCAGCAAATGCAGCCGTTGCTCATTTCAACAAGCTTCTCCTCGCTGCGGTTGAGGGAAACTTCGCTTTGAACAATGGCCGAGTCGATATTTATTTCGCTCATGTCATTAACGATCACGGCGACCTTTCTGTCTTGTCTGTTGTTCAGAATATTACTCAAGACCGTCGTTTTGCCGGCGCCAAGAAAACCAGAAAGCACGGTCACAGGAAGTTTGGTCAGCGTATTGGAGTGCATCGATCCCACCTAAAAATGACTAATGTTACACCATAACATTTATCCGTAAGGCCATACAGATGCTAGTCCTAGTTTGCGCGCAGCTTTATGCTGCGGAAGTTTTAGCGGGTTGGGCCGTCTTTCAGATGGGTCTGAAGGTGGTCATGATTGCGATTACCGAAGGTAAAGAGGAACGTTAACTTTTATTGTAGCGCGCGTTCGAACAATGCCAGTGTTCGCCCCCAAGCCCTTTCAGCGGCGTCGTGGTTATAAACTCTGGAATCAAGTACGCACCAGCCGTGCATGGCCCCCTCGTAGACCTCGATTTCTGCGTCTAGCCCATGTTCTTTGAAGGCGTCACTCAGGGCGATTTTTGTATTTGGCTCGCGTTCGTCATCGTTTTCCGCCACGGCGATCAGAAACTGGGCGTTCATTTTAGGAATAAGTAGATGTGGGCTGTCGGGTTTGTCGGTGACAAGTCCGCCGCCATGATAGGAGCAGGCGGCGCCGATTCGATCCGCCGCCACCGCAGCGGTCCGCATTACAATCGGCCCACCCATGCAATACCCCATGGTGCCGATCTTACGCCCAGTATCCACAGCTGTTTGTTCATCCAGCCAATTTACAAAGGCGTTTGCGTCCGACTGGTGGGTTTTGGCCGACAGGTTTCGGTACATGGGCATCACTTTCTCGCGGGTCGATTCATCCTGAAAGCTCGCGCCCACTTGGACAACTGGCGCCTGCGCATCGCGGTAGTAGGGGTTGATACATAGAACCGCATAACCGCTTGCTGCCAGTCGCGTTGCCATCTCTCGAAAAGCAGGCCGCAGTCCCAGAATGTCGGGCCACATCAGTACGGCTGGGTGCGCGCCTCCGCCAGTGGGGTGCACGAATAATGCATCACACTCACCATCCGGAGTTTTGATTCTAACTTCTTGCGTAGTAGTGGCTTTTGCGTTGGCAACGGGGGGCAGCATTGCAACCAATGCGGTGCCTGCAGCGAGTTTGCTGAATCGGCGCCTTGTCATTTTACTAAGATAGTTATCGGCTTCTCTATCGGTATTCTCGTCGCACATATCGAGCCTCGAACTTATTTGAGAGAAATGTATCACTGAATTTGGGATACAGGCTAGTTAGTGCTTTGCCATCCAATGTCTGCGGGCTTAAATAACGCATTGCATGAACGCTAAAACGACCGGGTCTCGCCAATTTTAAAAATCCATGGGGTTGGGGCGGCGGCAGGCGCATTACTGCCTGTGTTCAAAAAACGTTGGGGTGGTTCTGCAAGAGGTTCGTCAGAAAGGTCAAATGTTCCAAAATGTACGCCAAGTGCTTTGCTCGCGCCTAGATCAGAAGCTGCGTCAAAGGCTTCCTCTGGGTTCATGTGTGATTCGAGCATCATCGCTCTGGGTGCATAAGCGCCAATGGGCACAATCACCAGATCGAATGGGCCAAGTTGACGACCAATTTCAGTAAATCCGGGAAAATATCCGCTATCTCCAGCGTAGTAGACTCGCCGTTCACCGCCAGTAACCGCCCAAGACGCCCATAAAGTCTTATTTGTGTCGGTGAGCGTGCGCTTGCTCCAATGTTGGCTCGGAAGACAGTGCACGGTCAGATTCTTGTAGGCGGTAGTTTGCCCCCAATCCAGTTCCACAACCTCAGTAATCCCGTTTTCGCGCAGCAATTTGCCGTTACCCATGGGTACGAAAAATACAGTTTGTGGATTCTTTTTCGCGAGCGCGACGAGTGTTGGCAGATCAAGGTGGTCGTAGCAATTATGGGAAATTACGACAAAGTCGATAACGGGCAAATCCTCTAAGGTGATGCCGGGCGCCACATAGCGTCGCGGCCCTAATAACGGTACCGGGCTCGGGCGCTTGGACCAGATGGGATCGGTTAAAAAATTAATGCCGTCAATTTGCACCAAAGTTGTCGAGTGACCGACCCAAGTTACTGCAGGCTGGCCTGCTTGGATGTTCGCCTGCAATTGCGCGGCAGCGTCTTGGATCTGCTCCGGGGCTCCCTTGTCACTACGCAAGTAAGTTCCGAAGCGTCGCAACATAAAAGGAACCCGCACCGATGCGCTGCCATGAGCGATGTCGCCCTTGTCGTTGGTAAACACGCCATTGCTGTCCACCGGAGCACCGTTGGCGTAAGAAGGTGCAGGCTTGGTGGCTTCATTGCCCCAGATAAACTCAGGCAGCAATAGCAGCAGGGCGATCGATAACAGGTAATGCCTCGTCGGACGGTTTGTAACAAAAAACGCGCACGCATTGAAAGGCACTATTTGGTTGGCCCAGGGGTTATCAGTACCCAACGTGTTGCTCGTAGAATTGCTTCGGTCTGCAAAAGGGTGGTCTGCTAAAAACATCTTTTTCGGCGATGCGGCCATCTTTGAATATGTAACGTTTAACCTCAACTCTCTCGAATGTCTCGCTAGTGGCGATATCAGTTCCGAACACCCTATAAGGGAAAAAAGCCGTGACCTGATCTCTTGTTTGCATTGTTCGTGTGACGTCGTTCACAAGTAGTGAATAGGTAAAGTCGTCGGGTACCACCTCATACGTTGCGTTGAGGTCTCGTTTGAAAATGCGCGTCCGAATTTTTAAAGAGCAAATCTCGCTCGGATTCCGTGAGGTTCATATCCTTGCCCTTAATGTTTGTTCTGTATGCGTCCGTCTCGCCATTTATGCACACCAAAATTTATCTATTCCTGCCCGCGAAATAAAGGATAGGGTCGCCCCCAAAGCGAAAGAATATTAAGTAATGGCGAATTTTGCAGAGGATTTTTTTAGCAGAGACCTTTTGATGATGAAAGCCAGTACCCAGCTCAATCCGTAAATTTTTAGTACCCACGCCATTGTTGACGGCGACTATTGTTTTGCCTTTATCTCCTGCTGTACATCCATACTGCCGACGGTATTTCGTACATCTCGGGCAATCCAGACAAGCCAGCAAGCGAAGGCAGCTACCACCGGTGCGATTGGCAAAATGGCTACTGCAGCAAGCCAGAAAGCGAAAAAGACTATCCAGCGTCTGAACGCAGCAGCGAACCGCTTTGGAGGCGATGGCACGCCGGGAGAATATACAAAGGACTTGACCCCTAGAAACCAACCGTTTGCAATTAGTGCGGCGATAAATACCGGGCGCGGTGGCGGCGCGCTATCGATCTCTGGCTGGTCATCGTGGGCTGCATCCCCCGCAGCATCTCCGGCAGTGAGAGACTCTTGAATCTTATTCCATGCGTACTTTGCAGTCGGCCTCGCCAAGGTGCCGTTTAAATTTTCTTCAGAAGGCACAGAGCGCCAGCGATACAGTATCCGGCCCGAATTTGTTAGCGCGAGAACGCCGGGTTGGAAGTAACCCTTCGGGTGCTCTACCTTCCAATCCGCCCCGCGTTGCAAGAACTCCAGATCGCCCTTGTTGGCATAGAGCGTAAGCCAATCCCGTTCACTGCATGTCTTGGGTATTTCTTGGTGTGGGTCGCCGACATTTTCAAAGTTCAGTTCCCAGTGCTCGTGCGCTTGGTTGGCCAGATTCTGCGGCTCGCTGGTAATAGCGTAAATCTCCCCGCCTGCAGCGCGTATTTCCGCGACAACCCCTGTATCCACGTAGCTCCGTAACTCGGAGCGACAGGGGGGTCACCAAAAACCTCGGTAAAAAAGCAGGACGACAAACGGGTGTTGCGATAGCGTTCTATCGATCCAAGCGGCGCGCACGCCCGGTGGTGGGTCAAGATCAGCTTGGAGCTTATCAGCTTGCGGCGTTGCGATGCGCTCCGCCGGCTCGACTACCCAAGCATCGGTCGAACCTGTAACTCGGAAGGAGCGTTGTTCGCAGCGGTCGCCACCGCACAGGATTAGTTTTAGCTCATCCGATCCATTCAGTGCTTCATGAGGATCGAGAATGCCGGTCACTTTGAAGATATCTTCAGCGGATTCGGTTGACTGATTGAACCACGTAACCGCTGCGGCAACGCGCGGCGCCAGCTTATCGGGAATTGTCTCGCTAACCTGAGGCACTCTTTTTCCCCCTGCAAAAAACAGAAACGCGTAGCTGTAGGATAAAAGGGTATGTAAGCATGGTTGGGTACGGCGGGTCTACTTCGGTTCGTAGCGCGACGCGCATTTGGCTAGAGGATTTGACTCGCTTTGTGTTGGTCGGCTCCACAAAGACGTTGCAGTCCATTTCTCACCGGCTGATTAAGCTGCCCGCTGCTGTTTAGGATATATGTGTAGGGACGTTTGCTCATCAATGCCGCTTTGTAAGGCGCGCGACACCCTGTTGTTAAGCCGAGTGAGAAATAGGTCATGGCTGAGGCGCTCATGGCGCTTATTCGCCAGTGGTGACCCAAGCTGTGTGGCGTCATGGTTAGGTCGGTCGGCGGGTGGGGGTTGGAGCGGGTGCGACGTGTGCAGGGGCGGTGTGCACTGGCGGTGGGCGAGAGTTTTGGGCGGGAAAAGTGGGTGAGGGCGGTGGGTGGGGCGCGCACTTGGTCAGGCGAA
>ERZ802822.2138-NODE-2138-length-11243-cov-13.222998_pt1 | contig 11243 bp, 5 predicted proteins | sample MGYA00345649_ERZ802822 | MGnify/ENA primary metagenome ERZ802822 (study PRJEB30503, sample SAMEA104212359) | marine metagenome | biome: Westerlies Biome; feature: [SRF] surface water layer (ENVO:00010504) within the epipelagic zone...; material: water... | reverse complement strand
CAGTTCCTGCATTAATCGTTATAGATCTAGCCTTAGCATTGCCTTGTCCTTTTAGAGTTCCTCTAAAGTTTATATTTTTATTAGTTGTGGTAAATTCGACAGGTGAGCCTGTTGTACCGGCTGCAACAAGGACATTGCCAGCATAGTTTTGTCTGCCTGTAGTTGTAATTCCAGAGTTTAATCTAATATCTGAACCTGTAACATTTAAAGATGGGAGTGTTACACTTCCCACTGTTAATACAGAAGATGTTGAGTTTGCAACAATCTTGGGCGCGCTACCTAAGGCGTTAGCGTGGCTTGCAGTAACTGATCCACTACCTGATAAAGTTACAGAACCTGTAAATGTATTAGAACCAGATAAGGTCACAGTTCCGGACCCGCTTGCCGTAATACCACCTGTGCCTGAAATAACTCCAGATAAAGTTTGATCGGCGCTAGAGGCATATAAAAATGTTCCACTATTACTTAATGTCCCAGAGTAACTTCCATTTCCAATTTTTCCAGCGCTTGTAATCCCTAATGTCCCGTCAGAAATAGTTGTTGTTCCTGAGTATGTATTTGTTCCAGATAAATTAATTCTTCCGGTCCCAGATTTTGTTATATTTCCCGAGCCGCTCAACACGCCAGAGTAAGTTGTGGTTGATGTATTTTTTAATTCAAGATTGTTGCCATCAGTATTGATATTAGCTGACCCGCTCAAATTATTCATTACTGACGCTGCACTTAAAACAGTTGAGCCAGCACTTAATGTTATATCACCTGAAGCGTCTGAAGGCTTAAATGTTAATTGACCTGATCCAGCCTTTGTAAATGAAGATGCAGAAATTGAACCACTAATTGTGCTTGATCCAGAATTCGTGTAAGTAATATCTCCTGAAGCGGCTAGTGCTGCAGCATCAATTACAGCTCCAGTTACGGATATATCAGCAAGCGCTGTTGAGCCTCCAACATTACCTGAAAAAGTTGTATTAGCTGTTCCAGAATCAACGGTCAAATTCCTACCTGATGAATTACCATTTACTGTGCTAGTAAAAGATATAGCATCATTATTTGCATCAATCGTAGATGCGCCAGTTAAAACAACAGCTCCATTTAACCTTAAATTTGAACCTGAGGAACTGACACTCGTTACATTTCTGTAAAAAGTATTATCTAAGTTATTATTTGTATAATTGGATGTATTACTAGAATTACCACTTGGATCTTCGATTATCATATAGCCGGCTGCTCCCCCAGTATTTTCTCCCCAGTAATACAAAAACGGGTAAGCCTCACCAGCAACAAAAGTTCTAGTTTTTTCCGTACCATCATGATCTTTACCTTTGCTGTTCCTACTAGATGACCATGCAACTCCATGTCGTCCTGGACTGTGAGCCCACATATAGTCTTGATTATTTGCGTCATTCCATAGCCCATCTTCAGTAATATTTTTTAAAGCAGTCAGTGTTTGACCAGCTGTACCTACGTAGGCATGTGAAAAGTCATCCGAACCAACTTGCATCTTCCATTCACCGCTTTCATCTGGAATAAAATAAGCTTCATATCTATATGATTTATTATCGCTTGAATCAGTATCTCTCAGTTGAGTAACAGTTGTTGTTCTGTTTGGAGTTTTACCGCTGTAATTTGCTAAATTATCTGCGGATGAACCACCACCAGCACCATAGTAGCCATTAAATCTGTAGTATGTCCAACCTAAATTTGAGCCTGTGTTAGATGTTCCAGAGGATGAGCTTGTTAAAATATTTCCACCAACACTTACTGTTGCAGCTGTTACATCTATTCCAGAGAGTCTATAACTTGAACCAATGTTTCCTGTGAATGTAACAGTTCCTGTTGATCCAGATACTGTTAATTCTTTTGCAGCACTTGTATTGGAGTCTAACGTACTATTTAGAGTTAAATCTCCACCTCTTGTATTAATTGTTATATCGTCACCTAACTTTACTGCTGAAGCAAATGTTATATCTATACCTTGATTACTAGATCCTACGTTAGCATTAAGCACGGTAGATGTTGCAGTGAAAGTTAATGTACCTGGTGATGATGCGCCATCGTAATCTATTTCATTGTTTACTGTAATTGTATTGTCAGCCTCGACTTCAACATTAGCAGAAGCTAAAGCACTTACATAACTAGATGCTTCTGATGATCCAACTGTAAGATTGGTTGGGTCAAGTAACCATAATCCTAGACTTCCACTTTTTGAACTTGCATCAACTTTTATATTTTTATAAAACAAGGAAGCTCCTGAAGTTTCTATTTTACCACCATCACCATCTATTCCTTTTGCTGAAAGTGCTCCACTGACTTTTGTTAATGAATTTTTGTCTTTTATATTCGACCAAGCAACAATTGTACCTCCTGATCCACTTATTAAAGCATCAGCTGATATTTTAGTTGCATCATCAATATTTAAATAAGTTGCTTGAAGTAAATCACCTGAACCTTGCCAATCACCTCCTATTAATACTTTTCCGCCGCCTGTTTTGCCATCTGCAGATATAGTTGCAGCGTTAACATCAATATCTTTTGCGGTAACCTCAATTGTTCCACCATTTGAAGTATTTGAATTTGAATTTAATTTTCCAGATATTTCAGATGAACCTTTAGATCCTGCATCAATTTTAATATCTTTTGCTTCGATCGTTCCTGTATTTGTTACTAATTTTACAACTCCATTTTCAGTAACTAAACCTTTAGCTTTAGCATCATCAGTTTTTACAATCTCATCAACTACTGACTGAGCCACATCTGTTTTAAGAGTTACTATACCATTCTGTGTTTTAATGTTTCCTTCATTTTTTATTGAAGTTTTTAATTTTGAAGGATTAACTGCAACAGTTAGTAAATTACTATCACTAATACTTAATCTAACATCATCTCCAGCCGCTAAAGCTGTTGCAACGTTAGTTGTAATTTTACCTTTATTTGATATCTCTGGTGAAATTAGTGCAACATACTCACCATTGATATTTCCTTTAGTAGTAATACTGGAGGCAGAATTAGTAGAAAAACTAAAATTATTATTTAAAAAATTATTATTTGTAATTTTAAGTGTAGATAATATCGCTCCTTCAGCTCTAATAGCGGAAGTAGGTCCTGTTAAAATTCCTGTCGGGTTAACTAAAATTAATCTTCCATTAGAAAAAATAGAGCCATGAATTATTGAAGTCCCGCTTAAAACATTATTTAATATACTTGATTTTACACTTGGTTGATTAAAATGAACTGAAGCACTTGATCCAACATTAAATGTATTCCAATTAATAATTCCTTGATTTGAAGTTTGATCAACATTCATTTTTCCAACTTCAGGTGTAGAAATAGTTATATTCCCGCTAACAACATTGCCGCCAGTTGGAAGAGTAGTTGAAGAAATTTCTGCAAATAAATATGTGGACGGACTTCCTAAGCTTAAAAAACTTATTAAAAAGTATGAACTTAAAATTTTAAAAAAATTTATCATTTTCAAAGAAATAAAATGTATAATTATTTACAAAATGTATCTTTAGTTAAAAAAATCAGTTTATTTTGATAGTAAATTTTAATATTAATAATCCTGCTTAAAAAACGTGCTATAATTGATTTTTTAAATACCTGCTTTTTTGGTTGTATTTGTAATGGACATATTAGTTATGTCATTTTGTCCGTATCATTTTTTTAGTCAAATTTTATTATCAATAATTATTATTAAATTATGAATAAAAATTTTTTAAAAATAGCAGAAAATTTAGTAGCTCACTCAAAAGATAAAAATGCATTGGCTTTTATTTTTAAAACCAAGGTGCATGCGATTATGGTGTTTTATATATATGGATCAAAAAAAATTACATTTGAAAATTTATGCTCTGCTATTAATGGAACTGCCAGTAGATCAACTATCCAATCAATTTTAATAGAAGGTGTGAAAAAAAGTTATATTTCAAAGATCACAGATGTAAAAGATAAAAGGCAAAAATATTACAATTGCAACAATTTACATACTATACTCGAAAAATGGTTTCTCGAGAATAAAGCTATTTTCAACTTAAAATAAATATATTAAATTATTTTGATAATTCTGCCTGTGCAGCAGCTAGTCTTGCTACAGGGACTCGAAATGGAGAACAAGAAACATAATTAAGTCCTGTTCTTGAACAAAATTCAATACTCTTTGGATCACCCCCGTGTTCACCACATATCCCTAATTTAATATTTTTATTTGTCTTTCTTCCTCTGGAAGATGCTATTTCTACAAGCTCACCTACTCCATTTTGATCAATACTTACAAATGGATCTACATCAAAAATTTTATTATCAATATAATCATTTAAAAATTTTCCGGAGTCGTCTCGGCTTATTCCAAAAGTTGTTTGTGTTAAATCATTTGTTCCAAAACTAAAAAAATCAGCATGTTTTGAAATAGACTTCGCTTGTAAAGCAGCACGTGGTAATTCTATCATTGTGCCTACCATATATTCTAATTTAGTTTTATTTTCTTTTTCTATTTCTTTAGCAATTTTATTAACTAAAGCTCTTAAAATTTTTAATTCTGACTCGGTAGATACTAAAGGTATCATTATTTCTACAAAAGCAGATTTGACTTTCTCTTTTTTAAGTTGAACTATCGCTTCAAAAATTGCCCTACATTGCATCTCATAAATTTCTGGAAAAGAAATACCAAGTCTACAACCCCTATGACCTAGCATAGGATTTTCTTCGTGAAGTTCTGCTATTCTATCTTTAACTTCTTTAGCTGATAAATTTAATGATCTTGCAACTTCTTCAATATCTTTTTCTGCTTTAGGTAAAAATTCATGAAGCGGTGGATCTAATAATCTTACTGTTACAGGCAAACCTGACATTACTTTAAAAATTTTTTTAAAATCTTCTTTTTGATGAGGTAAAAGTTTCTCTAGAGCACTATCTCTATCTTCTCTTGATTTAGATAAAATCATTTGTCTAACTGATAAAATTCTTTCTTCATCAAAAAACATATGCTCTGTTCGACATAAACCAATCCCCTCTGCCCCAAATTCTCGAGCGGTTTTACTGTCAGCCTCAGTTTCAGCATTCGTTCTTACTTTAAGTTTTCTAAATTCATCTGCCCATTTCATAATTGTAGAAAAATAACCTGAAATTTCTGGTTGAACTGTTGGGACTAAACCCTTCATAACTTTTCCGCTACCACCATCGATAGTAATGACATCACCTTCTTTAATTATCTCGTCACCAGCTTTAAATTGTTTTAGTTCATAATCAATTGTGATTTCACTTGAACCAGATACACACGGCCTTCCCATTCCTCTTGCAACAACAGCTGCATGACTTGTCATGCCGCCTCTTGCCGTCAAAATTCCTTTTGCAGCATGCATACCATGAATATCTTCTGGTGAAGTTTCTAACCTTACCAATATCGTATCTTGCATCATACCATTTAGTTTTTCTGCTTCATCTGCAGTAAAAACAACTTTACCACTTGCTGCTCCTGGTGATGCTGGTAATCCTGAAGCTATCACTTCTTTTTTAATTTTATCGTCCAAAGTAGGATGTAATAAAGTATCTAAAGTGTTGGGATCTATTCTTTGGATAGCTTCTTTTTTAGATATCAATTTTTCTTTAACCATATCAACTGCAATTTTTATTGCAGCTTTTGCAGTTCTTTTTCCTGATCTTGTTTGTAACATCCATAGCTTATTACTCTCGACTGTAAATTCAATGTCTTGCATATCTCTGTAATGTTTTTCTAATTTAAGAAATACTTTTGCAAGTTCTTTATAAACTTTAGGCATAGCCTCTTCCATTGATGGATCATTTGAACCTGAATCTTGTTTAGCTTTTTTTGTAATGTATTGAGGTGTTCTCGTACCAGCCACAACATCCTCACCTTGTGCATTAATTAAAAATTCTCCAAAAAAAGAATTTTCTCCTGTTGAAGGATTTCTGGTAAAAGCAACCCCAGTTGAACAATCATTACCCATATTCCCAAATACCATTGCTTGTACATTAACTGCTGTGCCCCAGTGGTCTGGAATTTGATTTAACTTTCTATAAGTTTTAGCTCTCTGACTATCCCAAGATAAAAATACTGCATTAATCGCTCCTAATAATTGTTCCTTTACATCTTGTGGAAAATTAATTTTTTTTTCTTTCTTAACTAATTCTTTAAAATTAATAATTAATCCGTCCCAATCGCTTTCATCTAGGTCAGTATCTAATAGAACGCCTTTGGTTAACTTATAATTATCTATTAACTCTTCGAATAAGTGCCCTTCAACGTTAAGGACCACATTGCTATACATTTGGATAAATCTTCGATAGCTATCTTTAGCAAATCTACCGTTATTTGTCTTTCTTTTTAAAGCTTCGACCGTTTTATCATTTAGACCTAAATTTAAAATAGTATCCATCATTCCAGGCATTGAGATCCTTGCACCTGATCTTACTGATACTAATAAAGGGTTTTTAAGATCGCCAAATTTCTTTTTGGTTTTCTTTTCAATATTTTTTAATTCAGATTCAATATTTTTAATTACTTTTTTAGGAAGTTTTTTTTTGTTTTTATAAAAAAGATCACATACATCTGTTGTAATGGTAAACCCAGGAGGCACTGGTAGACCTAACCTGCCCATCTCGCCGAGATTAGCTCCTTTTCCACCTAAAATATTTTTCTTATTCTTTAGTTTTTTCGCTGATTTATCGTCAAAACTAAATACAACTTTTGCCATTACAATCCTTCTAATTTTGAAAAATCGATGAAGTTATCAAAGGTATTACAAAACATTTTCAACAACTCTAAGCGATTATTTTTAATATCTCGATTTTCATCATTTACTACCACATTGTCAAAAAAATTATCCGTAGACTCTTTAGTATCAGAAAGCTTTATTAACAAGCTTTCGTAGTCTTTATTATCATCTTTTACCGTAAAAGCTTTTCGAATCTCGTTAATTTTTTCATGAAGTATTTTTTCTTCATCTTTTCTAAATAGCACAGCGTCAGGTCTTCCCGTGATTCCTTTGTCAGCCTTTTCTAAAATATTTGCTGCTCTTTTATAAGAACTAATAGCATTAAGACCAATTCCTTTATTTTTATATTTATTCATTAAAATTGTTTTTGCATATAAATCTAAAAAATTGTCTCCTGCGTGTGAACTAACTGAAGCCTCTATAATATCTGCCTTAATATTTTTTAATTTTAAAACATTTCGCATTCTTTCTTTAATAAAATCTAGAACCTCGTGTTCAGTTTTTTTATTTTTTATCTCAACACCTTGCTCGTCATAAAGTCTTATAGCGTAGTTGATTAAGTCTCTAAGTTTAAATGATAATTTATTTTCAATTATGACTCTGAGTAATCCAATCGCAGCTCTTCTTAATGCGAATGGATCTTTCGAGCTAGTTGGTTTTTCATCTATAACAAAAAATCCAACGAGTGTATCAATTTTATCTACAATAGAGATTGAATAGCTGAAAGGTTTCTTGGGTAAAGCTGAAGTTAATCCAGTAGGTAGATAATGATCACTAACTGAATTAGCAACATCTTCTTCAAATCCTTGTGCTAAAGCAAAATATTTTCCCATTACACCTTGAAGCTCGGGATATTCTCCAACCAAATCAGAACATAAATCAGATTTAGATATAGATGCTGCGATTTGAACTTTTTCTTTATTAATATTTAAATCATCTGATAGTAATCCAGCTAACTGTCTTAATCGTTGTGTTTTGTCATATATAGTTCCAAGTTTTTCATAGAAGGTGATAGATTTTAAATTTCCAATTTGTTTAATTAAATTTTTAGATCTATCTTTGTCCCAAAAAAATTTAGCATCAGCTAATCTTGCTTCAACAACTCTTTTATTTCCCACTGTAATAAGCTTTTTTTCATCTTTTTTATTTGCTATTACAAAAAAATAATTCGTTAATCGATCTCTGCTATCAAAAATTGGGAAGTATCTTTGATTTTTTTCTAAAGTTGAAATAATAATTTCTTGAGGTATCTTTAAATAATCTTTATTAAAATTTACAAGAAGTAAATTTGGATCCTCTACAATATTAACAACCTCTTCTAAAAGCTTTGGATTTAAGTGCTCTTTATATTGTTTGGATTTAGCTACAGAATTAATTTTTTTGAGAATAATTTTCTCTCTTTCTTCATGATCAACAATGATTTCGTGACTTTTTAAAAAGGCCAAATATTCTGCAAAGTTTTTAATTTTTTTAGTTTTTATGATTAAGTCTTGCTCAATAATAACTTCGTCATTTGTTTCTAAATGATCAAATTTAAACAAAAGCTTATTGTTGTTAAACCTTGCAAATATAGATCTTAAGGGCCTTCCCCACATTAGATTATGATCAGACCATCTCATTGATCTTTTCCAGTTAATAGATCCAATTGCCTTTGGAACAATTTTTTTTAATAATTCTTCTGTTAAAATTACTTGAGGTTGCGTTTTGATAAAAAAAAATTTTCCTTTTTCGGTTTCTTTTTCAATTAAATCTTTTTCTGAAACACTCTTTGCTTTTATAAAACCTTGTAAAACTTGATCAGGAGAACCTACCTTAGGTCCTTTGATCTCTTTTGCGTCAATTTGAATTTTTTCACTCAGATTTTTTACATAAAGAGTTAGTCTAGTAGGTGAGGAATAGACCGTTAAATCTTTATATTTTAGATGATTTTCTTTGAAGGAGTTTTCTATAAACTGTTTTAGTTGAGATCTTGCTTCTATCTGCAGTTGGGGAGGAATTTCCTCGCTATAAAGTTCCAATAAAAGTTCTGCCATAATCTAATTTTGTGAGCTTAGCCACAACGAGCCACAACCTTTAGCAAGTTCTCTAATTCTAGTTATATAACCAGTTCTTTCCGCTACTCCGATAACACCTCGGGCATCTAACAAATTAAAGATATGGCTTGCTTTTAAACATTGGTCGTAAGCTGGAAGAGAAAGTTTTTTTTCAAGCAAAGACTTGCATTCATTCTCTGTACTATCAAAATTTTTTAACAAAGTATCAGTATTTGCAAATTCAAAGTTATAAGCTGAAAACTCTTTTTCAGCTTGAAAGAAAACCTCTTTATATTTTACACCCTCATTATTCCAATCTAAATCAAATACATTATTTTTACCTTGGACGAACATACACAATCTTTCAAGACCATATGTTATCTCTACTGGTACAGGTTTACATTCCATTCCTGTCATCTGTTGGAAATAAGTAAATTGTGTTATCTCCATTCCATCACACCAAACTTCCCAGCCTAAACCAGCTGCCCCTAGAGTCGGACTTTCCCAATCATCTTCAACAAATCGGATATCATGATTTTTTACATCTATACCAATGGTTGCTAAACTTTTTAAGTAAAGTTGTTTAATATTTTTTGGAGATGGTTTGATGATAACTTGATACTGATAGTAGTGCTGTAAACGATTAGGATTTTCTCCGTATCTTCCATCTGTGGGTCGTCTTGAAGGTTGTACATACGCTGCTTTCCAAGGTTTAGGGCCAAGTGATCTTAATGTCGTCGCTGGGTGAAAAGTTCCCGCTCCAACCTCCATATCGTAAGGTTGTAAAATAACGCAACCATTTTTACCCCAGAATTTTTGTAAATTCATTATAATGTCTTGAAAAGAAAGAAAATTTAATTTTTTAAGTTTTTTTGTTTTAACTTTTTTTTTTGCTGGCATTTACAAACCAAATTTTTGCCACATCGATTTTTCTTCTATAATATTAGCTAATCTATCAACGGGATCTTGAATTGAAGAAGATAATTTTCTTGCAATAAATCCTTTTGGTTTTTCAAAGCTTTTAATGATAACTTTATCACCAAATTTCTCTTTTAAAATTTGATCAGCATTTCCAATTCCATCAATTAATCCAATTTTCAATGCAGTTTTACCAGTCCAAAATTCTCCAGTAAAAATATTATTTTTTTCCGGATCTTTAAGCTTAGATCCCCTGCTTGTTTCCACTACTTTAATAAAGTCAGCATGTAATTCTAATTGAATACTTTTTAACCTTTTAACATCTTCTTCTTTTTCATCTACAAATGGATCTAAAGTGCTTTTGTTTTTTCCAGCTGTATAAACTCTTCGCTCTATTCCAATTTTTTTAATCAAATCTTTAAATCCGAATGAGGCAGAGATAACACCTATTGATCCAATAATAGAACTAGAGTTAGCGTAAATTTCATCTCCGGCACACGAAATTAAATAACCTCCGGAAGCAGCTACGTCTTCAGCAAATATCATTACTTTTACCTTGCTTTTTTCGGCTAATTGCCTGATGTAACTATAAATTAAATGAGATTGAACTGGAGATCCACCTGGAGAATTAATTGATACTGCAACATGGGTTATTTTTTTTAAAGAAAATGCTTTTTTTAAAATCTCTCTTTGACCAGCAAGATCAATGCCTTTATTAAATCGGCCAGCAGAACCAATTACTCCGGTTAATCTTACGTGCGGTACTATTTTTTTCTTTTTAAAAATTGAAAACATATTTAGATGAACTTCATTACTCTTATAACAGTAATAGACAAAATTTTAATATTAAATTACGCTACTTACAGTTGAATTATAGGTGCGTCCTTAAGTTACTAATTAAAAATTTATTATTAAATAAAACAATTATAAATACTTGGTATGGGATCAGTTATACCACTAAAAAAATCTGCAAACTCAGCCTACTTAGAGCTTAAAAACATGTTGGGTGCTAAGCTCGAGAAGGTGGAGGCATTAATTGAGCAAAAACTTAAAAGTGAAGTAGATTTAATTGAAAAGATGAGTGACCATCATCTTAAATCTGGTGGAAAAAGGCTGAGAGCTTTATTGACTTTAGAGTCTGCAAAACTAACAGGCTATAAAGAGGATAAAAGAGATATCAATCTTGCAGCTTGCGTAGAACTAATTCACTCAGCTACACTATTACATGACGACGTAATTGATGAGAGTTCACTAAGAAGAGGAGTCAAAACTACAAATTCAATTTGGGGTAACCAATCATCAATATTAGTTGGGGATTATCTTTTAAGTAGATGTTTTGAAATTATGGTTCAAGATGGAGATTTAGAAGTATTACAACTTTTATCATCTACTTCTGCAAAAATTGCTCAAGGAGAGGTGCTTCAACTCCAACATAAAGGTGAGGCTGATCTTTTAGAAGAAACATACATTGATATAATAAATTTGAAAACTGCATCACTTTTTTCTGCTGCAACAAAAACTGGGGCTTGTATTTCTGGAAGTAACGAAAAAGAAAAGAAGG
>ERZ802822.2136-NODE-2136-length-11248-cov-6.537195_pt1 | contig 11248 bp, 6 predicted proteins | sample MGYA00345649_ERZ802822 | MGnify/ENA primary metagenome ERZ802822 (study PRJEB30503, sample SAMEA104212359) | marine metagenome | biome: Westerlies Biome; feature: [SRF] surface water layer (ENVO:00010504) within the epipelagic zone...; material: water... | reverse complement strand
CTGACAAAAAAGAAACTAAATATCACTACGAAGGAGGAATTACAGAATTTGTTAAATTTTTAGATAAATCAAAAAAACCAATATTTAATGAGCCTATTAATGTAAGGGGTGCTAAGAATAATATAGAAGTAGATTGTTCAATGTGGTGGAACGATAGTTATTATGAGCAAGTAATGACTTTTACAAATAATATACGACAAAAAGATGGTGGTACCCATCTTTCTGGATTTAGAGGTGCGCTAACAAGGGTAATAAATAATTACTATGAAAGTGGCTCATCAGGAAAAAAAAATCAAATATCATTTAACGGCGATGACATTAGAGAGGGTTTGACCTGTGTCTTATCTGTAAAGGTTCAAGATCCAAAATTTTCATCTCAGACTAAAGATAAGCTTGTCTCTTCAGAAGTTAGACCAGTTGTTGAAAGTTTAATTAATGACAAGTTAACATCTTGGTTTGAAGAAAATCCAACTATTGCAAAGGCAATCGTGCAAAAAATTCAAAAAGCTGCTGAAGCAAGAGAAGCGGCTAGAAAAGCAAGAGAGCTTACTAGAAGAAAAACAGCTTTAGAGATTACTAACCTTCCAGGGAAACTTGCTGACTGCCAAGAAAAAGATCCAAAGTTATCAGAAATATTTATTGTTGAAGGCGATTCGGCTGGAGGCTCAGCAAAGCAGGGTCGCAATAGGCAAAATCAAGCTATACTTCCTCTAAGAGGTAAAATACTCAATACGTGGAAATCTAGACAAGATAAGATCCTTGGCTCAACTGAGATAGGTACCCTCATTACAGCACTTGGAGCAGGTATTGGCAACCAAGAGTTTGATGTATCAAAATTAAGATATCATAAAGTTGTAATTATGACAGATGCTGATGTAGATGGTTCACATATTCGCACATTACTCCTAACATTTTTCTTCAAGGAAATGCCTGAATTAATTAAGCAAGGCTATCTATACATCGCAAGACCACCTTTATACAAAATATCTAAAAACAAAGAAGAGCATTATATTATGGACGATGACGAGCTATTTGAGGCCTTAATTGAATATGGTATAAAGGATTATACATTTGAATCCTTTGATAAAAAAATTTTTGATTCTAAAAAACTTCACTCTTTACTTATAAAAATTAAGAATACACAAGACCTCTTAAAAAAAATACCCGATAGATATGATCCTAAAACAATTGAACAAATAGCTATTGCCCAAGGCTTAGATATAAAAAATTTTAATGATGATAAAAAAATTGCTCAAGTCGCTGCAGATTATATTGCCAAAAGTTTAGACTCTATATCCGAAGAATATGAAAGAGGCTGGCAGGGGTCATTTGACTTTGCCGAAGGCTACATATTTTCAAGAAAAGTTAGAGGCGTAACAGAGAAGAGAAAGATTGATTTAAGTTTACTGAAGTCCCAGGTAATTGAAAATTTGGTTAAAAATTATGATGAAATTTTTCGATTATTTGAAGATACTGGGAAATTGTTTAAAGACTCATCAGACACATTAAATATCAATTCACCTTCGGAAATATTAGATCAAATTGTGGAGGTTGGCAAAAAAGGTCTTACAATGCAAAGGTACAAAGGTTTGGGTGAAATGAATCCAGATCAATTGTGGAGCACAACATTAAATCCAGAGAATAGATCACTAATGCAAGTAAAAATTGATGATGAAGAGATTACAAAAAGTTGGTTTGAAGATTTAATGGGAGAAAATGTTGCACCAAGAAGAGAGTTTATTGAATCTCGTGCTACAAATGTAAACAATCTAGATATTTAATTAAATCTTATCCTATATAAATAGTCAGCATTTACTCGCAACCAGTTTTGACTTCTCTTTCTATTTGATACTTTAGAATCTACTAGTTTCCAAAATTTTGATGAATGATTAAATACAGTTAGATGACATAACTCATGGATAATTATATATTCAAGAACGTACTTTGGCGCAAATATTAATCTCCAGTCAATACTAATACTGTCTTTAGTATTACAAGAGCCCCAATAATTAAAAGAGTTAGAAATTCTAATTTTTTTAATATTATTATCTTTGAATCTTTCTATTAATATTTTTTTTGTTAAATCAATGATTTCAGATTTTATCCAATCATAAAAAACTAAGTTATGTTTATTTTTTTCTAAACTAGATATAATTATATTATTATTTTTAAATTCAACTTTATTTGCTTTATCTATTTTAAATTTTATAATTTTATTAAATCCAAAAATATTAATTTTATTTCCATTATCTATTAGAATAGATGGAAACATTTCAATGTGTTGATTATAAATCCAATCAATATTTTCTAATGCAAATTTATATCCATTCTGGTAGGTAATATAATTTGGAATAGAGACTAAAGCTTGTAGATTCTTTTTATCGTAAGTTACCTTGTAATTCCTGGAATACTTGTATTTTTTTATTTTAACAGTGATTGAAACATCTTTATGTAATATATATTTAATTTGATGATTAGTTTTTTTCATTTGCATTAAATATAATTCAATAAAGTGACAAATATAACAAATTTATCTAGTAATAATTTAGCTGGTCTAAGGTTAAGAACCTTGAATTTAATTAGATGGATAGCGATTTTAGGTCAATATTCAGCGGTTGTAACCTCATACTTTTGGCTTGATATAAATTTTAACATTTATTTAGCTTTAGTATGCATCTTACTAAGCGTTATATTGAATATTATAGTTAGTGTTAAATTTTTGCCGATTAGAACACTAACATCTAATGAAACTTTGTTTTATTTAATCTTTGATACTATTCAGCTTGTTGTTTTATTATATATTACCGGGGGTTTAACTAATCCATTTTGTGTTTTAATTATTGCTCCATTTATAATATCAGCAACTTACTTGGATATATTTAGAACTATAGTTATTGGGATAGTATCAATATTATCAATCTCTATCCTTGCTATTTATTATCAGCCTATTTTGAGTAATGTTGTTGAGTTTAATAGCTATAGTTTCTCAATCTTTCAAATTTTTGGTATATGGGCAGCACTAATTGTTTCGCTAATTTTTATTGGGGTTTATAGCTTTAGAATTGCAGATGAGTCACGCAAGGTGGAAACTGCTCTTAAAGAAACACAGCTAGCGCTTTCAGATGAAGAAAAAATTTCTGATCTGATGAGTTTAACTGCAGCGGCCGTTCATGAGTTAGGTACACCTTTATCAACTATTTCAGTAATAATTAAAGAAATAGTTAACGAAGCACACCCTAATGAAAAAAATTATGAAGACATTCTTTTAATTCAATCTCAAATTAAAAGATGTAGTGAAATTTTAAATCGACTTCGTCAGGGTGATATTAGTAATGACAATAATGAGTTTATTAATCAATTAGATTTTCCAAGATTAATTAATGAAATTACCAAAGATTATGAAAGGGAAAGTATTAAATTAAATATAGAAGTTGATAAATCATTTGAAGATTTAAATTTCACAATTACTAGAAAACCTGAAATTGTACATAGTCTTAGTAATGTAATTGAAAATGCCTATCAACATGCAAAGTCAAAGGTTACTATAAAAATGTCTTTATCAGGTGAAAATGTTATTCTTGAAATCATTAATAATGGAAATGGATTTCCAGCAGATATTTTACCTATTCTTGGGGAGCCTTATGTTAAAAAAAATGAAATTGACCATTCTGGAATGGGTTTAGGACTATTTATTGCAAAAAATTTAATTAATAAAAGTTTGGGTAAAATAGAGTTTATTAATTTAGTAAATGAGGGTGCCTGCGTTAGGATAAGTTGGAAAAAAGATAATCTGATATTATCTCAATAATGATTTTATGGATGATTTAACTAAAGAAATAGCATCATTAATTATAGTTGATGACGATGAAATATTTCGTAAAAGACTTTTGTCTGCAATGGAAAAAAAAGGGTATCACGGAATAGGTTTTGGAACTGTAAAAGAGTCCATTCAGTATATAGAAAAAACTCCGCCTAATTATGCTGTTATTGATCTTAGATTAGAAGATGGCAACGGGCTGCAGGTTGTTTCTGTTTTGTCAAAACTAAAACCTGAATGTAAGATAGTTATTCTCACAGGATATGGGAATATACCAACAGCAGTAGCAGCAGTAAAAGAGGGAGCTTGTGACTATTTAGCTAAACCGGCTGATGCGGATGATATTGATGCTTCCTTAAAGGCCCCATATTCTGCAAAACCTGAACCACCAAAAGATCCTATGTCTGCAGATCGTGTTAAATGGGAGCATATTTTAAGAGTATACGAGTTATGTAATAGAAATGTTTCAGAAACCGCAAGAAGACTTAAAATGCATAGAAGAACTCTTCAAAGAATTCTAGCTAAACGATCACCAAAGTAATTTAGGCGACTTTTTTACTTGCATTAATTTGAGACAGCTTCTGTATACCTTCATCTGCAATCTCTTGACCAGCTACGGTATCATCTTCTGCATTTAGCTCTTCCATATCTACAAACTCTGCGTAGGTAGCTTTTGTTCTATCTGTGATAATATGGGCTTTTAATAGAGTTTTTACTAATACTCTAAAAATATTATTGTTATTTTTCATTTCTTGCTTAATGATTTCACTTTGATCTATATATTTTTCAACTTCTTGTTGTACCCATTTGTGGTCAAGACCAACCGAAGCATAAATCTCTTTTTTTTCATATGGGTTAACTAGATTAAACAATAACTCCATAAATATTTTTTCCGCCCAATCTTCTACTTTTCTGTGCTCACTTTTAGATAATTTTGGCACAGTTCTATCAGCCCATATTTTACCAAATTTATGATGAAAGGCTTCGTCGCTCATTGTGTATTTTAATAGAGTTTTTAATACAGGATCATTTGTATCTTCATGAGCCATAGCAAATGCTCCCATTGCTAATCCTTCAATCATCATTTGCATTCCAACTATTTTTTTGTAAACAACATCTGATGAAACAATATCCTCAGCAACCCTTCCAAGTGTAGGCCCAACTTTATAGGGAGTTCCCCATCTTGATTCAATATATTTTGTGAAACCAGTGACATGCCGTGCTTCTTCACGAGTTTGATTTGCAGCATATTCCTGAGCTCCAGGATCCTTTAAAACATGGCATAAACTAGCGCTTAGAGATAAGGCTGCTTGTTCCCCATGTAGTATTTGTGATAAGACAAATCGAAAACTTTCATTATTTAATTTAATTTTTTGCTTCTCTGTTAATTTTTCTGCAATACTAGGAACTTCAAGCTCAAGACCGAAAGGTCCTTCTGGATTAACAATGTGTTCATTTTCTAAATCAAATGGTTGATCAAAATCAATATATTTTTTATCTAGAGGATCCCAAAAATGTTTGTGTGTAGCACTGATTATTTTATCAAATGCACTTGATCTATCAGTATATCTATCTTCATCCATCATAGGTATAAAGTGCTTTGGATTGGCAGCGTTATACGCAGGATCTTTTGTTAGTGCATTTTTCCCACTTTGTGATGTTTGCCAACTCTCTTTGACTTTATAAAACTTGTCTTTTACAACAATTTTAGCAAACTTTAATTTTTCAGATGTACTAGGCATTTTGAAATAATATAATATAAATTTTTTACTATTCAAATAATTTTATATATCAAATTGATATATATTCAAACCATTGAATTTGATTTATCTCATCAATACAGTAACTTAATTTTGTGGATAAATGGAGTTGTAGCCAATAATTATTAATAAATGTACTATTCTCATAAGTAATTGAAAAATTAGAAATATGGCAATAAATAATGTACATAAGCATTTTTTTCTTATACTTTTCGTAAAATTTTATAATTATTTCCTACTAATCTCATGGTTTTAAAAATAGAGAATTTATTTTTTAAATACAGACTTTCAATCCTGTCTGCCTTTGTTTTATTAACTATAGTTATGGGATTTTTTGCGTCACAGCTAAAACTTGATGCAGGGTTTTATAAGCAGCTTCCTAGTAATCATAGCTTTATAAAAACATTTTATCAGTATGAAGATGCGTTATTTGGATCAAACAACCTGATAATTGCAGTTAGAAATACTAAAGGTGATATTTTTGAAAAGGATTTCTTATCAAAACTTTTAGAAGTATCTGAAGCAGTAAGATATTTACCTGGAGCCAATCAAGCATCTTTAACTTCATTATGGACTCCAAATGTAAGAGTGTTACGCGTTACCGAAGAAGGGTATGAAGCTTCACCAGTGATTCCAGGAAATATAATTCCAGAAAATTTAAATGATGATGAAATTGAAAAAATAAAAGAGCGCATTTTAACTGGTGGCCATGTTGGAAAAATTGTTTCTAATGATTTTACTTCAGCGTTGATAAAAATTGAATTAACAGAATTTGATTCAAGGACTGGCGAAGCGCTCGATTATATAGAATTAGGTAAATTACTTGATTTAGAGGTAAGAAATCAATTTGAAGATGAAAAATTTCAAATTCATATAATAGGATTTGCAAAAATGATTTCAGACATTGCGTCTCAAGCGGGTAATGTTTTTATTTTCTTCCTTTTGGCATTTGCCCTAACTGTACTATCAGTTTATTACTATTCAAAATCTTGGACACTAACATTTTTACCACTAATTTGCTCACTAACATCGCTGATATGGCAATTTGGAATGTTAGAAATATTAGGTTTTGGCTTAGACCCACTTGCAATTTTAGTTCCATTTTTAGTCTTTGCTATTGGTGTTTCTCATGGAATCCAACAAGTAAACCAAATAACAAAAGAAATTATTGAAGGGCAGTCTTCTATTTATGCAGCTAGAGCAAGCTTTTCTAGATTATTAGTTCCAGGAACAATGGCATTAATAACTGATCTTGTAGGCTTTGGAACATTAGTATTTTTACCAATTGGAATGATACAAGAGCTCGGTATTACTGCTTCAATAGGTGTTGCAATGAAAATTGTAACTAACTTAGTCATGCTTCCACTTGCGGCATCATATGCAAAGTATAATGAAGGATTTGTTATCAGGGCTGAAAAAGCAATAACTGGCAGAAGAAATGCAATGAAGTTCTTTGGAAAGATGGCTGAGCCAAGGACAGCATTTATAACTTTAGGTATTAGCAGTATTTTATTTGTTTATGCAACCATCCTGGCCTCTGACAGGCACATTGGCGATCTACATGCAGGCGCACCTGAGCTTAGACCGGATGCTGTTTATAACCAAGATATGAAGGATATTACTTCAAGATTTAATATAACTTCGGATGTATTGATCGTCATTATGGAGGTTCCAGAGCTAGCTTGTAGAATGTATGATGTTATGTCTGTTCAAGATAATTTTCATTGGTATATGGAAAATGTAGAAGGGGTCACTGAAGTAATTTCATTATCTGGTGTAGCTAGACAAGCAGCAAGTGGCTATGCTGAAGGTAATCCAAAATGGAATTATGTCCCTCGACATGATAGAGCTTTAGGGTTTGTAACTAGTATTGCCGACCCCTCTACTGGACTATTAAATGAAAATTGTACGATTTTACCAGTTTATATATTTACTGAAGATCATAAAGCGACAACTATAGAGCATGTTATTAACGCGACAAAAGAGTATCAGAAAAAATATCAACAACTTGATCAAGCCATAGCAGTAGATTACACATTCTTACCACCTGAAGGAGAAAATATTTACCCTGGACTTTTAGGCGGTAATTATGGTTCTGAATTTGATCCAATTTCTGCAGGAATAACAAATTTCAATGAATTTTCAAAGGAAGAATGGGTAGATTATGGTTATCAAAATAATTTTAATACTAGAAGCTTATTTACTATTAGGTTGGCTACACTATTTCAGGATCAGAAATTAGATGAATATGACTCTAAAGTCATGAGAGACATAAGAAATGCTAGAGAAGCTCTCAGTGAATACTTTACAAATAATCCAAATATTGAAGCTTTAAATATTAGGTTTGATGAAACAAATTTTAGGCTTGCAAGTGGCACTGTTGGTATAATGCATGCAACCAATGAAGTTATAGAGGAGTCTGAACTTCCTATGATGCTCCTAGTTTATGCAGTAATTGTTTTTTTAGTCTTTATCACATATAGGGATTGGAGGGCAACAATATGTTGTACTGTTCCTTTGACGTTTGCCACTATGCTTGGTTATGCCTTTATGGATATAATGCAAATTGGATTAAAAATATCTACTTTACCTGTAATGGTATTAGCTGTTGGAATTGGGGTTGATTATGCGTTTTATATTTATAATAGATTACAGACTTATTTAAAAGAAGGACAAGATATTACCCAAGCTTTTCAAAATACTTTTGCTAATACAGGTGCCGCAGTAATCTTTACAGCACTCACCTTAGCCATAGGTGTTTCGACTTGGTCTTTTTCTGCCTTAAAATTTCAAGCAGATATGGGAATGCTTCTTACCTTTATGTTTATTGTTAATATGCTTTGCGCTATGACTACTTTACCTGCGCTTGCTGTAGTATTGGATAAGTTATTTCCAAGAAAAAAAAGATAGTTGAAATAATAGATATTTGACTTTGAACCTTCAAAATTTAAGTGTTTAATAACAGCAGGTGAATAACCTTATAGTTTTTTTAACGCTGTTCTAGTAATATATAAATCATGAATAATTCCATTGATTACAAAACTAATATTGATACCGAAATTGTAAATTCAAAAAAAATAAGCTGTTCAGGAGTTGGTGGTTCTTTGGGTCATCCAAAAATATTTTTAGATATGGGAGATTTAAACGAAATTAGATGTCCCTATTGTAGCAAGCTTTTTATTTTTGAGAAAAGTTGACTCATAGTGCCCGATAAGAATCACCTAATTTTAATTGATGGATCTGGATATATTTTTAGAGCTTATTATGCTCTACCGCCCCTTTATAGAAAAAGTGATGGACTACCAACAGGTGCAATCAATGGATTTTGCAATATGCTGTTTAAGCTTATAGAGGATACCAAGTCTAATACAAAAGCTAGCCATCTTGCCGTTATTTTTGATAGTGCTAGAAAAACTTTCCGAAACGATATTTATGATGGTTACAAAGCCAATAGAGGCGAACCACCAGAAGATCTAATACCACAATTTAAAATTATTAAAGAGTCAGTAAAAGCGTTTGGTATTCCATCTATTGAGCTCTCTGGGTTCGAAGCAGATGATATAATTGCAACATATGCTAAGCAAGCTGCTAAAAAAAAATGGAAGGTCTCTATTGTGTCTTCTGATAAAGACTTAATGCAAGTAGTTACGGATGATATTAATTTAGTTGATACCATGAAAAATAAATACATTGGTGTCAAAGATGTAATAGAGAAGTTTGGTGTTAAACCAAATAGAGTCATTGACGTTCAGGCTTTAGCTGGTGATAGTTCAGATAATGTTCCAGGCGCACCAGGTATTGGACTAAAAACTGCTGCATTGCTAATAAACGAATATGATAATTTAGAAAATTTACTAAATTCTGCAGAAAAAATTAAACAAAATAAACGAAGAGAAAGCCTGATTAATAATAAAGACTTAATTAATATTAGTAAGAAATTAGTCACTTTAAAGGATGATATCAACGATATTCAGCCTTTAGAAACTCTCAATTTAACAAGCATAAATTACGATACATTAATACCTTTTTTACATGATTTAGAATTATTTAAATTGAAAGAGAGGTTAACAAAAAAGAATCCTGAACTAAAAAAAATAGAAATACCTTTAAGCAAAAAAAAACAAGAAGAAAAAAAAGAAATTAAATTAAAAGAAGAAATTCCAAAAAGTAATTTTACAGAAAAAAGAAAATATATACCTGTAACAAATTTAAAATCATTTGAGCTCTTGAATGATAACATATATCAGGAAGATAGCTTTGTTATTGATTTAGAGACAGACTCTTTAAATGTCATTGATGCAAATTTGGTAGGTGTAGCAATATGTTTTAATACAAGGAGATCATACTACATCCCATTACAGCATAAAAATTTAGATGGTGAAATTATTAAAGATCAAATTAATTTTGAGAAAGCCTTAAAACTTTTAAAAAGTATTTTAGGCGATAACTCACTATTAAAAATAGGACACAATATTAAATATGATATCGCTGTTTTAAAAAAATATAATATCAATGTAATATCTTTTGATGACACAATGTTGATGTCTTACGTTAATGATGCTGGCAATCACCGCCATAATATGGATGAATTAGCAAAAGTTCATTTTGATCGCGAGACTATTAAATTTAAAGATGTTGTTGGAACTGGAAAATCACAAATAACTTTTGATTATGTTGAAGTTGCAAAAGCAACTGATTATGCTGCAGAAGATGCTGAAATTACCTACAAATTATATCTATTTCTTAAGAAAAAACTTTTAGAAGGTAAAAATATTAGTCCTTATCATTATCTAGAAAAATCACTAGTTAATTCAATTTTAGAGATGGAAATGAATGGTATTAAACTAAATACTAAATATTTGAAGTCACTTTCATCAGATTTTGAAAAAAAAATTAATGTTCTAGAAAAATCAATTTTTAAAATCTGCGGTATCGAATTTAATATTGGTTCGCCTAAACAATTGGGCGAAGTATTGTTTGAAAAACTCAAATTAACACCGCCTAAAAAAACGAAAACTGGAGAATATTCTACTGGCATTGAAGTTCTTGAAGATCTCGCCTTTGAAGGAAATAAATTAGCGGAAGACCTTATAAGTTGGCGTCAATTATCAAAACTAAAAAATACTTACACCGAGGCACTTCAAAATCATATAAATTTAAATACAAAAAGGGCACATACCTCCTATGCAATGGCATCTACTAATACTGGTCGTCTTTCTTCAAGTGATCCAAATTTACAAAATATTCCTATTCGTTCAACTGAAGGTAGACTAATAAGAAAAGCATTCATATCTGAAAAAGGAAATAAGATTTTATCTGCAGATTATAGCCAAGTTGAATTAAGGGTATTAGCACATATTGCACAAATTGAACCACTAATAGAAGCGTTCAAAAATGGAGAAGATATACATGCATTAACTGCCTCTGAAATATTTGGTGTAAATATTAAAAAAATTACTTCAGACTTACGCAGAAGAGCTAAAGCTGTTAATTTTGGAATTATTTATGGAATTTCTGGGTTTGGTCTGGCAAAACAATTATCAATCTCAAATCATGAGGCAAATAACTTTATTAAAAAATATTTTGATAAGTTCCCTGGAATAAAAAAATATATGGAAGAAACAAAAGCATTGTGTAGAGAGCAGGGTTACGTAGAAACATTATGTGGCAG
>ERZ802822.2131-NODE-2131-length-11276-cov-11.572998_pt1 | contig 11276 bp, 7 predicted proteins | sample MGYA00345649_ERZ802822 | MGnify/ENA primary metagenome ERZ802822 (study PRJEB30503, sample SAMEA104212359) | marine metagenome | biome: Westerlies Biome; feature: [SRF] surface water layer (ENVO:00010504) within the epipelagic zone...; material: water... | reverse complement strand
TTACAATTAAAAAAGAAACAAAACAGATTACTATTCACCAAAGTGAAATAAATAATTATTTCGAACCAAATGAATTTTTAAGAGTTTCAGATGGCGGCTCATACATAACAATCAACAAGCAAGAAAGTAATTACGATCCTTTTATAAGACCTACCCCAAAATTGGTTAAAAAATTATTCAAATTATAATGGAATTACTAATAATTTAGGAGTAAAAGGATCGTCAGGTAATTTTTCTTATTTGGTAAGAGCTAACATGGTGGATAATCAAAGTTTTTCAACTCCTGATGGAGAAGTAGAAAACACTTGGTTTAAAGAAAATGATATTCAAGCTGGTCTTAAATATGAAACTGAAAAATTTTCATCTGAATTAAGATTAAGTATGAATGCTTCTGAACTTGGTCTTCCTCATATGGAAGAAGGTCATGACGACCATGACGACCACGATGATCATGATGAAGAAGGTCATGATGATCATGATGATCACGATGAAGAAGGTCACGAAGATCATTATCAAGAATTATCTCATACAACTTTAACATGGAAAAATAGCTTTGATCTAGGTAATGATCATATACTTAATGTTACTCTAGGTAGACAACTAAATGAAAGACAAGAATTTGGTGGACATGGAGAGGAAGAAGGTCACGATGATCATGATGAAGAAGGTCACGATGATCACGATGATCACGAAGGACATGAAGAAGGTGAAGCGGAACTAGACATGGAACTATCTACTAACACTGTAGATATTAATTTAGTTATGCCACAATCGGATAATTTTAATCTTACTATTGGAGCTAACATTCTTTCACAAGAAAATAAAAACTTTGGTCATGAGGAATTAATTCCTGATGCTGAAAAGAATGATTTTGGTCTTTATGGTTTAGGTCAAATAAGTATGGAAAATGGAGCAGCTTTAATTGGTGTAAGATACGATAGTAGATCTATAACATCTGAAAGAGGCTCTGCAGACTTTTCTAACTTTAATGGTTCATTTGGAATAAAAAGAGACTTTGAAAACTCTTCATTAAGGTTTAATCTTGGTTCAGGGTATAGAGCACCTAACCTAATTGAGTTATTCGCTGATGGTGTTCACCATGCTACATTTAGATATGAAAAGGGGAACTCAAGCTTAGTTGCTGAGAAAAGCTTCCAATCAGATATATCTTTTGAAATAGTTAATGAAGATTCAACTGTTTCTTTTGATTTATTTTATAATGATATTTCTGATTATATATACATCTCTCCAAGTAGAGAGACAGAGGATGGATATAATGTATATAATTATATGCAACAAGATTCATATCTCTGGGGTGGAGAATTTAACTTCAGTAAAAACACAGGTTTTGACTGGTTAAGCTACAATACTTCACTTGGATATATTTTTGCTGAATCTGCTGATGGAGATGCATTACCATTTATAGCTCCTTTAACATTCAATCAGGTATTCAATATAGACTTCTCAAGCAATTACTCTTTAGAAATTGACTTTTTAGCTAAAGCAAAACAAGGAAGAGTTGCAATGTTTGAAGAAGAAACTGATGGATATTCTGTTTTAAACCTTTCAGGTAATTGGATGACAACTTTCTTAGATAATGATTTAAATATCTTCTGGAGTGTAAATAATGTATTTGATACAGAATACTATGATCACTTATCAAGATTTAAAACTGCTGGAATTGAAGAAATGGGAAGAAATATTTCAGTAGGACTAAAGTATAATTTCTAGTTTATTAATAGATTTTATTTTTGAATGAAGGCCAGGTATATCATACTTGGCCTTTTTTTATGCAAAAGCCCTAAAGACATCATTTAAGTTTGCATAAAGCACAATTGCAATTAGTAAAAAGAATCCAATCATAGTTGATACTTCCATAAACCTATCACTTGGTTTTCTTCCTGAAATCATTTCATATATAAGAAACATTACATGACCTCCATCTAAAGCTGGAATAGGAAGAACATTCATAAAAGCTAAAATTATTGATATTAAAGCAGTTGATGACCAAAATCTTTTCCAATCCCATTTTGCTGGAAACAAATTACCTATCGTACCAAAACCACCAAGTTGTTGTGCACCTTTCTTTGTAAAAACAAATGAAAAGCCAGCAACATATTCATAAAGTGTCCAATACCCATAATTAAATCCTTGAGTGATGCTATCAGCAAACCCTACTTTAACGTTTACAGTTTCAATTCCAGTATTCAGTTTATTAACCCCAATCAATCCTTCGTCATTTCGATCAATTGTTAAACTATAATTAGAGCTACCCCTTTCAACTATAACATCAATAATATCATCGGGATTTTCAGCAATCCAATTTGAAAAGGAAGACCAATCATATATAGTCTCACCATTTATTGATATAATTTTATCTCCAGCTTGCATTCCGGAATATTGAGCAGGAGAATCATTTAAAACTGAATCTACAGTTGCACTAAAAAGAGGTACAAAACTGTTTATTTGACCACTCTGAAAAATATCACTACCAATACTCTCGGGGATAGATATGTTCTCAATATTACCATTTAGTTTTTCTACTCTTATTTTCTTTACAGGTCTTAAAAGTAACATCTTATTTATGTTTAATACATTATCAAGTTCTTTACCATCTACATCTAGTATTTTATCTCCTTTTTCAAAACCTATTTCTTGAATAATAGTTGATGGTTCAAACCCAAGTGGAATGTTTTCTTGAGGAAGTGTTTCTTTTCCCCACACAAAAAAGATCATCATGTAAATAAAGAATCCAAGAAGAAGATTCACTGTAACACCACCTAACATAATAATAAGTCTTTGCCAAGTTGGTTTAGATCTAAATTCCCATGGCTGAGGTGGTTTTTCCATTTGTTCTTTATCAAAACTTTCATCTATCATACCAGAAATCTTAACATACCCTCCAAGAGGCAGCCAACCGATTCCAAAAACTGTCTCACCAATTTTCTTTTTAAATAATGAATACTTTATATCGAAAAACAAATAGAATTTTTCGACTCTTGTTCCAAATAACTTTGCTGGAATAAAATGACCTAATTCATGAAGAAAAACTAGAATTGAAAGTGACAATAATAATTGAGCTGCTTTTATAAAAAACTCTGGAGACATATTTTAATTTTAAAGAGCAAATTTAGTATTTTTTTAATTCCTTCAATTATCTTTGCTAACACATTTAAAAATAAAATGTTAAAAAAATATAGACTTTTTGCATTTATTATGTTTTTGATATCGCTGACCACGATATATATGTTTAATAACGTCTTAACTCCAGAAAAAAAACTACCTATTTATCAACCAAACATGGTTAAATTTCAACTTGTTGATAGTACTATTCAACATATAAAAAGATTTCATAAGATTGAGGACTTTAAATTATTTAATCAAAATGATAAAATTGTTACAAATGAAACTTACGATGGAAAAATTTATATAGCAGACTTTTTCTTTACCACTTGCCCAGGAATTTGCCCAATAATGAAAGATAATATGATTATCCTTCAGAATGAATTTATTGATGATGATGAAGTGCTTCTTCTTTCACATACTGTAACTCCAGAAATTGATTCAGTTAGTGTTCTAAAAAAATATTCTCAAGAAAAAGGTGTTGTTGATTCTAAATGGAATATGGTTACAGGTGATAAGAAACAAATCTATAATCTAGCTAGAAAGTCTTACTTGGTTGCAGAGGATATTGAAGGTTCAGATTTTTATGGTATGATCCATACTGAAAATTTTGTCCTAGTTGATTCTCAGAGAAGAATAAGAGGTTTTTATGATGGAACAGATAGTGGTGTAATGGATAACCTAATTGAAGATATCAAAATTCTCAAAAAAGAAGATAATTAATTCATTAACTCCTCAATATGTTCTGTTTCAATAGGGATATCTTCCATTAGATTTAAAGGCTCGCCCTTAGTTTGGATTACAACATCATCTTCAAGTCTTATTCCAAAACCTTCTTTGGGAATATAGATTCCGGGCTCAACTGTAAATACCATATTCTCTTGAAATGGATCCTCAAGTAAACCATAATCATGAGTGTCCAGTCCCAAATGATGTGATGTTCCGTGCATAAAATATTTCTTATAAGCTGGATTTTTTTTGGTCTGATTTTTTATATCAGCTTTATCTAAAAGATTAACATCCAATAATTCTTTTGTCATAATTTCACCAACTTGATTATGAAAATTCTTCCAGTTATTTCCAATAGTTAAAAGCTTAGTTGCCTCATTTTTTACCCTTAATACAGCATTATAAATTTCCTTTTGTCTTTTTGAAAAACTTCCAGAGACAGGAATAGTTCTAGTCATATCACTGGAATAATTTCCATATTCAGCTCCAACATCCATTAAAATTAGTTCTCCATCTTTACATTGTTTATTATTTTTCACATAATGAAGAACATTATTGTCTTGTCCACTTGCTATAATAGGGGAGTATGCAAATCCTTTAGATGAGTTATTTATAAATTCATGAATAAATTCGGCCTCAATTTGATATTCCCATACACCTGGCTTAATAAATTTTAAAACTCTATTAAAACCTTTTTTAGTGATCTGGCATGCTTTTCTGATTTGATCAATCTCATCTATATGTTTAATAGATCTTAATCTCTGAAGTATTGGATTACTTTTTGCAACTTTATGAGCAGGATATTTTTTTAATAACCAGCTTATGAATCTATCTTCTCTAGTTTCAACTGGAGAATTAGCCCTATAGTGTTCATTTTTATTAATATAAAATGTATCTACTTTACTTGAAATTAAATGAAGAATATTTTTGAAATCCTCAACAAAGTGAATACTCTCAATACCAGATAATTTAGACGCTAAATCTTTGCTTAGTTTCTCTCCTTCCCAAATCTTTGTATGCTCATCAGATCTTCTTATAAATAGAACTTCCCTTGTTTTACTGTCTTTTGATGAAGGATATAGAATTAAAATTGTTTCTTCTTGATCAATACCTGCCAAATGAAACATATCCCTATGTTGTGCAAAAGGTAATTCACTATCAGCACTAACTGGATAAATATCATTTGAATTAAAAATAGCCATACAATTCCCCTTCATTTGATCCATGAAATTCAAGCGATTTCTTTTATAGATTGAATTATTTAAAGGAATATATCTCATTTATTTTTTATCAAATATCTAGAAAATTAATATAATGTTTTTAATTTAAGTAAAAATTGGTGTTATGAAGAACTATAAAATAATTTTCTTTCTATTATTAGCTTGTTCAGTAAGCTATTCTCAACCTCAACCTTCGGATGCATCTCAATTAATTGGGGCATATCAAAAAAAGGCACAATTAACAAAGTCATCTAGGGTTAAAAATATTCATTTCAGAAACATAGGCCCAACTATAATGAGTGGTCGTGTCGTTGCGCTAGAGGTGAATCCAGAGGATTCTTCAGAATTTTATGTAGCATATGCTTCAGGAGGTGTATGGCATACAAATAATAATGGAACTTCTTTTACTTCTATTTCAGACGATTGGCCTACCCAAAATATTGGGGAAATTACAATGGACTGGAGAAATCAAACATTATGGGTTGGGACAGGAGAAAATAACTCGTCAAGGTCTTCATACTCTGGAATAGGTATTTTAAAAACAGAGCCAAATGGTTCAAGCTGGGTTAATGTTGGACTTTCAGATAGTCATCATATTGGAAAAATTATAATAAATCCAAGTGATAAAGACCATGTGATAGTTGGGGTTACGGGTCATCTATATTCAAAAAATAAAAACAGAGGTGTATATGTATCAAATGATGGAGGAGAAACATGGAAAAATACACTTTATATAAATGATACTACAGGAATAATTGACATGGCTGTTACCCCAAATAGTTTTAATATAATGTATGCCTCTGCTTGGGAAAAGGACAGAAAAGCATGGAATCTAGATGAAGATGGAAAATCATCAGCTATATATAAAAGTATAGATGGGGGAGAGACTTGGGATAAAATTTCAAAAGAGAATAGTGGTTTTCCTGTTGGAGAAGGTGTTGGACGAATTGGAATTGCTGTCTATGATGAAAATATAGTTTATGCTGTATTAGATAATCAGTATAGAAGACAATTAAAGACTCAAAATGAAAATCTAACTAAAGAATCTTTTAAAGATATTTCAGTTGATAATTTTAAAAAAATAAAGACTGAGGATTTAAATCGCTTTCTTCGATCAAACAGATTTCCTAAAAAGTACAACGCAGAATCAGTTAACTCAGATATTAATTCAGGTAAAATTGAACCAAATGATTTATATAGTTACTTAGTAAATGCTAATTCTGAGTTATTTGATACTCCTGTTATTGGAGCTGAGGTATATAAAAGTGTTGACGGGGGGCAAAGCTGGAAGAAGACTCATGAAACTTATCTAGAAGGTCTTTACTATTCATATGGATATTATTTTGGTAAAATTCATGTAGATCCAAATAATAGTGATAAAATATATACATATGGTGTACCGCTAATATCTTCTGATGATGGTGGAAAAACTTTTTATAGTATTGGTAAAGAAAATGTACATGCAGATCATCATGATTTATGGATTAATCCAAACAAACCAGGACATTTAATTAATGGAAATGATGGCGGGGTAAATATAACTTATGATGATGGTAAAAATTGGATAAAAAATAATTCAACTGAAGTCGGTCAATTTTATTCTATCAATGTAGACTATCAAAAACCATATAATGTATATGGAGGACTTCAAGATAATGGTGTTTGGATGGGGCCGCATAATTCTATTGAAAGTAAAAGATGGAATATGAGTGGAAAATATCCCTGGAAGAGTATTCTTGGAGGAGATGGAATGGAAGTTCAAATTGATAATAGAAACCCGAATATAGTTTATACGGGATCTCAATTTGGATTTTACTCTCGTTTGGATTTAGAAACAGGCAAAAGAAGATCTATTAAACCTGTTCACGAATTAGGACAATCACCTTTTAGATTTAATTGGCAGACTCCCATTCGTCTTTCATCACACAATCAAGATGTATTATATTATGGGTCAAATTTCCTTCATAGGTCAAGTGACAAAGGTGAATCATGGAAAACTATTTCAGACGATTTAACTAATGGTGGTAAAATGGGAAATGTACCATACGGAACTTTAACAACAATTTCAGAATCTCCATTAAACAAAGATGTTATATACACTGGAAGTGATGATGGTATGATATATGTAACAAAGAATAGCGGTAAGACATGGAAAAATATTTCTAAAGACATGCCACAAGATCTTTGGGTGAGTAAGCTTTATGCTTCATCTCATGAAGAAAACATTATTTATGTATCACTTGACGGATATCGATGGGATAATTTTTCTCCATATATATTCAAGAGTAGTAATTATGGCAAAACATGGGAGTCGATCAGCTCAAACTTACCAGATTCTCCAATCAATGTTATCATTGAAGATAATGTTAATGGAGATATTTTATATATTGGAAATGATCATGGTGTATACGTCTCTATGAATCAAGGTGCTTCATGGGAGCCATTTAGCAGCGGATTAACATCTGCTGCTGTTCATGATTTAGTGATTCAAAAAGATGAAAACCATCTATTAGTTGGAACTCACGGTAGGTCAATATACCTTGCTAATATTGAAAAAATCCAGAATTTATCTAGTGAAATTCAAAATTCTTCTCTTTATATGTATCCTTTAAAAGATGTAAAATATTCTAATTCTTGGGGATTTAAAAGAAGTGTTTGGAGTGAACCTTTTGAGCCAAATATGGAGCTTACTCTTTTTTCGTCTTCTATAAAAGATTATGAATTGTCAATCATTGATTCTGAAAATAAAACTCTTTATACAAGTCAAGGAAAGCTTGATAATGGTTTCAATATTATAAGTTATAATCTTAAATCAAATGAAAACTCTATTATGGATTATCTTACTAAAGGATCATACAAGGTTTTAATTATGACTGATAAAGATAATTTAGAAAAGGAATTTCAAATAAAGTAGTTATTTAAGTGTTTATGCATTAATTTTGAATAATAATTGATTGCAATGAAGCTTATAGATTCCTCGATTGGAAGAAAAATACTAATGGCCTTATCCGGTCTTTTCCTTGTTGTATTTTTAACACAACACTTTTTAATAAATATTACATCTGTCTTTAGTGAAAACATATTTAATATGATATCACACTTTATGGGAACAAACCCTATCGTTCAATTTATTCTTCAACCAATTTTGATTTTTGGAGTTATATTTCACTTTATTATGGGCTTTTATCTTGAGATTATTAATAGAAAATCAAGAGGTAAAAATTATTCAAGATATGTAGGGAAAGACAATTCATCATGGATTTCAAGAAATATGATTTTTAGTGGAGGAGTAGTGTTGTTTTTCTTATTTCTTCATTTTTATGATTTTTGGGTTCCAGAAATGAATTATAAATACATTGAGTTTTTACCCGATGATCCAAATAGATATTATGAGGAGTTGATCCACAAATTTGAGAGTCCAGTAAGAACTTCATTTTATTCATTATCATTTATTTTTTTAGCATTACACTTACTCCATGGATTTAGTTCTTCACTTAAAACTGTTGGGGTAAATTCTCGTTATTATAATTTGCTTAAATCTTTTACTTTAATCTTTTCAATTGTAATCCCTTTTGGATTTATTTTTATTGCAATTTTTCATAATCTTATGCATTAATCTGGGGCACAAAACGGGGTACATTGAATAAAAAAATACATATATTTGCATTATGGGATTATATCTAACAGAAAAACATGTAAAGTATAAAAAGAAAGGTTCCGAAGAATATGTTTCGCCTTTTTTTATTTACCATAATGATAATAAGAGAACTAAAGTTTTCTGTAGTCTAAAAATTAATAACAAACACTGGGACTTTACAAATAAAAAAGTTAAATCAGGAGATAAAGAGTATAAGTTTAAAAATAAAAAAATTCACTCTGTTAAAACTGAACTAGAAGATATTATTTCTTCTTATAAAACGAATGATGAGCTTCTTACACCTGAAAAATTGAAAGGTGAACTGGAAACTTTAAAAAAGAAAGATGATTCCCCTTCAGTTAAATCAAAAAATATTCTAAACTCTAAAATTCCTTTAGGCTCTTTAGCACTTAAGTGGGGCAATCATAAAAGTAATATAAACCTTGTAAGCCCCTCTAATAAAAGAAATATTGATGTCATTGTCGTTGGGACAGGACTAGCTGGAGCATCCGCATCAGCTACTCTTGCAGAGTTAGGTTATAACGTTAAAGCATTTTGTTTTCAAGACTCTCCTAGACGAGCACATTCAATAGCTGCTCAAGGAGGAATAAATGCTTCTAAGAATTACCAAGGAGATGGAGATTCGAATTATAGGCTTTTTTATGATACTATTAAAGGTGGTGATTATAGATCAAGGGAAGCTAACGTTCATAGATTAGCAGAAGTATCAGGAAATATAATTGACCAATGCGTTGCTCAAGGTGTTCCTTTTGCTAGAGATTACGGAGGACTTCTTGATAATAGATCTTTTGGAGGTGTTCAAGTTTCAAGAACTTTTTATGCTAAAGGACAGACTGGACAGCAATTATTATTAGGAGCTTATTCAGCAATGAATAGACAAATTGCTAGAGGAAAAATTGAAATGTTTAGTAGGCATGAGATGATGGATATAGTAAAAGTTAATGGTAAAGCTAGAGGAATAATTGCAAGAGATCTTGTAACAGGAAAATTAGAAAGACATTCTGCTCATGCAGTAGTTATAGCTTCTGGTGGTTATGGAAATGTATTCTTTTTATCAACTAATGCTATGGGAAGTAATGTTTCTGCTGCATGGAAAATTCATAAAAAAGGTGCCTATTTTGCTAATCCATGTTTCACTCAGATTCATCCAACATGTATACCAGTTTCAGGTGATTATCAATCTAAATTAACACTAATGTCGGAGTCTTTAAGAAATGATGGAAGGATATGGGTTCCTAAAGAAAAGTCTGATGCAGAGTTGATAAGAAATGGAAAATTATCTCCCATTAATATTCCTGAGGACAAAAGAGATTACTATTTAGAAAGAAAATATCCAGCGTTTGGAAATCTTGTTCCAAGAGATATAGCATCGAGAGCTGCAAAAGAAAGATGTGATAATGGATATGGCGTTAATCAAACAGGAGAAGCTGTTTTCCTGGATTTCTCTCATGCAATTATAAGATATGGTGAAGAAAAAGCAAAAATAAGCGGTCAGAATTCTTCTGATTCAGAATTAGTTTATAAACTGGGAAGAGATGTTGTTAAACAAAAATATGGTAATCTTTTTCAGATGTATGAAAAAATTGTAGATGAAGATCCTTATAAGGTTCCTATGAAAATATATCCAGCTGTTCATTACACTATGGGTGGGGTTTGGGTTGACTATAATCTAATGACTTCAATTCCTGGATGTTTTGCAATTGGAGAGGCTAATTTTTCTGATCATGGAGCAAATAGGCTTGGGGCATCAGCGCTTATGCAAGGTCTTGCTGATGGATATTTTGTTCTTCCTTATACTATTGGAGATTATTTGTCTGATGAAATAAGTACTGGTAAAATTTCTACCGATTCAGTAGAGTTTGAAAAGAGCGAGAAAAAAATAGAAGATCAAATTGATAAGTTAATTAACAATGATGGAGTAAATTCTGTTGATTATTATCATAAAAAACTAGGAAAAATAATGTGGGAGAAATGTGGAATGTCTAGGAATGAAATAGAATTGAATAAAGCAATTAAAGAAATTCAAAATCTAAGGAAAGATTTTCATAAAAATGTAAAAATTCCTGGAACTAAATCCGAGTTTAATGAGCAACTAGCAAAAGCTACAAGAGTTTCAGACTTCTTAGAACTAGGAGAATTATTTGCAATTGATGCATTACAAAGAAGAGAATCTTGTGGTGGTCATTTTAGAGAGGAGTTCCAAACTAGTGATGGAGAAGCAATTAGAGATGACGAAAACTTTAAATTTGTTTCAGCTTGGGAATTTAATAATGACCCAACCAAACCAATTCTACACAAAGAAGATTTAAAGTATGAAGAAATAGAAATCAAAACTAGATCTTATAAATAATTATAAAAAATCATGAAAAATTTATTCACAGTATTTCTGCTTTTAATATCAATCAACACCTATTCTCAAGGTAGTAATTTTGATAGGCAGATTCTATCTGATTTTATTGTAAATACAGAAACAAATAATAAATCAGCAAAGTATTAATATGAAATTAGATCTAAAAATTTGGAGACAATCTAACCCAGAATCTGAG
>ERZ802822.2128-NODE-2128-length-11288-cov-5.613772_pt1 | contig 11288 bp, 14 predicted proteins | sample MGYA00345649_ERZ802822 | MGnify/ENA primary metagenome ERZ802822 (study PRJEB30503, sample SAMEA104212359) | marine metagenome | biome: Westerlies Biome; feature: [SRF] surface water layer (ENVO:00010504) within the epipelagic zone...; material: water... | reverse complement strand
AATTGGGTGCGAGATTAATCTTAACATTATTTTTTTTTTTTTATTTTAGACCTTTTTTGTATATAATTGGGTTGGGGTCTAAAGAACTTATAAAAACTTTGCCTATGCCGCTCTTTAAAATTCTCTTTGCACAGCAATCACTTTCTTTCATGCAAGGTTCTAAACTCACATACATGACAGTTTTATTAGTAATTTTATTTTTTTTAATTTTATTTAATGCATTAACTTCAGAATGAGGAGATCCACCAATAGAGGTTAAACCATAACTTAATACTTGGCCTTCAGATGATTTAGAATAATCAACAATCATACATGCTACTGAAGGATTCTTACCCGTAAGGCCTAAATTTCTTTTAGAAAGGTTATTAACTGACTGGAGATATTTTGAGTGAATATTATTTGCAATCAAAATTTATTTTTTGTCTATTGAGTCAAGGAACTGTTCAAAGTCTTTAGTTTCTCTAAAATCTCTGTAGACAGAGGCAAATCTTACGTAAGCAACTTTATCTATTGTGTATAAAGCTTTCATAACAGCCTCACCAACTACATTTGAACTAACTTCATTTTCTCCCATGCCCTCAATATCATTAACAATTCTCGATATTAATTTTTCTTTAGTATCAGTATCTACTGGTCTTTTACGCAAGGCAAGTTCGACAGATTTTGCTATCTTATCTCTATCAAAGTTAACCTTATCTCCATCTTTTTTTACAACAACTAATTCTCTGAACTGAATCCTTTCATGAGTTGTAAATCTACCTTTGCATTCAATACAAATTCTTCTTCTTCTGATGACTGTTCCATTTTCGGAAGGCCGTGAATCTAAAACTGATGTCTCTTTGTTTTTATCTATACAAAAAGGACATTTCATTTTTAATAAATTGGGTATTTAGAACAAAGATCTTCAACCTCTTGATTAATAGACTTTTCTAACATAGAGATATCAGAGTTGGAGGCAGATAAATTATTAATAATTGTTGATATTTTTTCACCAATAAATTTAAATTCTTCTTCTTTGAAGCCTCTTGTGGTCGCTGCTGGAGAACCTAATCTAATACCAGAAGTTATCGTTGGAGGATTTGGATCGTTTGCTACACCATTCTTATTACAAGTCATTCCAGCTCTTTCAAGGCTTTCTTCAGCATCTTTTCCAGTTACATTCTTTGATCTAAGATCAACCAAAACCATGTGAGAGTCAGTTCCACCTGTAACTATATCAATTCCATTAGACATAAGAACTTCTCCGAGAATAGAAGCATTTTTTTTAACCTGTTGAATATATTGTTTGAATTCTGGTTGAAGCGCTTCACCAAATGCAACTGCCTTAGCTGCTATGACGTGCATCAAAGGTCCACCTTGTAGTCCAGGAAAAACAGAGCTATTAAATTTTTTTCCTAGAGCCAAATCGTTGGAGAGTATCATCCCACCTCTTGGACCACGAATAGTTTTATGAGTTGTTGAAGTCACAACATGAGCATGAGGTAAAGGATCAGGATATTCTTTTGCGGCAACCAAACCAGAATAGTGGGCCATGTCTACGAGTAAATACGCATTAACCTTATCTGCTATCTCTCTAAATTTTTTAAAATCAATATTTCTAGGGTATGCAGAACCTCCAGCAATTATCATACTAGGTTTGTGCTCAAGAGCTAAACTTTCAACTTCATCATAATCTATAAGAGACGTATCTGATTTTATTCCATATTGAACTGCATTAAAATACTTACCAGATTGATTTGGACGAGAGCCATGAGTTAGGTGACCTCCTGCGTCTAATGACATTCCAAGTATCGTATCACCAGGTTTAATAAGAGCTAGAAAAACAGCTTGATTTGCTTGAGCGCCAGAGTGTGGCTGCACATTAGCATATTCACAGCCATAAAGTTTTTTTAAACGATCTATTGCTAAGTTTTCTGCAATATCTACAAACTCACATCCACCATAATATCGTTTAGCACTATATCCCTCAGCATATTTATTTGTCATAATTGATCCTTGTGCTTCCAATACTGCTTTAGAGACAATATTCTCTGATGCTATAAGTTCAATTTGATTTTGCTGTCTTGAAAGTTCACTGGAAATACTCTCAAATAAATCTTTATCAGCCTGTTCTAAGTTACTTGAAAAAAATTGTGCGTTTAAAGTCATAGTTGTTTTATTCTCCTTAGGTGTCTGCCTTCTTCAAATTCTGTATCAAAATAGGCGTTGAGCATAGCAAAAATATTTTTTTTTACAAAAGGTCTTCCTTGAAAACAGATAACGTTAGAGTCATTATGTTTTCTGGTCATCTTTGCAGAATTTGCATTATGACACAAGGAAGCCCTAATATGACTATGCCTGTTAGCACTTATACTTACTCCTATACCGGATCCACAGATCAAAATACCCATACTTTTAGGCGTTATCTTATTGCATAGTTTTTTTGCAAATTTTGGATAATCTACAGAAGCTTCAGATTTCGTACCTAAATCAACATAATCAATATCTTTTTTTGATAAATAATCATTAATTATTAAGTCTTTTAGAGCTAATCCGGCATGATCAGATGCAATATAAATTGTTTTAATTTTTTTGAATAATTTCACTTCTAGAAAAAGGTAAATTAATATTTAAATTAATCAACACCCTTGAAACAACTCTTCCCATAAAGTCAAAAAATTGACTTTGAGCTTCAAAATCTGAGTTAATTTTGGTTATAATTTCTTCATTTGTTGTTAAATTTTGAAAGTCTATTTCTTTAAATATTTTAGCCAAAATATTTTCATTTAAATCAGGTTGATACCCTGATGTTTTTAAGATTTCTAATTCTAAAAGTAAAAATTCCGATATGTATGATTCACTTAAATTCATTTTAGAAATTAAATTAATATAATATTTTAAAATATTTGATCTTTCATCCTCTAGAAATAAAAGCTTACCAATTAAAAAACAAATATAATCTACTGTCTTCAAACGATATTTATCAAATAAAAACCAATTGTATGACTGTATGATGTTTGAATTAAGACACGTATTTTCTTGATTGAATTCTATTTCACTCACTAACCCTTTAATATAGCTTGAATTCTTTTTTTTTGACTTACCTCCAAACACTACTAGTGATTTTCTCCCATATAAAATTGAGTAAACTGAAATCAATAGATGATTATCTTTAAAATTTTCAATATTAGTTAAAATTGCTTGAGTTTTATTCAAGATAATTATTTTGATTGAATTAACTTTATCATTTTTTTTGCTGCGACTATTTCAGCTTTTTGCTTAGATACTCCCTCGCCTTCAACATAAAGATCATCTATCTTAAGAGAAATCTTAAACTTGGGCTTGTGCTTAATCCCTGACTCCTCTACTACGTTGTAAGTTGGTATTACTTTGTTTTTCTTTTGACTATATTCTTGAATATAAGTCTTTGGATCTTTTTGGGGTAGTGTATTTAATTCTTCTTTCCAGAGTTGTAAAATTAAATTTTTGGTAAACTCTAATCCTTTCTCTATATAAATAAATCCAATTAATGACTCCAATGCATCTGCATATACAGAATTTTTGTGGGATTTAGGGTCTAATTGATGTTTAAAAATTTCATTAAATTCATGGTATTTAAATACTTTAGCTAAGGTATTTGTATTAACGAGGTGAATGAATCTTCGTGAGATTTCATCCAAGGAGCTTTTATGAAAATTTTCAATTAAATACTCTGAAATAACTAAGCCCAATACTCTATCGCCTAAAAATTCATATTTTTGAAATGGTTTATCAACACTTTTTTTATTTTTATCTAGACTGTCGTGTTTTAAGCTCTTCTCATATCCCTTAACAGTTTTAATTAAATTAAATATTTCTGTTTTATTCAAAGTTATTTGACAGATTTAAATAATCTCTCATACCTAATGTGCAATGGTAAAGTCCAAAATTTAGTTATCGAAAATTGGGTGTCTATAGATAACCATATAAACCAAACTTTACCAATCATGTTTTCCTTAGGAACAAATCCTACTCCACTCATAACTCTACTATCTGAGGAGTTGTCTCTATTGTCGCCCATAAAAAAATACTTATTTTGAGGAATTATGTACTCAGGGGTATAGTCCAAGGGACCATTATCAGTAATATTTAAAATTTTATAATTATCCTCGATTAATTGATTTATTTCCTCTTGATATTGATCATCAAAAAAAAGATCATCAGATATTTGATTTAATTTTTCAAAATTTAAAGAGTTGTTTTTTTTTATAAAAACCTCTCCATCAATAACCTTGATAGTCTCACCTGGCAAACCCAAAAGCCTTTTTACGTAGTTAATATTCTCCTGACCGGGTAGTTTAAAAACTATAATATCTCCTCTTTCAGGATTTTTTTCAAATATTTTTCCAGAAAAAGGAGCTAAACCAAATGGAAAAGAATATTTTGAATATCCATAATTCCATTTTGAAACAAATAAAAAATCACCAACTAAAAGATTTGGTTTCATGGATCCAGAGGGAATTTTAAAAGGCTCTATTGCAAAAGTTCTAATAATGCCTGCTATCAAAAGTGCCCAAAAAAGAGCTTTTAAATTATTAACAAAAGAAGATTTAAGATTTTTCAATAATTACCGACGCAATCGAATGCTTTTTTGTATCAGTTAAAGTAACATGGATAACAAAATCTCCAAAATTTTCTATTAAATATTTTTGCAAATTATAATTTAACTTAATTGTTGGTTTACCTAATTCGTTCCTGCTAACAGCAATATTATTTGGATAGCAAGGGTCGCGAAATCCTAAACCAATAGATTTTGAAAAAGCCTCTTTTATAGCAAAATTATTTGCTAGAACTCTTGGATCTACTGCTTCAATTATGTCATTCTTGAAATACTTATGAACAAAACTGTTCTTAAACTTACTATATATAGAAGTCACTCTATCAATTTCTATTAAATCAATACCATGTCCAATAATCATAATTTAATTAAGTTTTTAAAAATTTTTATTACTTTTGGTAGAGATAAAAATATCGCCTCAGAAATAATAAAGTGGCCTATATGAACTGTATCAACTTTATGTCTATTTTTAATATATTTAATATTACTGAAGTTTAACCCATGCCCAATATTTACAATTAATTTTTTTTTATATGAATAATTAATCATTTCATTAATTTTTTTAATATCAAGTTTGTTGACTTTCTCTCTGTCTAATGGACCAGTATGTAATTCAACGGCATGGAAACCTAAACTTTTAGCAATTTCTATGATTTTTTTCCTTGGATTTATAAATACACTTAACTGGATATTATTTGAATTACAAATTGTCAGAAGTAAATTCAGTTTTTTTTTAGATATTTTTTCTAAATTCAAACCACCCTCAGTAGTAATTTCATTCCTTTTTTCAGGAACGAGGCAAATAAAATCAGGCTTAATTTTTTTTGCTATTTTTAACATCTCATCTGTTAGGGCCATCTCCAGATTAATTGGTAATTGAGAATTTTTTTTTAATTGTCTAAGGTCCTTATCATTGATGTGTCTTCTATCTTCTCTTAAATGTATTGTTATTGTGTTAATTTTAGATTTTTCACAAATTTTTAAAGCTCTTAATAAGCTTGGATTATTCATACCCCTAGCATTGCGTAAAGTAGCTATGTGGTCTATGTTGACTCCTAGTTTCATTGATATTTAAATGATTGTCTTTTGACTTTATCAACTTGGCTTAATGTTTTCATTTCAGCAAGCAAAAATTTTAATTTTTCAGAATCGTTAATACTTATATCTATTATAAAGGTATAGTATTTTTTAGATCGCTCTGCGATGCGAATATTTTCAATGTTAATATGGTTTTTATCAAATATTGAAGTTATGTTGAATAATGCTCCAGGTTGATTTTTAATTACTATTTCTATACGAGAGCTATAATTTTTTTGGTCTTTCTTAGTGCCCCAATGAGAACGGTAAAAATTATCTTTGTGGTAATAGCTTAAGCTATCACACATAGTGCTATGTACAACTAGACCTCTCCCATAAGACATAACTGAGATAATGTCATCTCCGCTAATAGGTGAGCAACATGTTGCAAAATTTATGGCAATACCATTTTCATATTTAGTAACATCAACTTTTTCAGAATGGTCTTTAGATGAAAAAATATTTTTGACAAATCCTTTCTCTAATTTTTTAAATAAATTATCTAAATCTTTTCTAGATAAAAAACCCCTTCCCACACTTTCAAATAATTTATTTTTATATTTTAGATCTGTTTGCTCCAAAATTTGATCGTGCATTCCTTCAGAGGCTTCAATTTCTTTAGACTTTGCTAAATATTTTAATATCTTTTTACCTAATTTTTCAAATTCTCTTCTTCTTTTTGATCTGAAAAAATATCTGATATTTTCTCTAACTTTTTCTTTTTTTACAAATCTTATCCATAGGGGTGATATAGTAGTTTTCTCGTTTAGAATTATCTTTACTTGATCGCCACTAAATAATTTAGTACTTAGAGGAACCTCTTGTCCATTTACTAAGGCTCCGGAACACTTGTTACCTATATCAGTGTGAATTGTGTATGCAAAATCAACTGGAGTAGAGTCAATTGGAAGTGTAAACAAATCTCCTTTAGGTGAAAAAACATAAATTTGCTCATCAAAAAATTGTTGTGAAGTTTTATTTACAATTAAATGTTTTTCATTTTTTTCCTCTACATAGTTTACTGCATCTCTCAGCCAAGAATAAACATTTTGATCTTTTTGATCTTTATTTAAATACTTGTACCTCCAATGAGCAGCAATTCCATTTTCTGCAATCATATTCATAGCTCGAGATCTGATTTGTAATTCAAATATCTTATCCGTAAAAATTACATCTGTGTGAATAGACCTATAACCATTAGGCTTAGGATTAGAAATATAATCCTTTGTTCTTCCAATCTTTGCTGAAAAATTTCTATGTATAATTCCCAAAACTTTATAACAATCTCTTGTTGATTTAGTGATTATTCTAACAGCTGCCAAATCCGAAATTGAATTTAAATCAATATTTTTTTTATTTATCTTTTTCCATATAGAGTAAGGGTTCTTTTTTCTATGATAAATAGAAAATTCTATATTTTCTTTTTCTAAAGCTTTATGGATAATTGACTCTAATTCTAAAAAAGAGTCCTCTAAGTTTTTAAAAGAATTATCAATTTTGTCATTAATTCTATTGAAAATATCAGGGTGTAAATTTTTGAAAGAAATATTTTCTAAAGTATATTTCCAATTTTCAAATCCTAATCTTTCTGCCAAGGGGGCATATATGAGCAATGTCTCACTACTAACTCTTTTTCTTTTTTCAATATCTTTAAAAAAATGAATGGTCTTGATGTTGTGAAGCCTGTCAGCCAGTTTAATTATCAAGACTCTTATATCCTTAGCAGTGGAAATTAAAAGTTTTCTAAAATTTTCTGCCTCTTGTTCAGATCTTGTAATTTTCTTTTCTTCTAAGAAGTCTATTTTAGTTAATCCATCAACAAGATTTGCGATTGATGATCCAAAGATATTGTAAAGTTGTTGTTTCGAAAAAGAAGTATCTTCAATAACGTCATGGAGAAGACCTGTAATTACTGTTTCAGTATCTAACTTAAGATCAATGAGTGACTTGCATACTTCGTAGGGATGGACTATGTAAGGGTCACCAGATGCTCTAAATTGATCCTTGTGAGAATTTTCTGCTACCTCAATGGCTTTGATAAAAAGATCCTCATTAAAATTTTTATCATAAGATTCTAATGCAGATTTAAAATCGCCATAGCTGCTTGTGAAATAGCTGGTTTGAAACATCAGCTAAAATAATAAACTAAAATGAAGTTTTATTCTTCAAGAAGATGATCTTCGTTTTCTTCTTCTTTTTCTTGGACTAACTGATAGCTTTTGATGATATCTTCTTTGACTTCATCAACACTGATCTTTTCATCAGCAATCTCTCTTAGTGCTACAACTGTATTCTTGTCATTATCTATTGCAATGTTAGCTTCATTTCCAGCGTTTAAAACTTTAGCCCTATGGGAAGCCAACAAAACTAAGTCAAATAGGCTATCTACATTTTTAGTACAATCTTCTACTGTTACTCTTGCCATGTGAGGTTTATATGAAAAAGTATCTTATATTTCAAGATAATAATTAATTTTTCATAATTCTTTGTTTTTTTCGACTCCATTCTCGTTGTTTAATGGCTTCTCTTTTATCGTATTTCTTCTTTCCTACTCCCACTCCAAATCTTACTTTAGCAAGGCCTTTTTCGTTAAAAAAAATCTCTATGGGAACAGCGGTAAAGCCCTTTGTGGTTAAAAGACCCAATATTTTCTTTATTTCCCTCTTGTTTAGAAGGAGTTTTTTAACAGATCGGGTTTTCCTTTTTGAGTCAAAATTTTTGTCCTTAGAGATTATTTCAAAATTATTAATATAAATTTCTCCCTTTTGCTCATTAATAAAACTCGATTGTATTGATGCTTTTCCATAGCGAAGAGGTTTGACCTCATTACTTTCAAGTACTATGCCAGCTATGTATTCCTCTTTGATATCGTAATCAAATTTTGCTCTACGATTTTGGATAGACAATTAAATAAAATTTAGATCTTTAATAGTTTTTTTTATTAGCACTTTTGTTTGTGAGCTAAGTTCATATAAAGGCTCCCTAACCTCATAGTTACACTTACCCATTAATGAAAGAGCGTATTTAGCAGGTGTAGGGCTTGGTTCAGCAAATAATATTTGGGATAAAGGAGCTAATTTTAAATTTACTTTATCAAATTCTTTATAATTCTTTTTAAGCCAAAAATGGTGAAGCATTGAAGTTAGTTTTGGAGCAACATTAGCTGTAACTGAAATACATCCATGTCCTCCTTGAGCAAGAAAACCTGCAATAGTTCCATCTTCTCCCGATAAATAATTGAAATCTTTTTTCATAAATGTTCTCATAACTAGTGGTCTAGACATGTCATTAGAAGCGTCTTTGATGCCTACTATGTTAGAAACTTTATTTAACTGCTTAAAACTATCGTAAGAAAGATCAACAATAGATCTTCCAGGAATATTATAAATTAATTGTTTTAAAGGTGTAACTTTAGCAATTTTTTTAAAATGATTTATTAAACCAATCTGATTTGGCTTGTTATAATAAGGAGTCACTACTAAACCATAGCTTGCTCCAGACTTATATGCGTGTTTAGTAAACTCTATTGCTTCTTTAGTTGAGTTAGAACCTGTTCCAGCTATTACTGGAATTTTTTTTGAAGAGACTTTAATAGCAAACTCTACTAGTTGCATATGTTCATCATGAGATAAAGTTGGTGATTCTCCAGTTGTACCACAAACAGTTACTCCTGAAATACCCTCTTTAATTTGCCATTTAAGAAGTTTTTCAAAACAATCGTAATCTACTTCACCTTTAGTGAATGGGGTAATAATTGCAGGTATAGATCCTTTAAGCATTTCTTATTCTGTCCTATTTTTTTTTAAATACATAATATTTTTTTTGGCGGAGAGAGAGGGATTCGAACCCTCGGTACAACTTGCGTCATACGGCGGTTTAGCAAACCGCTGGTTTCAGCCACTCACCCACCTCTCCTAATGGTTTTATAGCCAATTCGTAGGCGAAATATAGACAAATTCATCTATTTGTCATGCATAATATCACATCATTACAAAAATGATAATATTCGGATTTTAAGAAAGTTTTATTTTTGGAGTTTTTCTAAAAGTAATTTGTTAATTAATTTAGGATTTCCTTTTCCTTTAGTCGCTTTTAAACACTTTCCAACAAAATATCCCAAAACACGATCAGAACCTCCTTGAAACTTAGCTATATTATCTTCCTCATCTTTTAGGGCTTCATTAATAATTTTTTCTAATTTTCTTGAGTCAGATACCTGCTCAAGTCCCATTTTCTTAACTATCTCCGATGGACTTCCCTCTCCTTTAAGGACTTTGGGGAGTATTTCTTTTCCTACTTTATTTGAAATCACATCGTCTAATACTAATTCAAGAAGCTCAACTATAACTTTTGTCTTTTTCATCAGACTGCTTACATCTAAGTTATTTTCTTTAACAAAAGCAAAAATGTCTCCTACAAGCCAACTGGCAATTAATTTAGGAGGAACTTCTGTATCATTAACCATCTGTTCAAAAACTTCTGTATTTTCTTTTTCTGAAATAATTATTTTAGAGATATCTTTTTCAATTTTTAATTCACTGATGTATCTATCTAGTTTTTGATTAGGCAGTTCTCCTAAAGTAGGTTGAATATTGTCAATCTGTTCTTGAGTAATATTGACAGGCAATAAATCCGGATCAGGGAAGTATCGATAGTCATGAGAAAACTCTTTACTTCTCATAGCTCTTGTTTCTCCGGTATTGGTATCAAAGAGCATAGTATTTTGTTCTATCTGCCCACCACTCTCAAGAACTCCTATTTGTCTTTGAAATTCAAATTCAATTGCTTGTCTTATAAATTTAAACGAATTTAAATTCTTAATTTCACACCTAGTTCCTAGATCTCCACCTGGTTTTCTAATTGAAAGATTAACATCAGCTCTTAGAGATCCTTCTTGCATATTTCCATCACAAACATCTATGTACATAAGAATTTGCCTTAGAGAAGACATATAATTTACAACTTCATCTGCTGAGGTTAGATCTGGGTACGACACTATTTCTAAAAGAGGTGTGCCTACTCTATTTAGGTCAATAAAACTATATTTAGGATCTATATCATGGATACTTTTTCCTGCATCTTGCTCTAGATGAGCTCTTTCAATCCTTATTTTTTTTTGATCTTGCCCATTGTCAATATTAATAAAACCCTCTGTCAAAATGGGAAACTCAAATTGACTAATCTGATATCCTTGAGGTAAATCAGGATAAAAATAGTTTTTTCTCTCAAATACTGAATATTTATTTATAGTAAAATTAAGAGCAAAACCTGTTTTGATAGCTTTTTCAATACAAGCAAAGTTTAAAACTGGAAGCATGCCAGGCATACCTGAGTCAATAAAATTGACATTTTCATTGGGCTCAGATCCAAATTGATTAGGTGAAGATGAAAATAATTTAGAAGAAGTTTTTAATTGGGCATGGACTTCTAGCCCTATTACCATTTCCCAGTTATTACTCATTAAAGGCCAATTCTTTTTCTGCAAGAGCAGCTAATTGTAGTAATTTTTTTTCTTGGAAGTAGTTTCCTATAAATTGGATGCCCAAGGGTAGCCCATTAGAGCTTAACCCCGATGGGATAGACACACCAGGAAGGCCAGCTAGACTTGTAGGAACTGTATAAATATCATTTTTGT
>ERZ802822.2124-NODE-2124-length-11294-cov-7.641615_pt1 | contig 11294 bp, 9 predicted proteins | sample MGYA00345649_ERZ802822 | MGnify/ENA primary metagenome ERZ802822 (study PRJEB30503, sample SAMEA104212359) | marine metagenome | biome: Westerlies Biome; feature: [SRF] surface water layer (ENVO:00010504) within the epipelagic zone...; material: water... | reverse complement strand
TCACATCGATCTGGAAATTGCAGAGGAAGCTATGGCGATTCCTTCGGGCCAATTGGCCCGAATGCTGGTGGATATGAACGTTCCGCGCACTGAGCTTACACGCCTGGCGCGTGGATTAACGCCGGCCAAGCTGGCCGAAACTGTAGCACAATTGAACGCGATGGAGATTGCATTTGCCTATTCTAAGATGCGCGCGCGCCAATCACCTGGAAATCAAGCGCATGTCACAAATGCCAAGGATGATCCCCTGCAACTGGCTGCTGATGCAGCCATTGCGGTAGCCCTTGGCTTTGATGAAATCGAGACAACGATGCGAGTCGCGCGCAATTCTTGGTCGAATGCCCTGGCCTGCTGCGTCGGGTCTGCAGTGGGCAGGGCCGGAACACTATTTCAATGCTCAAGCGAAGAGGCAGAAGAGCTCGAAATTGGCATGGCCGGCTTCACCTCTTACGCCGAAACAATATCGGTGTATGGCACAGAGAGTGCTTTCATCGACGGCGACGATACCCCTTGGTCAAAAGCCTGGCTGGCTGCGGCTTATGCCTCGCGTGGAATTAAGATGCGCTGCACTTCGGGCGCAGCGGCTGAATTGCTTATGGGGTTTCACGAAGCAAAATCATTGCTTTACCTTGAGGCACGATGCTTGTGCCTCCAACGCGGGATGGGATCACAAGGCACACAAAACGGTGGGATCGACGGCGCTCCATTGGCTTCTTCAATGCCAGGGGGCGTGCGTGAGATCATGGCAGAGAACCTTATCGCCGTATGGCTTGATCTGGAATGTGCCTCGGGCAATGACGCGCGCCACTCGGAATCCGACATGCGTGTGGCTGCCAAAATACTGCCCTATCTGATTGGCGGGTCTGATCTGATATGTTCAGGCCTCGGCAGTATTCTGAAATATGACAACTCGTTCAATCCGTCCTCGTTCAACGGTGAAGAACTAGAGGAGTTTTTGGTCCTGCAAAGGGATTTTGAGGCCGATGGCGGTTTGACCACAGTGGAGGACGCCCGCGCCCTGAGCCTGCGCCGTCGCGCCATTGATGCGCTTTCGCATGTGTTGAAAGACTTAGGACTGGCTGAGGCCACTGAGATGATGAAACGTTCGGTTGCTGTAGCCTCGGGCTCAAACGACACACAGAGCTTTACCCCACGTGATGTGGCGCTGATCAGCGAAAAGATCAGCGGTAACGACGTAACGGTATTGGATGTTATCAAATCGTTGCACCGTGGCGGTTTTATCGAAGAATCCGAGAACCTGCTATTTCTGGTCAAGCTGCGCGTATCCGGAGATTATTTACAAACCTCAGCGGTCGTGCGCAACAACAAGGTGATCAGCGCAATCAACGATCCAAATGACTACACTGGCCCCGGCACCGGCCACCGTTTGACCGAAGCACGCCGGCATGAACTGGCCAATATCCGTGATGTTCTGGACCGCGAAGAAGTGCTGCGCGCCGAGGCCGTCAGTGAAATGGGAGAGAAAAAATCAATCCGGTATCAAATCATGGGGCTTGCCGATCCGGGCACTGATACCGATGAGATTGTGGTGGGCGTGAGCCCCGGTTTTGGATTAAAGATTTTTCGCACGCTTGCGGGCCACAGGCTCAGCGCGGTTCTACGTGCCTTGAAGGCGGGAATCGAACGTGGTGGCGGCGCGATGCGGGTGGTGCGCTTCTGGCATACAGCGGACACCTCGTTTCTTGGCCTAAGTGCCGCGCGCCTTTCCGGATCGGGCATTGGCATTGGCATTCAATCTAAAGGGACGGCAATCATTCATCAGAAAGATCGTTTGCCACACAATAATCTTGAACTATTTTCCAACGCGCCAGTAACAGCACTAGAGCATTACGAGCAGATGGGGTTCAACGCAACGGTCTACGCCAAACGTCTTCTGCCAAATCCGATTGTCGTACCAACCAAGGGTGAAGCCTTAGGGGCAAGGTTTCATGCGCGCGTAGCCCTGACCTATGCCATCGAAACGTCTATGATTGAAGATAACGCCTCACCTGAAAACCTCAAACTGACTTTTTTGGAGCAGAGCGCATGAAAGATAAGTTGAGCGCAAAGGACTATCCCATCGCGGAAACACGTCCCGAGCAGGTTCTGGGACGCCGGAAAAAACCGCTGGATAGCCTTACGCTAGAGGCCGTAATCGATGGCGAGGTCGAGATAGAAGATTTTCGCATCACGCCCCAAGCTTTGTTACAACAAGCGGAAATTGCAAGATCTGTTGGCCGCGCAGCACTGGCTTCGAACCTAGAACGCGCCTCCGAGATGACCAAAATCCCCCAGTCTGAAGTTATGGAAGTCTATGAACTGCTGCGCCCCGGTCGCGCCCAGTCACAAAAAGAGCTGCTCGACGTGGCGCAGCGGATTAGGTCACGCTATGAAGCCGTGTTGCTGGCGGAGTTTATACAGGAAGCGGCTGATTTCTATCACAAGCGAGGGCTTTTTAGAAAGCGCTACTAATAGTATATGCATGCGACCGGTGATGCGAAAAATTTGAGAATTTGATCTTATAAAATAATTCCAAAGACCTCTGAACACTCCAGGGCTCCCTCACAGTGGTTAATTTTGTATTCTTCAGGATATCACATCGAGGGTTTTAAGGATGTTTTCAGCTATAAGAGCGCGCGTCGGCCCGGTCACCAAATCTAATTATTGATAATACTGGCGGACAGCCGGTCCTGCACGCGCACCTTATTTATCCTTGCGCGAAAGATCAGCAGATGCTTAGTTCCTCATCCTAAAGGCTGCTAAATAATTTTGGAATGAAACTGCAATGGCACATCTCGACCGCCAACGCGCCTCACGATTGATGTCTCAAGCCGGGATCGACGCACTGATCCTTTTTTCACCTGAGAGTTTTTCGTACGCCACTGGCACCGCCCCAGGGGTTGCGACGATGTGGCGCCAGGCAGGTGCTGTGGCCGTCATGGTCCCTTTGGACAGCAACATGCCAGAAACAGCCATAGTCAGCGATCTTTTTGCCAAGCAATTTCTCAAAAACAGTCACATTAAAGACGTCCGAGAAAGTCCGATTTGGGTTGAGACCACCAATATTGATCATCTCGACCCTGATCAGGCGCCAGAAAGCCTCATTCGGTCGGCCTGGCAAGGCGCTGGCCGCTCTCAAGGGTTTGAACGCCCAACAACATTTGATCCGCAGATCTGCTTTCGGCATCTCGCAGACGCGCTTTCCGAACGTGGTTTGTCCAAAAAGACTATCGGTTTTGAAGCATCGGCAATCTCCATGCTCGACTTCCCGAAGCTGAAGGAGGCGTTTGGCAATGTAGACTTGGTCGATGCAACGAAGGTCGTGGCAAGGCTCAAGATGGTTAAATCAGCGTCTGAGATTGCCTGCCTAAGACAGGCCGTAAAAATCGCTGAAATTGGAATTAGAGCAGTTCATGATGCAATTGCCCAGGACGTCACCCGCGATCAACTGGCCGCAGTCTGGTCAGCGGCAATAGAACGCCATCCAGATCAAGCTGCGCTGTCCGGGTCGTGGGAATATATTTCAGTTGGACCGGATCCTTGGGGCGCAAATGCCTCTGCTCAGCCGGGTGACTTGATCAAAGTCGATGTCGGCTGTCTGGTGGATGGATACACATCTGACAGCGGTCGAACATATGTACTTGGACCGCCTGAAAAATTAAAAATCCGCCTTCATGAGGCGTTGAAACAAGGGTTCATTGCCGGATCGGCCCTGCTGCGCCCGGGAATAGCCTTGGCCCAAGTACATCGCGCGACGCAGAACGCCATTCGAGAGGCTGGATTTCCCGGTTACACACGAGGTCATTTTGGCCACGGACTGGGTGCAGGCCTTGGCAGCGAAGAATGGCCTTTCATAGCTGCCGACGCAACAGAAGTTTTTGAACCAGGCATGGTGATGGCATTTGAGTGCCCGTGGTACATTGATGGTTTGGGGGGGATGATTATCGAAAATCAGCTCTTAATCACAGAAACGGGCCACGAAATGATGAATGCCTTGCCGCTCGATCTTGTTGAGGTGGCGATATAGCCTGAACTCGTCACATCAATTTTGAGGGCAGAAGTAGCGCAATTTGTGGCACCACCGTCAAAATGGCCACCCCTGACAGCAAGATCAACCAGTAAGGCATGGCTGCCATGGCGGCTTCGCCAAGAGACACTTTTTCTTTTGTTACAGACACCAGAACTGACAGGTTCAGGCCCACGGGCGGTGTGACTTGCCCAATCTCGATCATGACAGTGATAATGACGCCAAGCCAAATCGCATCATATCCAAGCCCTACCATCAACGGGACAACAATGGGCAGCGTCATAATCATGAGCGACAGCCCGTCAAAAAAACAGCCCAGAACCAAGTATATTATCACCACCGCCGCCAGCACAGTTACTGGCTCCAGATTGGCTGCGCGGACTGTTTCTAAAATTGCCTGTGGAACCCCCAGAAGACTGACTGCTTGCGCTAAGATCGTGGCTCCGATGACGACAAAAGCAATAGAGGCGTAAAGAAGGATCGCTGCATAAAGGCTTTCAACTAGTTGCTTCAAAGTCAGTACACCCCAAAATTTGCCAACAAAAATTGTGGCAATCACCCCAATTCCTGCAGCCTCAGTTGGGGTTGCAATTCCAAACGCGATGCTGCCCATAATTGTCAGAATAAGAAGGACAAAGGGCCAAAGGCTTAGAATATTCAATAAAATGGCTCCCCTGCCCACCTTAGAGCTGTCATCGCGTACCAGACCGGGCCGATACCGGCAGCGAAAGTAAATATACCCCATAAACATTGCGGCGAAGAGCAACCCCGGCAGGAGCCCCGCTAGGAACAATCTTCCAATCGACGTTTCAGTCAAAGCGCCATAGATCAACAAAGACAGGCTGGGTGGGATCAAAAGCCCCAGCGTGCCTCCCCCAGCAAGCGAGCCAACTACCATTTTCCGATCATATCCGAGTTTTGTCATTTCAGGATAAGCCACTGACCCAACGGCTGCCGCAGTAGACAGGCTTGACCCGCTGACGGCCCCAAACAATGTGCACACGGCAATGTTTGTGTGCAAAAGCCCACCCGGAACTCTTTGAAAGACCGGTGAAAGCGCGGTGTAGATCTTTTGGCTAACACCACTGCGCAGCATGATCTCACCCAACAAAATAAATAAGGGGATTGCGCTTAAAGTGAAGGAATTCAGAACATTCCAGACCGCGTCAACGGCAACAAAAGTCACCCCGCCAGCCAGAAACTGGAGAATAAGCAACCCAGTGAGACCAAGGGCAGCCCCAAGCGCAAGCCCCGATCCCGCGAACGCCGCCAAGCCACCAACAAGCACAACCCAAAAAAGGCTCATCTGGCTTTCCTGTTTCCGGCAAGGAGGCCGCGCATCAAAAATGCCACTCCAGTCAATAGCATCGATAACGGAAGCACGGCCATCCACGGATACATGAGCAGGCGCCCAACCTCGGTTTTGATCGTCCGGTCAAACGCAAATTCCAACCAGGGCAAACACAAGGCAAAAAACCAAAGGCAAAAAGCCAAGCCCAAAAGACCTGCAAATACGCCGACCCGCCGGGTGACGTGACCCGGCAAGTTTGATACTAAGATAAGGACCCGCACATGGTCTCCTCTTAGCGTCACCAGTGGCAGCGCTAGAAAAAATGCCCCGGTCATCAAAAGCCCTACAAGTTCTTCCGTAAAACGAAAAGGCGCATACGCGAGATAACGCATCGCCACACTGATACCAATCAATCCAACAATCATGGCACCAGCAATCGCTGCCAAAACGGCTAAGGCTACGAAAAGCGACGTCAGCCACTTTTCGCACCGCTTCAGAGCAGTAGAATGCCAGTCATCAATCGGTTGGTCATTCAAGCTCAGCGTCCAAGGACTTCAAGAATTCGTTGACGATACTCAGGCGCTTTGCCCCCTGCCTCTTGAGCCATGTCTTGCCATGTGCCGGATGCTGCATCCAAGAATGCACTGCGGTCCTCATCGGAAAAGTCATCCAAAAACTCAATCCCTTGCTCAGTCAGCTTAGCCCGAGCGGTCTGCTCGTTCTCCTCTGCCTTTGAGTATTCGTTGGTTCGTTCCCAGACCCGGCCAGCCGCGGTAGTGACAGCCGTACGCTCGGCATCGGTCAGACCATCCCACGCGCCTTGAGACGCGCCAAGCACATAGGGGACGCCCGCGACTGGATAGAGATAAGACGCATATTTAGTGACTTCCTGTAGCGAAATGGTATGTGCAAACAGCGCCGGGTACACAGCACAATCCACAACGCCCGTTTGCAGCGCGATATAGAGTTCGTTCTGTCCGACGATTTGCGCGGACACGCCTAGCTTGGTAAATGTTTCGACCTGATCGTTGCTCCAAACCCGAAGCTTTCGGGTTCTGAGCTCCTCCAAGGTACGCACAGGTTGCTCGCGACAAAAAATTGACGCTTTGAGCAGTGGCAGCGCCATGAAGCCTGTCGGCACAATGTCCCACTCGGCCAGCACTTCGCTGTAAATTTCTTGAATCTCAGGCAGTGCCATGATCAATTCTTCCGGGCTGCCCACTGAGCCCTGAACCATCACCGCATTCAGTGCAGGCACATCGCGGCCCAAGTAATTTGCCCAAACAAGCCCCATCTCAACAGCCCCGCGCGGCAACCAACGCGCAACATCATTATCTTTAAGGTTCAACGAACCGCCGTGAAAGACGTTGATTGTCAGACTGTTGCCCGACAGCTCGGCCACGTCTGCTGCAAATGTTTCCAGTTGTTTGGATTCACCCCGGCCTTCTGGCAACCCATTGTTGAATTTCCACTCCGCTGCATTTACGGCCCCAATTGATATGCAAACGCCGAGCGCCGTCAAAAGAGAAAAACGTAATTTTTTTAACATGATATGTCCCCTATTGCATGCCAATTAACTCTAGCGACATTCAAGTTTTGCAGCAAGTAAAAGCCGCAATTAATTGAATCCAGTTCAAGTTTTAGCGGAATGCCGAGGTGCAACGCTTGTGAAGTCAGCTTATAAATCTGGACTGCAATTAAAAATTGCCCGTAGACCAATTTTGTCATTTTTTCAGACACTCGTGCAGAAAGTGATTTCAAAAGTCTACATTTTTCAATGGCGAAAAACACTCAGACGGCACCCTCGACGAGAGTGTCCGATCTTTTGTGTATGAGTAAATCAGTTCATGTTTCACCAACAAAGGAGCATGACGACGATGACAATTTCCAACAAAATTTTAGACGAGCTGCTTAGCGGCGTTGACCGTCCTGATGATTTACTGGGTGACACCGGGCTGATGAAGGAGCTGAAGGTGCGCTTGATGGAGCGCATGTTAGGGGCCGAGATGACAGAACATCTGGGCTATGAGCCGAACACGGAACCGCCCAGCCAACAAATCAACCGACGCAATGGCACCAGCCGCAAAACGCTGAAAGGCAATGATGGTGCGGTTCCAATCGACATTCCGCGCGACCGGGACGGTAGTTTCGCGCCCAAACTGATCCCAAAGGGTCAGACGCGGATCGATGGTATGGATGACAAGATCATCGGTCTGTATGCGGCTGGATTATCAACCCGTGACATCCGCGCCCATCTTGAGGAGGTGTACGGGTTCCGCGTGTCGGCCGACCTAATCAGCCGTGTGACTGACGCCGTTTTGGACGAAGTCAATGACTGGCAAAACCGGGCGCTGGATCGAATATACCCCATCGTTTTCCTAGATGCCCTGCGCGTCAAAATCCGAGATGCGGAAAGTCGTCAGGTCAAGAACAAGGCTGTTTATCTGGCTCTGGGCGTCAATTCCGACGGCGAGCGCGAGGTTTTAGGCCTCTGGGTCGCCAACGCTGAGGGGGCTAAGTTCTGGCTGTCGATTATGAACAACCTGCGCAATCGCGGGCTCGAAGACATCCTGATCGCCGTCGTGGACGGCCTCAAGGGCTTCCCAGAAGCGATCCACGCGGCCTATCCGGACACAACCGTTCAAACCTGCATCTTGCACCTGGTGCGTCAATCCTTGAGATTCTGCAGCTGGAAAGATCGCAAGATCGTGGGCAAGGCTCTCAAGCAAATTTACCAAGCGGCGGACGATCAAGCTGCCGAAAAGGCGTTGGCTGATTTTGAGGATGAATGGGGCGGAAAATATCCGTCCATCGCCCCGGCCTGGCGACGCGCATGGCAAGAGGTGATCCCGTTCTTTGCCTTCCCACCTGCCGTGCGCAAAATCATCTACACGACCAACGCAATCGAAAGCCTCAACCGCGTCATTCGCAAAACCACCAAGACCCGAGGCAGTTTCCCAACCGACGACGCGGCTATGAAGCTGATCTATCTGGCAATCCGGAACTTTGAGAAGAAAGGCAGCGCAGTCAGAGAATGGGTGGACGCACGCAACCAGTTCGCTATCCTATACCACGAGCGGTTCAATAAATGACCAGTTCAAACCGCATGGGCTGATCCCCATACACAGAGCCTCGGATACTCCCTAGTTTACTCCTCACTTTTCTCATTCCTAGTATCAATCCGCTCAGTTTTTTTCAGACAGAGACATGATCATGCCAGCTATGTTTTGGTGAGAATCCTACCATGCTTTTAGCTTTGGCATTAGAGAAGAATGTCTCAGACGCACCCATATCCTTTGCAGGGACCCCTTGATAATATCGTTGAAGCAGCTCCTGTGTAGTCAGAGCCACAGAGTGCTCATTGTTTGATACATTAAACACCTCAAACCCCAACCCATCAGTGCTCAAACAGCAGTCTACCATCTGCCCCAAATCTCTGGCGTCTATGTAGGAGAAGATATTCCGACGGCGTAGGTCTGGGTTTGCAAAGAAGGCAGGGAACCTTTGCTCATACTCATGAGGCTCAATCACGTTGTTTATGCGTAGGCCATAGATGTCAAAACCAGTTCGCTTCTGAAAGCTACGAGCGGTTACTTCATTTGCAACTTTCGACATTGCGTAGCTGTCCTCTGGAACAACGGGGTGCTCTTCATCAATCGGAAGGTAATCTGGCTTACGATCACCCTTTGCAAAGCAGACACCATAAGTGGTCTCGGAAGAGGCAAAAATAACTTTCCGAACCCCAAACTTTATCGCTGCATCAATAACGTTGTAAGTTCCGATAGTGTTCACACGATAACACTCGTTATCACTTGTCATCATCAGTCGGGGAATTGCTGCAAAGTGGACAACAGCTTCGAAAGGGGGAATGCCTGATGTGGTATCAAGCTCATCTCTGCCTGCATAACCAGCCATGACATCAAACATCTGACCTGCATCAGTTATATCTGCAAGTCGTGTCTCTACGCCTTCAAGGTCCAATAAGTTCTTATCAATGTTTAATACCTTGTGACCTTTGTCGATAAGATAAGCGATAGCATGACGACCAGCTTTGCCTGACCCACCAGTAAATAAAACTCTCATTTCAGGCTCCTGTTCTTTCAGTTATCAACGGTAGATTTTAACTCTTCCTAGTAATGGTCGTAGTATAGTTTGTTCTTGTTACCTTCTTCTTGCACACAAAGGGTATTACTATAATAGTTCTCTACTATGATATTCTATAAATTTACTTAGGTTTTCTTGGTATCTTTCTGTTTTAACTTGATTTACCAATACTTCCTTAAAAGTATCAAGATACCTGTTTCTGTCCTGTTGTTGTATGGACATTATTTGCTGATAGCTAATTCCTTCTTGCTCTACTGATAAGTCTACTCCCACTACTTTAATAGTGGCTTGTTTCATTGCTCTCCTCAGTAGCTCTGTATCTCTGGTTCCTACGATATAGCTGTCATGGATAGTTAGAATTGGTTTATTAAGATCACAGAACTTTTTAATGATATGTGCTGTTATCTGACTGTCTGTATACATCAATTCTATACCTTTATCAGAACAAATATCATCCTCTAAGTAAGGGTGCTTGTTTATAAATGCTTCAAGCAAACTCTTGAGCTGAGAGTCTGTCAGTCTCTTTTTCCTGCTCCCATCTTTTTGGCTGTCTCTAAAAGCTGAAAATACTGACTTGGGTGACTTGGCATTAATAGCAGTCAGTACCAGCATCTTCACAACATCTCTTTGTTGCTTCTGATCAAAGTCAGTAAGTATCCTTAGACCTAAGTCATATCTATCTGTGTCACTAACCACACCCTTTCTTGCACTCAGTATGGCTGCGTGTAGGCCTTTATAATCAACCTCAATAGTAGGGCTGTCGTTGATGTAGATTTGCTTCCTAAAGTTTTTACCGATCTGTTGCCAGAACCCACCGTAAAACCTACCATTCATTTCCCAATCATCACGACTGAAGATGCGTCTGACGAACTTCTTGGTTTGATTAATCTGTAGTTTTTGAGTGCGACCATTCTTAAGTTGTCTCTCAATAAACGGCTCTTGCAAAGAGGGTATATCTACATAGGTTTGGCAGAGTAGTTCGTTGTATTGCTGTAAGTCTGATCTCATTAGTTGTAAGCTTGGGTTGTCGCTGTCTTTATACTCAACACGCACTCTCTTTTTGACGGTCCTTCGACCTCTGACCAACTTGATTGGATTACCTTCTTCATCAGTGTCATCTTTAGTTAGGACAATACACTCTTGCTTGTGGTTTAGGCTGAGCTGGTATGGTTCAATAGTTAATCCTTCAAAGGCTTCACAAAGCTTGTCAGAGGCTCTGATCCGTGAGGTGTGATTTCTTCTACCGTTGCCAATCCTATCGTAACTTCCGCCTATGCTGTCTAAGTAATCATTTGCGATTAAGAGGTCTATGACATCTCTAATTCGTGGAGAAATAAACAGTGCGTTATAACGGGTATTCACGGTGTGAGCTCCGTTTCCTCTCGCTACACCAATGCATAAAGAAGGGTCAGTCCTCCAAGCAACATACAGGTCGATCAGAAGGACCTTAAGATGCGTGAACCCACTAGCTCTACCTCTATTATTACTCCTTCCCTTTATCTGCAGCTTCTCTTCTGATGAAAACGAGTCAAAAATCGACTTAACAAGGTCGTTAATTTCAGCATAATCAGACCAAAGGTGTACGTCTAAAGGACGAGAGTGGTTGACATCTATCTGGGCTGTTTTTTCGTTCATAACTTAGTCCAAACGGTGAGGGGATTACACATAATATATAGGTATTCGGAGGCATTTTTATAAGGTTTTTGAGGCAGTTTTATAGAACTAAACGGGTTAATTTTCACTCAAATCAAAGGTCATATTCCCAACAGTATAAGTCAACAATTATGACCTATATTCCTGTTGTTAAAACCAGATTCAAACTGACTAATACAGCAATAGTAAGGCATTGTTAACACGAACAATAATGTTGAT
>ERZ802822.2123-NODE-2123-length-11294-cov-15.021218_pt1 | contig 11294 bp, 12 predicted proteins | sample MGYA00345649_ERZ802822 | MGnify/ENA primary metagenome ERZ802822 (study PRJEB30503, sample SAMEA104212359) | marine metagenome | biome: Westerlies Biome; feature: [SRF] surface water layer (ENVO:00010504) within the epipelagic zone...; material: water... | reverse complement strand
CCTGTACTATCCAATTGCCCCTGGCTACTCTACTTCTAAAATTAGGGTTAAATGATAAACTTCTTCTTGAACATGTAGGACTACCCCACGTCCTTGATCTCGCTGTCCATCTGGTAAATTTTTTTGGCTGGATGAGTCAAGGGGGTCATTCTGAGCAAATTTTATTTTTTGCACTTTTTTACCAGAGCACTCCTTCATGCTCAAAAGTTATTGGTGGGTGGGTGGCCCATGTGATTATTGTGTCAGCCCCAGTCCAAAGAATTGGGTTTTTGGGTTTTTTAGACTTGGTCTGACCTTAGAGTCAGGATTTGGGGCCTGTTGGGACAGGGGATTGGGGACTTGGACTATGGCTTGACAATTTATCGACAACCCCGGCCTTATTTTGGCCTCTGATTGGTCCAGACTGAGCACGTGACTCGTATTCTCTAGGACTGAGGACTTGGGCTGACGCTAAAATCCCATGGGCCACCACCCACCCCACCCCACCACCACCCATAACTTTTAAGCATGAAGGAGGGGTCCCACAATAAAACTCAAAGAGTAAGAAAGGTGCAGCAAAAAATATCTCAGGTGGACAGCGAGAGGAAGGACATGGAGTAGTCCACCATGTTCAGTGAGAACATGATTAATCTTACTTGATGCATCATTATCAAAATGCCAGCATTCAGGGTAGACAAATTCAGTGCAGGAAGGACCAAATGCAGGTCTCCCATGTTGAAAAGAACAATGTGGAACAGTCTAGAACTATTCCTAATAGTCAATCTATAAGGAGTAAACCCTTGGGCTTGACCTTATCGACCCCCGGTCTAGTTTCATGTGTTGTCGTCATAGTATAGGCTAGTGAATTTTGATTTTACTCTTTATAACTTTATACATAGTTGTAGTGATTAACAAAAAATATATAATAGACTAAACAATAAATTATTTTCTTCAACAAGATGGACGATTAACTAATTTTGAATTATCTGAAAAAGTAGGTCTCTCTCCTTCTCCATGCCTTAGACGAGTAAAAAATTTAGAGCAAAGAGGATTAATCTCAGGATATACCGCAATCATAGACGAAGTTTCTTACGGCTTTCCAGTTACAGCTTTTGTATCAGTAAGGTTAGAGAATCAAACCGATCAAATACTAAAATCATTTGAAAAGGAAATAACATCTTTGGACGCTGTTATGGACTGTTGGCTAGTAACTGGAAATAGAGATTATTTATTAAGAGTAGTGGCTTCTGACTTAAAAAACTATGAAATCTTTATGAGAGAGGAACTCACGAAAGTTGAAGGTATTGCCTCCATCGAAACAAATTTTGCTTTAGGTAGGGTTAAAACTAAAAATAACTTACCTATAAATACATAAAATTAATTTATTTTAGTAAATTTTTATATTAATAGAAAACGTTGAATATATTTGAATTAAGTTCTTAAAATCAAAATTCATGAATTAGCAATTTGGGCAGGCACACCAAATTCTTTTTGGCAAATTTCAGCCAAAAGCTTCACTCCTTCATCAATTTCTTTTGTTGATGGATTACCAAAACAGAGACGCATTTTATGCTTGCCACTAGTATTAATAGACCATTCTGATCCAGGGTTAATTGCAACCCCTTCTTTCAAAGCTAAATCATATAAACGAGAAGTATCAACTGTCTCCGGCAAACTAATCCAAACAAAAATACCTCCATTAGGCTTTGTGAAGTCAGCTGAGGAACCAAAATACTTGTCTAGGGCATTGCAAATTGTATCTGATTTATCTTTAAGTTTAGCTCTAAGTAATTTTATGTGTGAGTTAAAGTTAGATTTACAAAACTCAGCCAAAGCCATTTGCTCTAAAGATCCACTACCAGCGTCAGTTTTGTAAGGCAATATTCTTGATAAAATATGCCAGTCCGCTAACAAATAACCAACCCTGAGTGCCGGCGCTATAGATTTGGAAAATGATCCGCAGTAAATTACATATCCTTCCTTATCAAAGGATTTTATTGCTGGAGGACGTTCTTTTTCAAAAACAAGATCTGCATAGCAATCATCTTCAAAAATTGGAACTTCATATTTTTTAGACAAATCTATTAATGCTTTTCTTTTTTTAACAGACATTATAGTTCCCGTTGGATTTTGTATTGTTGGTATGGTGTAAATGTACCTAGGTTTAATATCCTTGCTTTTGAGATCTTTTAAGATTTCTTCAAGAGCACTAATTTTCATACCATCACTTTCTATTGGAACGCCTACCATATTTACTCCAAGCCTATTAAGCCTTGAAATAGTTCCACCATAATTTTCTTCTTCAATTATGACTGTGTCACCTTTTCTTAAAAATGTTTGATTTACCAAGTCTAAAGCCTGCAAAGATCCAGAAACAACTAACACCTCTTTTTCAGAACAATTAATACTCGCACTTTTTTTTAATTGGTTTGAAATGAATTGCCTAAGTGGTAAATATCCTTGGGGACCACTTTCCAATCCATATTTAGCTAATGTTTTTCCTTCTTTTAAAATTATTTTATTTATAGATTCTTTAAGGGATATAATAGGTATACTTTCAGGGTCATTATGCCCACCGATAAAGTTAAATTTTGGATAACCCTTCCATTCTATCGCTGGACTTAAAGCATCTGTATGCAAAAAATTATTAATATTAAACATATTCACTCCCCATTTCTTGTAATAATATAATAAAGAATTTTTTTGTAAAATATTTATAAAAATTTATAATTTATGAAAATTAAAAAAGTATTGTTATGCAATCAATTGAAAAATGGATAAATGAGATTAATTCTAATGACAGATTAGTTGAAAAAGGTCGTTGGATAAATTTAACTTTTACCTTTGGTATTGGACAGAATGATTATTTATTTGAAATTATTGAAGGTAAAGTAATTTCAACAACTAAAAGAACAGTTTTAACTAGAAGTGGAACTTTTAAAATTCAAGGAGAAAGAAATGCCTGGGAAAAGCACTGGCTTATCACTCCTCCAAGAGATTATCATGATATTTTTGCTATGCTTGCCAAAAAATTAATTATTATAGACGGTAATTTGACTCCATTTATGCAGAACCTACAATATTTCAAAGATCTTATTTCATCAAATAGACAATCTAAAAATTAGGCTAACTATGAAGAAAAGTAGTATAGAATTTGAAGATATAATTGGCAGATACTTAAATATAAGTGTAGCTGATGAAAATTATAGAATATATGTTGAAGAGGCAGGTAAAGGTATTCCTTTACTATGTCTTCATACAGCAGGATCAGATGGACGTCAGTTTCGTCATATTTTAAATGACAAAAAAATAACTAAAAATTATAGAGTTATTGCCTTTGATCTTCCTTGGCATGGAAAATCCAATCCTCCAGAAGGTTACGAATTGAAGGATTATAAGCTTACTACAAGTCTATATAAACAAATTATAATGTCTTTTTGTGATAATTATAAATTACGTGATCCTGTAATTATGGGCTGTTCTATGGGAGGAAGAGTTGTTTTACATCTTGCGCTAGAACATAGTAATTATTTTAAGGCTGTTATTGCCCTCGAGGGGTCAGACAAACTTGAACCCTATTATGATTTAGACTGGTTATATAGGCCTGACATTCATGGTGGACTAATTCAAGCTGCATTTGTTTCATCTCAAATAGCTCCTCAAAGCCCTGATAAATTTAGGCATGAAACTTTATGGCATTATATGCAAGGTGGCCCTGGAATTTTTAAAGGAGACCTTCATTTTTATTGGCATGACGGAGATTTTGATGATCGATCAGCATTGATAGATACATCAAAGTGCCCTGTATATTTATTGTCTGGTGAATATGACTGTTCATGTACTCCTGAGAGAACTCTAGCAACAGCAAGCAGAATAAAAGGTGCCAAAGCGACTATAATTCCTGGAATAGGACATTTTCCAATGTCTGAAAATCCAGAATTGTTTCAATCTTATATTTACCCTATTTTAGATGAAATCTTAAAATAATTCTAACCAGACTTTTCAATATTTCCACAAACGCTTACAGCCTGACCAGATATATTCTTCCCTAACGGACTGCACAAAAAATGCGCTTGTTCAGCTAAATCATCATGTGTAACAAACCTGTTAAGAGACGCACCCGATAAAATTTCATCTTTCATATCATCAAAAGAAATATTTTTTACTTTGGCTTTTGCTTCAATTACTCGATTTTGTCTTTCACCCTCTACAATCCCAGGTAAAAGAGCATTAGCCCTAATGCCCCTAGGTCCCAATTCAATAGCTAAACTTTTTACCATACCAATAACGGCCCACTTCGTTGCGGCATAAGGTAATCTATAAGCAAAACCAACTCTTCCTGCCACAGATGACACTGAAAGAATAGACCCTTCATCATTCATACGAGGAATAGTTAATCTCATAGTTTCAAAGTGACTGGTCATATTAACCTGAAGACACTCTTGCCAACCACCTAAAGTTTGATCACCAACTCCTGCAGTCTCACCAGCTATCCCGGCATTGTTAACTATTATGTCAACTTCTTTTAGATAATCAAAACCTGCCTCAACCATAGATGCAATTAATTGTGTTTGCCTAAGATCACATATCATAGCTTTAATATTATCATCTAGATCATTAACTTTGTTGACTGCTTCTTCATTTATATCGCAGACAAATACTTTTGCACCAGCCTTCTCAAACCTTTTGGCTATAGCATACCCTATTCCGTCAGCACCAGCAGTTATTAGAGCTTTCTTGCCCTCAAGAAGTCTTTCATAGTTCATTTTTTTACTTTCTACTTGATGTTAGTTTTATCTTTACCTTTAAGTCCTAACATTTCTCTAGCTTCGTCCGGAGTAGCTACTTCCAAGGAAAGTCCTTCTAAGATATCTCTAACTCTCTTAACTTGATCAGCATTTGTTTTAGCAAGATTACCAGGACCGTCCCATAAAGAATCTTCAAGTCCAACACGAACATGAGAACCCAATGCTGCTCCAGTTGCATTCATTTTCATTTGCGTCGCACCAGCACCTACAACCGACCACTCATATCCTACATCTCCAAATAATTTATCTGCTGTTTTTTTCAAATGAAGTAAATTATCCGCGTCTGCTCCTATTCCTCCCATAATACCCATTACAAATTGAATAAAATAAGGTCCTTTCAGCATTCCTTCTCTATGAAAATGATGAAGATTATACAAATGTCCTACATCATAACATTCAAATTCAAACCGAGTCCCGTTTTCATAACCAAGTGTCATGATATTTTCTATGTCTTCAAAAGTATTTTTAAAAAGAGAGTGTTTACTTCTTTCTAACATTTCCTTTTCCCAGGGAAACTTTAATTGATTGTGTTTTTTTAACATAGGAAATAGACCAAAGTTCATTGATCCCATATTTAGTGAAGCGAGCTCTGGTTTAAAGTGCATGGCTGGCCTCATTCTGTCCTCCACTGTCATCTGTGGACCTCCACCAGTTGTAATGTTAATAACAGCGTCACACGAACTTTGTATAGTAGGTAAAAACTTTTGAAACTCTTCTGGATCTTGGGTTGGATGACCGTCAATCTCGTCTCTTGCATGAAGATGAAGAACAGCTGCGCCCGCTTCATGTGCTGCCAATGAATGCTCAATAACTTCATCAGCTGTTACTGGCAAATACTCTGACATTGAAGGTGTATGTATCGCTCCAGTTACTGCACAACTTATAATTACTTTTTTATTTTTAGCCATCTTAAATATCCTCTCCTAGTTCAAGTTTTAGCTTTCTAATTAGTGCAATCATCTTATTTCTTTTTTCTATTCTATTAGATCTTTCAGAATAAGATAATCTCTTTCTTTGCTCATTTTCTAATTTATTCAAATATTCTTCAGAGTATTCAGGTACGCTATTTTGTTCTCTTGCTAAATTTTGAATTCCACTTTTATACCTTGAAAAAGAGTCTTTAATTCCATCTGGCGCGTTTAAATCCATTATTTCAAAGGGACCCATGAAGGCCCATCTTATTCCTAATGCATGTTTTAAGGCTATATCAATATCTTCCATTGATGCATAACCACCCTCATGCAACCTTACAGCTTCGTTTAGCAATGCCCCTTGTAACCTATTTAGAACAAAACCTTCAGTCTCTTTATTAACTATTATTGCTGCGTAACTAGCTTTTTTGTATAGTTTTATTGCCTCTTGAACTATTTCATTAGAAGTGTAATTGCTCCCAACAACTTCAACAAAAGGGACAACATGAGGTGGCAAAGCCGGATGAGCATTTATACATCTATGTTTATGCTCAACAAGTTCTGATATCTTAGAAATTAACAGGTAAGAAGATGAAGATGCTAAAATAGTATTTTTAGAAGATAGCTTGTCTAATTCTTTAAAAATTTGCTGTTTTGCATTTAAGTCCTCAATAATGCTCTCTTGAATTAACAGAGCATCTTTACATATTTCTTTTATCGTACAATTAAGAGATATATTTGATTTGATTTGATTTACGTCAATTTTAGGGTCTAGTATCTTTAAATCTAGGAGTAATTGATCTGATGTCTTTTCAAAGTTTTTAATACTTTCCTGATTTACATCATAAACAAGACACTTAAATCCTGCATTTGCAAAGCCAATTGCCCAACTTGCTCCAATTAGACCGGCACCACAAATACCAATATTATTCATTTCTAAAGCCTCAAAAAAAGCCGCATCAAGTTGATACGGCTTTTAAAATTAATTTAGATTAGCCGTGGCAGCCACAATCCCATTTCAGGTTGACTTATAACTAAACCAAGACCAATTAACTGAATTATAACGAATGGGATTACACCCTTGTAAATACTTAATGTAGCAACCTCAGGCGGGGCAACACCTTTTAAGTAAAATAATGCAAATCCAAATGGTGGTGTTAAAAATGACGTCTGAAGATTTATCGCCATTAACACTAAAAACCATACCATTGTCTCTTTTCGTCCATCGAGACCAGTCATTTGTGTTACATGATCACCAAAGTCTAATAAAACTACTAATGGTGCAAAAATAGGAAGAATTATAAGAGTGATCTCAACCCAATCTAAGAAAAAACCAAGCAAGAATGTCATACCCATGAGTAAAAATAGTAGTCCCCAAGATCCTAGACCAGCTTTCTCAATTAATTCTTCAACTATGTAATCACCTCCAAGAGATCTAAACACATAAGCAAAACAAGTTGCACTTAATATGATCATGAATACCATAGAAATGGTAAGTCCTGATGAATGAAGAACACTTCTTAACATTGGGAAAGTAAACTTGTTACCTATAATGGCCAGTAAGGTTGCACCAAAAGCACCAACCGCTCCTGCTTCACTTGGCGTAGCCCAACCAAGAAGAATTGAACCTTTAATTAATGTGATTAATGCAACTGGTGGAAGAAAAGCTTTAAGCACCATTGAAGGTAATTTTCCTTTTTCATATTGCATGTCACCTTCTTTTAAAGCAGGGGCAACATTTTTATCAATTGAACACCATACAAAAATAAATATTAAATACATCAATGCTAATGTTAATCCAGGAATAACAGCACCCATAAATAAGTTACCAACGGAGACTTGCATAATATCAGCCATGATAATCAACATAATACTTGGCGGAATAAGAATTCCCAAAGTACCGGATGCAGCAATAACACCTGTTGAAAGCGCATGACTATACTTGTTTTTTAACATTGTAGGCAAAGCCAATGCAGTCATCATAGTCACTGAAGCACCAATAATACCCGTCATAGCTGCTAAGACTGTGCCCATTACTGTAACAGACATAGCCAAACCACCAGGAACTTTCCTAAGTAAAATTTGTGTGGTTCTTAAAAGGTCATTGGCAATACCACTTCTTTCCATCATGGTTCCCATAAAGACGAAACTTGGTATGGCGACTAATATCAGGTTTTCAGCTGAAAACCCCCACATTCGAGGTACAAAGTTAAAAAACTCAGCTAATTTAAAAACCCCAAATAAATAGCCTATAAAGCCATAGGTAATTGCAACACCACCTAGTATGAAACCAACAGGGTAACCTATAAATAAAAGGACCCCCATAGTCAGAAACATAAATATAGGCAGGTACTCAACTATAATATCAACAAAATCCATTACTGCTCCTATGCTTTCTTTTTCGTATTATTATTATCAACTTCAAATTCACCATTAAATCTTTGCCAAGCTACTATTCTTGATACTCTCCAACCATATTTTAAAGATAAAAGAAAAAGGCAAAGAAAAATTGTAAGCGTTAAAAAAGATGAATTATTTTTGAAAGCCTCAAACAAACTGTATGCAACAATAACTGAAGGAGCTACAGATATGATATAGGAGCCTATTAATTCATATTTTCTTACAACTGCAAAAATAGAATATATTACAGCAACTGATGCCATCAACCATCCCAGGTAAATAGGATCATTATTCTTAAAGTAAGTTAGGGAGGCTGCTAGGCCTACAATTCCATATAAACTTCCAACAAAAACACCATAAGCTGCCAACTCATATTGTGATTGAGCTAGAGTTAAATCCTTTGCTTCAGTCAAATAAGGTGTTTTTTGTTTATCAAAGATATAACCTGGAACTTTTGAAAACCACATAACTTAACTCACAATTTTTTTTGTAAATAATTTATTTCTTTTCATCATAATCCAGAACCATTAAATCAAGTTTCTTTTTATTATCACCCCAAATGACAGCTATAAGTTGTATCATTACTGACATTCCACCAAGGAATAAGAAGAAATATCCAATAGGGAGAAATGTTTTAATAATCCATCTGTTACTTAGACCTACTAAAGAAGCAGAAACTTCACCAATTACAAATGAATCAACCATGTAAATCCAAGAAAAATAAACACAAATTAGGGTAAAAGGTAACATAAAGAGAATATTGCCAAAGAATTCGACTTTAGCTTTAGATGTAAATTTAAAGTTTTCTCTTAGAAAATCAACTCTTACATGTCTATTATGAGTATATCCATACCCCAAAACCATACAGAAAACTACCGTATGTAAATGCCATTCCATTTCTTGCATTAAAGTTGATTCAAAAAAAGAACCAAAATTAGCAACCATAAAGATTTGAATCCAAACTAGTTTTCTAGCTACAACATCCCACATTGTTATTATTACCAAGGGTACCAAGAGCCATGTACTTGCTCTTCCAGCCCTATTTACGATTTCACGTAATTTTTCGCTGATAGAAACCAAACCTTCCATATTTTGTTCAGTAAGTGCCATTATTTTCCCCCGGTAACTATAATAAGTATAACCAATTAACTTAATAATTTTAATTCTAAATAAAATTAATCATAAACGTAAAAAAAGTACACCTATTTTACAATAGGTGTACTTGATATTTTTATATTAGTAAGTTTTAGACTTTAAGTAAGCTCTTTGTGACCAAATGCTATAGTCTTTTCTGAAAGCGTCATAGCTTGCAGTGATTTCTTTAAATAAAGGATCAGTTGCTGACTTCTCTTTCACAACTTCTTCCCAAGCTCTCTTGAACTTAGAAATCTCTGAATCAGGCCATGTTACAAATGTTACGCCCTTCTTCTCAAGCTCACGCATTGCAGGAACCTGCTTTGCATCAGATCTAACAAGTGCCCACCACATTGTGTCACGACATGCTGTGTTGATAATGCCTTGTTGTGTCTTTGTTAAACCACCCCAACCTTTAGTGCTCATTAATAGCTCACCAATTGAAGTCTGCTGATGCCATCCTGGAAAGTAGTTAAACTTAGCTAACTGATAGAAACCATAACTTAAGTCATGTGTAGGCATAGAAAATTCTGTTGCATCAATAACACCTTTTTCTAGTGCTGGATAAATATCTCCACCTGCTAGTAACTGTGTTGACACACCAATTTTACTCATAACCATAGCACCAAGTCCAAAGAAACGCATCTTCATTCCTTTTAACTCTTCAACTTTGTTGATTTTCTTTCTAAACCAACCTGAAGTCTCTGGAGCGTGTGTTAAACAGTTAAGAGCTTTAAGGCCATACTCACCATAAATTCTGTCTTTTAACTGCTGACCTCCGCCATATTCCATCCAACCATGGTACTCACTTGCACCTGGGCCAAAAGGAACAGCTGTGAAGTATGAAACTGCAGGAATTTTTCCAGCGTGATAACCAGGTGTAGTATAACCTGCATCAACTGATCCATTCTTAACAGCATCCCAAACTTCTAATGAAGGAACAAGAGCGTTTGGCTCATGGAACCTTAATTGAACGTCACCACCTGAGATCTCTTTTACTTTGTTTGAAAAGTAAACAGCAGCTTCACCATTAATGGCAACCTGGCTACCCCAAGTACTTTGCATCTTCCAACGTAACTTATCACCAGCTTGTGCTGAGATAGCTACTAAACTAGTTGCAGCAATAGCAACTGCACCTATAAATAATTTCATATTGATCTCCCCAAAATGATTAATTAAAAAATTTGAATAATTTCAAATTCACTCTGTGATTCTGCATAATTTTACAAAATCAGTTAATATAAGATTATTTTAAGATTTGTTGTGAAACAATGTATTACAGCTTTACATAGTTAATAGGAGAACTGTAAAAGAATTTTACATTGATATAAAAAATAAGGGAGGAATTCCAAGAAATAAATCTCGAAATTCCATTAATAAACTTAAATAATGATTAAAAATTTAACAATACCTAACAGATTTACATTCATTAGCTATTCTCTGACAACTCATTTGACATTATGTTTTTTATTTTTAATAATTCTAAACTATTAAAATAATCCTTAGAAATTTCTTTACTAAACATCATATAATCTTTAAAACCTTCAATTAAATCTTCTGAAGCTTTGCATTGAGCTTTATTTCCAATTTTAGTTACTATTATCCAGCCCTCTTTTTTACATTCATCTACCATTGTAGAAATTGACTGCCTGTTACTTCTAAGATTGTTAACAATTTCAGTAATTGTATATGATTTATTATTACAAGCACCAATAACCATTAAAGATGCAAAAGCATTTCTAATAGGCGTAGAGTTAAAATATCTTTGCATTTTTGTGTCTAAACGATCAATTCTGGCTTGATATATTTTTAGTTCATAAGAACACAAAGATTTTAAGGTACGACGATAAAAATAGTTTTCAAAATTTTCTAAAATTACTGGTTTTGTAGACATATTCGTTTCATTACTCAAAAAACGTAACTTCTTAATTAAATAAGATTAGAACAGTAAATTGAAGTTACAATCAATGTACTTTAGATTTGCATATATAGTTAGCTTAAATATTAAACATTTATTTAGAAACGTTTATCTCAAGTTTCAGTAAAGTTTGTAAATTTGTGT
>ERZ802822.2120-NODE-2120-length-11303-cov-16.560217_pt1 | contig 11303 bp, 13 predicted proteins | sample MGYA00345649_ERZ802822 | MGnify/ENA primary metagenome ERZ802822 (study PRJEB30503, sample SAMEA104212359) | marine metagenome | biome: Westerlies Biome; feature: [SRF] surface water layer (ENVO:00010504) within the epipelagic zone...; material: water... | reverse complement strand
ATTGATGATGCGGTTGGAGCAGTAGCTGTACATGGTTATGCTGGTTTTATTGGACTTGTAATCTGTGGATTTGTTTTAAATGGCTACCCAGCATCTGGTTACAGTGTTGGCGCTATGTGGGACGGATCAACTTATGCAACAATTAATCCATTGGGACAATTCTTAGGAGCAATAATAATGTTCTTAGTTCTTGGACTAATACCAGGCTATATCATAGCTAAGATACTAAACGGTATGGGTAAATTAAGAATCCCTCGTGAAGTAGAGATAGCTGGATTAGACTATGAAATAATGGAATCTGCTAAAGAAGATGAAAAAGCAGTTTCATCGGCAACCAGGTAAAGGAGAAAAATATGGCTACAGTAACAAACTGGATAGATCATCTAAATAAACCTGCAGAAGAGGTTGCTGGATCGGTTTATCCTGGAGCAGGATCTAGTGAATTTATACTAGTTCTATTGTTAATTGTTGTATGGATTGGATGGAGTGTCATTACAGATAAATCTGAAAGTGAAGAACTTGAAAGATTATCTAAAAAAAGACACGGTGCAAACGACCATAAAAGCAATATTACCGATTGGTAATTAAATAAATAATTTGGGCGCTACTTAATTGTAGCGCCCTTTTTTTTTGATTTAAATATGACAGATGAAGATAAAAAAGTATTAAGACCATCGAAGATGAGAGGTGTAGTATTTCCAAAAGCTAAATACGGTGTGATAGCTGCTATAATCATCATTGTAGTAGTTAATGTTATCTACTATAAGGATTTTTTAATTTCTTTAATAAACTAAACCAAAAAAATTATGTGTGGAATTGTTGGCATCTACTTAAAAACAAAAAAATTTGAAAAAAGTTTGGGTAAGATGTTGTCTGGAATGCTCAATAATATGGAGTCTAGAGGTCCTGATAGTGCTGGATTTGCAATTTACAAAGATGAAGAAAAAAAAATTTTTAAATACTCGTTATGTATTGGTGATTTAGATTTTAATAAATTTAAAAAAGAAATCTCTAAAAAAATTAATAAATCTAAATTAAATCAATATTCAGACCACGTAATTCTTAAAACACCAATAGAGCCTAAAACTGTTATAAAAATAATTAATAATAGTTTTCCAGAAATTTCACTGGTTGGTTATGGGAATTCAATTGAAATTTTTAAACAAGTAGGAAACCCAAAAGATGTAGTTAAAAAATTTAAATTAGATAGTTTTAGTGGTACCCATGGAATTGGTCACACTAGAATGGCAACAGAAAGTGCCATAACAACAGATGGTTCTCATCCCTATTCTACTGGAAAAGATGAGTGTTTAGTACACAATGGATCATTATCAAATCATAACAATCTTAGAAGAAAACTTATAAAAAAAGGTAACATTTTTAATTCTGAAAATGATACTGAAGTTGCAGCAGGTTATGTTTCAAATAGTTTGTCAAATAAGAAATCATTAAAAGATACTTTGGTGTCAGGTTTAAAAGACTTAGATGGATTTTATACATTTATTACTGGTACAAAAAAAGGATTTGCAGTTGTTAGAGATGAAATAGCTTGTAAACCGGCTGTCATAGCTGAAACAAAAAACTATGTAGCAATTGCATCTGAATTTCAAGCGATGGCTCATTTGCCAGATGTAAATAGTGCAAAAATTTTTGAACCAGAACCTGGTATTGTTTATTCTTGGGGAAATTAATGAAATTAGATTTAAAGAAATTAAAATTAAGAGAAGTAAATGAAAAATTACAAAGTTTAGATCGTAAACAAAATGATAGAAATTTTACAATAGTTAATCCAGAGGGAAATCATGCTCTTTGTGCAGGGTTAACAGATGAGATAAATATAAATATTAAAGGACATGTGGGTTATTACTGTGCTGGAATGAATCAAAAAGCTCAAATTACTATTGATGGAAACGTGGGTACTGGTGTGGCTGAAAATATGATGTCAGGAAAGGTTCATGTTAAAGGTAATGCATCCCAATCAGCTGGTGCTACCGCACATGGAGGGCTATTAATAATTGATGGTGATGCTAGTTCAAGATGTGGAATTTCAATGAAAGGAATTGATATTATTGTAAAAGGATCAGTTGGACATATGTCTGGTTTTATGTCTCAATCAGGCAATATGGTAGTTTGCGGTGATGCTGGTGAGGCATTAGGTGATAGTTTATATGAAACTAACATATATATAAGAGGTAAAGTTAAATCACTTGGTGCAGATTGTGTTGAAAAAAAAATGGATAAAAATCATATTAAAAAACTTAATTCACTTTTAAAAAACGCAAGTATTAAAAATCTTAAAGCTGAAAGTTTTAAAAGATACGGTTCAGCAAGAAAATTATATAATTTTAAAATTGACAATGTATCAAGCTACTAAATATGAAAAAAAATAATAAAACACATCCTCGTCAGTCTTGGACTTTTGACGAATATACAAATTCTGAAATAAGACGAGCGGCAGAAACTGGAATATATGATATCAGGGGCGGTGGATCAAAAAGGAAACTTCCGCATTTTGATGACTTATTATTCTTAGGTGCATCAATGTCTAGATATCCTTTAGAAGGTTACCGAGAAAAATGCACAACTAATGTTACACTTGGAACTAAATATGCAAAAAAACCATTAGAGTTAGATATTCCAATTACGATTGCAGGTATGAGCTTTGGAGCTTTATCTGGTCCAGCTAAAGAAGCACTAGGTAGAGGTGCTAGTGCTGCTGGAACTTCTACAACAACTGGTGATGGAGGAATGACCCCTGAAGAAAGAGGACAATCAAAATATTTAGTTTATCAGTTATTACCCTCTAGATATGGCATGAATCCTGATGATTTAAGAAAAGCCGATGCAATAGAAGTTGTTATTGGCCAGGGTGCAAAACCTGGTGGTGGTGGAATGTTATTAGGTCAAAAAATTAATGATCGAGTTGCAAAAATGAGAACTTTGCCAAAAGGTGTAGATCAAAGATCAGCGTGTAGACATCCTGATTGGACAGGACCAGATGATTTAAAAATTAAAATTTTAGAATTAAGAGAAATTACCAAATGGAAGGTTCCAATATTTATTAAAATTGCTGGAGCTAGACCATATTATGATACCGCTTTAGCTGTAAAAGCAGGAGCAGATGTTGTTGTTCTTGATGGAATGCAAGGAGGAACTGCTGCAACACAAGAAGTATTTATTGAAAATGTTGGTCAACCTACCCTTGCTTGTATTAAGCCAGCTGTTGATGCACTTCAAGATTTAAATTCACACCGCGAAGTACAATTAGTTATTTCTGGAGGTATTAGAAATGGAGGTGACGTTGCTAAAGCTTTAGCCTTAGGAGCTGATGCTGTATCAATTGGAAGTGCAGCTATGATTGCACTTGGTGATAATGATCCTAAATGGGAAAAAGAATATAATAAGCTTGGGACAACTGCAGGTGCGTATGATGATTGGCATGAAGGAAATGATCCAGCTGGAATTTCAACTCAAAATCCAAAATTAATGAAAAGATTAGATCCTGTTAAAGCAGGTAAAAGATTAACTAATTATTTAAAAGTAATGACGCTTGAAGCGCAAACTCTTGCAAGGGCTTGTGGAAAAAATAGCCTTCACAATCTTGAACCTGAAGATTTATGTGCTTTAACAGTAGAAGCAGCAGCTATGGCTGGAGTTCCCTTAGCTGGTACGAACTGGATACCTGGAAAAAAATAATTGATTATATTTTTTTAAACAAGTAGGGTTGTTTATGCCAAAAAATCTTTCACAAATAGCAAAACAAAAAAAAATAAAATATTTTTTAATAAGTTTTGTTGATCTGTTTGGGGTTTTAAGATCTAAATTAGTGCCGGCACAAGCAATTGCTGAAATGCAAAAAAATGGAGCTGGATTTGCTGGATTTGCAACTTGGTTAGATATGACACCAGCAGACAGTGATATGTTTGGTGTACCAGACCCTGATAGTTTAATTCAATTACCTTGGAATAAAGAAGTAGGTTGGCTTGCATCTGATCTATATATGGACGGTAAACCTGTGAAAGCTTCTCCAAGAGTAATGTTAAAAGAACAAATAAAAAAAATGTCACAAAAAAAATTACAGATGAAGTCTGGTGTTGAATGTGAATATTTTTTAATTTCAGAAGATGGTTCTTCAATTGCAGATAAAAGAGATATTCAATCTAAGCCTTGTTATGATCAATCAGCTTTAATGAGAAGATATGAATTAATTAAAGAAATTTGTGATTGCATGATTGCAATGGGTTGGAAGCCATATCAAAACGATCATGAAGACGCTAATGGACAATTTGAAATGAATTGGGATTATACAGATGCTCTAATAACCGCAGATAGACATGTATTTTTTAAATATATGGTTAAAAGCTTAGCGGAAAAACATGGTTTAAGAGCAACTTTTATGCCAAAACCATTCCACAATCTGACTGGAAATGGATGTCATGCGCATGTCTCAGTTTGGAATGGAAAGAATAATAAATTTTTAGATAAAAAAAATAATCTTGGATTAAGTAAATTAGCCTATAATTTCTTGGGTGGTATTATGAATAACACGCAGGCATTATCTGCGTTTTTTAACCCAACAATTAACAGCTACAGAAGAATTAATGCTCCTCCAACAAAATCTGGAGCAACGTGGTCACCAAGTAGTATTTCATATACTGGTAATAATAGAACACACATGATTAGAATACCTGATCAAGGAAGATTTGAATTAAGATTAATGGATGGTTCAGCAAATCCATATTTACTTCAAGCTGGAATAATTGCTGCTGGACTTGAAGGAATAAATAAAAAATTAAATCCCGGAAAACCTTTACATTGCAACATGTACAAAGATTATAAAAAATATCCAAATCTTAAAAAATTACCAAACGATATCAAACAAGCAATCTCAATGCTCCAAAAAAGTAAAACCCTTTCAAATGCATTTGGTAAAGATGTAGTTGAAAGTTATATCAAACTAAAAAATTCTGAGATTAAAGATTTCAATAGTAAATCTTCATTTAATAAAAAGAAACCAGTTACCAAATGGGAAAAAGATAATACTTTAGATTGTTAGACTATGGTAATTCTATCTAACGGTCACCAATGGAAATATTCAGAATTTCTAGATAATAAAGATTATTCATTTGATAAAGATCAAATATTAAAATCGATATCAAAAGACGAAATAGATGATGCTTATAATAGTATTTCTAAATGGGAGGGATATGCCCCTACTCCATTAATTTTGTTGAATAAGTTATCAAATGAATTAAGCCTTAAAAATATTTTCTATAAAGATGAAGACAAAAGATTTGATCTTAAGTCTTTTAAAGCACTTGGTGGAGCTTATGCGGTTGAGAAAGTTACTAAAGGAGACAAAGATATTGTAGTTGCTACTGCAACTGCTGGAAATCATGGTAGATCTGTTGCATGGGGAGCAAGAAGATTAGGATTAAAATGTAAAATTTTTATTAGTGAATTTGTAAGCAAGGCAAGAGGTCAGGCTATGGCTGATCTTGGTGCTGATGTTATAAAGGTTAAAGGAAATTATGAAAAATCTTTACTTGAATGCATCAAACAATCTACAGAAAATAATTGGCAAATAGTTCAAGATGTTGCTTGGAAAGATTATATGCTGGTTCCAAAATATACTATGGCCGGTTACTCAGTAATGATGAGAGAAATCGTTGATCAAATAAATAATGAAAAAATTACACATATAATTTTACAAGCTGGTGTTGGTGGAATGGCTGGTGCCATGATTGCGGGTATTGCAAGATATTTAGATAATATTCCAATAACAATAGTCGTTGAACCTGATAGCGCAGCTTGCGTATTAGAAAGTATTAGAACAGGAAAAGTGGAAAAAATTGATATTAAAAGAGAGAGCTTGATGGGCGGTATGTCATGTGGTGAAGTATCATTAGTGCCATGGGAAATACTAAAATATTCAGTCAAACATTGCATTAGTCTGCCTGATGATGATATCGGAAATACCATGAAGTTATTAGGAAATTCAAGCTTCAGTGATCAAAAAATTATAGCTGGAGAAAATTCTGCACCGGGAGTAATAAGTTTAATTGCTAGCTGTGAAGATCAAAATATAAAAAAAAAATTACAATTAGATCAAAACTCAAACGTTTTAATTTTTGGTTGTGAGGGTGACACTGATAAAGAAATGTATCAAAAACTTATAAGTCAATAAAATAATTCTATGAAAAAAATTATTAAAAAAAAAGTTGATAATTTAGATTTTTATAAAATTTTTAAACCAGAGTTAACTCCAAAAAGGATGATGGAATTGGGAGTATTTGGTGGTGCATATTTTGGATTGGATATTAAAGAATATCCAAAAGTATGGTTCAAAAATGTAAAATTAAGTAAAACATTTGATGTACATTTAAATAGATTTAAAGTTGTGTCAGGACTTTCAAGGGAACACTGGATTGAAAAGGGATGGATATTTAAAGAGGACCCTCTAGGTTGGTTTCAATGGTATTGTAGATTTGCTAATGGAAGAAGAATTTCAGCAATGGATGAGATACAAATTAAAAGATGGAAGAATTTTAGAAGACATGTTTTAGCAATAGAAAAAAACTGTGAAAAAGGTGACCTTGGATGCAGAAAAAGACAGAGGCAAGCTATATTGCAATGGGCTTATGATCCTTATAGATAAAAAAAATTTAAGATATAAAAAATCAAACATCACCAATAAAATGGTGAATAATTATTCTGTTTTGTTGCTCTAAACGATGCTCAAATAAATATAAACCCTGCCAAGTTCCAAGCAATAATTCACTATCTTTAATACTAAGAGAGATTTGATTATTAGTTAATGCCGATTTGATATGTGCAGGCATATCATCTTTACCCTCAGTAGTGTGTACATACAATTTATTATCCATAGGTACTAATTTATCAAAATAATTTATTAAATCTGTTTGAACATCTGGATCAGCATTTTCTTGTACAATTAAAGATGCACTAGTGTGTTGAATGCTTAGATTAAGCATTCCGCTCTTAAAATTATTTTTGTTGATCCACTGAATTGTCTGATCAGTGAATTCGTATAATCTTTGACCGGCAGTATTTATTTTAAGATTAAAGAATTCTTGTTTCATCAATTTTTTTCCACAGATGTTAATTCATATAATCGACTAATAGTTCGTTTGAATGGATTTTGTAATAATCTTGATGAAGTAAATTGATCTATATTTTGTTCAGCAGTTACTGCCAGGGGTATATTTTTATCATATATAACATCAATTAAAGTAATAAAACGTTGTTGTTGATTAGAGTTAATATCATTAAATTGTGGGATATGATCAATTGTAATAAATTTACAATTTTTAATTATTTCTAAGTAATCTTCTGCACCCAAATTTCGATTACATAAATCATCAAAAGTAAATCTAGCAATTCCTTCATAAAAATTTTCTATTTTTAAATCTCTCCCCTTTACTTTAATTGTTTTGGATAAGTGATTTTTCTCTTTTGTAATAGTTCTAAAAAATTTGTTTATTTTAAAATTAGTCTCTTGATTAAGTGGATAAAAATATCTTTGTTTCAGGTTGTCATTTGATTTTCTATAATCATCCTCTATTTTAAGTTCACACTCAATAGATTGCTTTTCCATAATTTTTATAAAAGGTTTAAACTGATCTCTTTGGAGACCATCTTTATAAAGTTCAGATATTTTTATATTTGAAGTTAAAATTATTTTAATATCTTCTTTAAAGATTTGCTCAAATAGTTTTCCCAAGATCATTGCATCAACAATGTTAGTTACTTGAAACTCATCAAAATAAATTAGTTTGGTTTGTGATTTTAAATTTTTTACAAATTGGTTGATTACATTTTCTTCATTTTTTTCTTTTCTTTCATGTACAAAATTATGAAAGCTTAGTATAAACTCATTAAAGTGTTGTCTTAATTTTTTTTCCTCTAATAAATCAAAAAAAAAATTTAAGATCATGGTTTTTCCAACACCAACACCCCCATATAAATAAAAAGCTGGTTTTGAATTTTTTTTTGAAAAAATTTTATTCAAAATTGATTTATTAAAATTTAAATCATAATAACTTTTTAATTCATTAATAATGGATAATTGATAAGAATTTATTTCTAAATTATTTTTTTTACAAAAGTTTTTAAAAAGATTATCTAAATTCATTTCTTTGTTTTAAAATCAATACCATATTCTGACCTTGGACCTTTTCTTAATCCAAAAGGTCCAGATATAAATAATGTCAAAGGTTTTGTTCCAGGTTTAAGGTCAACTCTATGTAGATTATTTGCAGATCTAAAACCAATATACCCAGGGGGTCTCCAATATTTACCTGTTGTTAAAGTTTCCCAGTAGCCTCCTCTTAATATAATTGTTATATAGGGAAAAGTGTGGTTATGAACTCCATCTCCATGATCATCAGCCAACATTTCATGTATTAGAATGTTAAATGGGAACCATTTTGGTCGATGTCTTAATAAAACATAATATCTATTCATCCAAGGCTTAGCTTCATCATATCTTGAATGAGAAGGTCCCCTATCTAAAACTACTTTTTTTCTTCCTACTTTATCTAAAAAATTTAAGAACATTCTTAATTGTACTGAACAATAGATCCATTTTTAATTATAAATAAATTCTTATTAAAAATAAATGGTTCAGACAATAGGCTATTTGAAACTTTAATAGTATTAATTGGATTTCCAGTTACTAAATCGACTACTATCATTTTACCGTCATTATTTGTCAAATATAAATTAGTCTTTCCTATGACAAACCCGATTGGTTTTATATTTTTACGTTTTTTAACTTTGTAATTATTATAAATATTTGTTACCCGAATAATATTACCAGTGTTTTTTTCTATTACATATAAGTAGCCCTCATTAGATATTGTAAAAATTAGATTACCTGTAACAGAGGGCATTATATTTGAATTAATTTCATTAATCCAATTTGTAACTCCAGTTTTGACATCAACTGAATAAAATTCATCTTTATTATTTGAAAAATAAACAGATTTTCCATCTGAAACTAATTTTGATGTTTTAAAATTATAAGATTCATTAATTATATTGCTACTTTGAGTTGGAAGTTGCCAAGCTATTAAGCCAGTTTCTATATCAACTGAAGTAATATCTCCTATGGAATTACTAAAAATAATTAAATCCTCAATAATAATAAGGGAGTTTTTAGAGTTCGATATTGCAAAAGAATCTTCAGTTTGAAAATTCCAAAACTCAGACCCATCATCCACACTAAAAGATCTTATGGTATTTTTATAATCGATAACAAAAAATTTATTACGTTCCCTCTTTATTTCTGAATTAAAAGAATAACTTCCGTTTTTTGACCAATTTAGTTCCCCAGATTTAATATTTATTGAATAATACTTTGCAATACTATCTGCTATTAATAAATTTTGATCATCTAATGAAAAGTATAATTTGGGGCTTAGTCTTTTTTCTGACTTTGAATAATGATTTTTTTTCCAAATAACTTTATTATTGTTATCATATCTAATAATAGTTCCTTTTTTATCAAAAAATATAAGTCCATCATTTAAAAAAATCGGTTTGTAATTTAAATGACTGGGATTTTCAATTTTAGAAAATTTATAAGAACCACTTTTTTGATTAAGTCCACTATAATTTTGAGCACCAAAATTATTTTTATAATCTACAATATAATTGTTTAGCTTAAGTTTAGACAAATCAAGCTTTAAGTCAGGGTTTAACTCAGTAATTATTTTTTTTTCTTTATCAAATAGCTTCTTTATATTTTTTTGATTTTCGATTTTTTCCTCTTTATCGTTCCAAATACGAGAAGTCTCACTAATAGAACAATTCGATAAAAATACTAATGTAGAAACAAATAAAATTAATCTAATCACTCAAATCTCTATTCAATCTTTTTTGTGCTTGAAGCTTTATATCTGGATTAGCATCCCCTAAATTAGCAATTTGATTGAAAAATTCTTTAGATTTTTGTTTTTGATCTTTAGAATAGAAATACTCAGCCATTAAATATAAAGCATGGGATTTCCATACACTTTTAGAATTAATCAATGGATTTAAAATTTTCAGTAGTTCACTTTCTTGAGCCTGATCGGAGTTAAATAATGCTTTTTTATAAATAACTAAGTTTTTAATTTCTTCATCGAGCGAAGTTTTTTTAATCACAATATCAAAATAACTGTTTATTTCACTTTGATTAGAAATTAGATTGTTATCGATGATAAAATAGAGAGATAAAGGTGAATACGTTGGGTCTTGTTCATTAATAATTTCAACTAAATTTCGAACTGTTATTTCTTTTGCACTTTCAGAATGGGTTAAAGTAGTTGAATTAAATTTATTAGAGATTTCCTTTTTCTTATTAGTTTTATAGCTGTCAAAACCATAAGTGCCTGCCAGAATAATAATCAAAATTACTATTGTTGAGATAATTTTATTTTTATTATTAACAAAAAAGTTTCTTACTTTTTCATTTCTTGTGTTGCTATTTATGATTGAAATATCTTCTTCCATAACTAAATCATGTTCCTTAAAACATATTGGAGTATGCCTCCATTTTTATAGTATTCTAATTCATTTTTAGTATCAATTCTGCATAAAGTTTTAACCTTTTTGATATCCCCTGAAGCATATTTTATCTCAATTGTTACTTCATCAGATGGATTAATACCTTTTTCAACATCAAGAACACTAATTAATTCTGAACCAATTAAGTTTAGATTTTTTCTATTTACATCATTTGTAAATTGCAGAGGTAGAATTCCCATTCCTATTAAATTTGACCTATGAATACGTTCAAAACTTTCGGCGATAACTGCTTTAACTCCTAATAATTTTGTTCCCTTAGCTGCCCAATCTCTTGAGGATCCAGTTCCATACTCTTTACCACCTATGACAACTAAATCAGTACCTCTTTTTTTATATTCTACAACCGCATCATAAACAGGTAATACTTTTTCTTCAGGATAAATCTTGGTAAATCCACCTTCTGTTCCTGGTGCCATCTCATTTTTAATTCTAATATTTGCAAAAGTTCCTCTCATCATTACTTCATGATTTCCTCTTCTTGATCCATAAGAATTATAATCTTTGGGTAGTATTTGGTGTTCCATAAAATATTCTCCAGTTGGACTTTCTTTTTGAATATTCCCTGCTGGCGAAATGTGATCTGTTGTAACCATATCTCCTAAGATTAATAAAGGTCTTGCATCTTTAATTTCCTTAAATCCTTCTGGTTCATCTGATAAGTTATCAAAGAAAGGAGGTTTTTTTACATATGTTGATCCTTCATCCCAACT
>ERZ802822.2119-NODE-2119-length-11304-cov-110.475817_pt1 | contig 11304 bp, 5 predicted proteins | sample MGYA00345649_ERZ802822 | MGnify/ENA primary metagenome ERZ802822 (study PRJEB30503, sample SAMEA104212359) | marine metagenome | biome: Westerlies Biome; feature: [SRF] surface water layer (ENVO:00010504) within the epipelagic zone...; material: water... | reverse complement strand
TCAATTAAATCTCTCAGATTAATAGGTGGTAAATTATAAATTCCCTCTGCATACCTTTTATAAGCGTCATAAGAATTGGAACCTACAGCACTTTGAAGTAGGTGAATTAGCTTTCCTTGGTACTGATGAGTTTCTCCATTTTTTCTGTACCTATAAATTCCACCTATTGGGAGAATTGTATCACTACTTTCAAAAGCTTCTTTGTGTATCTGTCTGATTTTTTTTTCAATTCCTGTTAAACCAATACCTGATATTTTTGATACAACTCCAGGGAAATAATCTGCAACAATTGTTCTACTTAAACCAACTGTTTCAAAATTACACCCACCTCTATAAGAACTTAAAACAGAAATACCCATCTTCGACATTATCTTTAAAAGTCCCGCATTTACAGACTTGATGTATCTTTCAACACATTCATCAAAGCTGAATTTACCAAATAATTTTTTTTCATGCCTTTGATATAAACTATCAAACGCTAGGTATGGATTTACAGTAGTTGCACCTACCCCAATTAATGTTGCAAAAGAATGAGTATCCATCGCTTCACCTGATTGAACATTAATAGAAACATAACCTCTTAATTTTTTTTCAATTAAAAACGAGTTAATTGCGCCAACTGCAAGCAGCATTGGAATTGGAAGTTTTAGGCTTGATAGCTCTTTATCACTCAAAATTAATTGGGTAACACCTTGTCTAACAGCGATTTCTGCGTCTTTTTGAATTCTTTTTATCGATTCATGCAAATTTTCACTATCTGAAAAAGTGCAATCAATTACTGAGGAATTATTACCAAAAAAATTAATAAATTTCTCAAATTGAGAATTTGATAAGACTGGACTGTTTAAAACATAAATATTTTGTTTAGTTAGATTGTCAAAATCTAAGATATTTCCAAGATTTCCAAACCTAGTTTTTAAACTCATTACTTTATTTTCTCTCAAAGAATCTATTGGTGGATTTGTTACTTGACTAAAGTTCTGTCTAAAAAAGTGATATAAAGGTCTGTATTTATCTGACAATACTGCAAGAGGAGTGTCATCGCCCATTGATCCAATGGCCTCTTTAGCGTCCTCCGCCATAGGGTGTAATATAAGTTCTAAATCCTCTAAACTAATTCCAAAGGCATATTGTCGTCTTCTTAGCTCATCTCCAGAGTAAGAATTCTTCTCATCCGTAACTGTCAATTTTTCATCTAAATCAATAATTTGAGAATTAAAATGTTTATACTCTTTCGCTAAATAGTCCTTAATTTGCTTATTTTTAAAAACTTTTCCTTTTTCAATTCTAACTCCAATAATTTCACCTGGTCCTAATCTTCCTTTAGATAATATTCTTTTTTCATTAAGTTCTATCATTCCCGTTTCAGAGCCTGCAAATAATAAATTATCTTTAGTGATTGCATATCTTAATGGTCTTAATCCATTTCTATCATTAGCAGCGATAACCCATTCATTATCTGTTCCTGCAATAGCTGCAGGACCATCCCAAGGTTCCATGGTACTATTTAAAAAATTGAATAATTGTTGATGATCTTTAGGTAATGTTTCGTTTTTCTTAGACCATGCGTCTGGAACCAACATAAGTTTAGCTAAGGGTGCTGGTTGACCAGATATATTTAATAATTCAAACACATTATCTAATGCAGCAGAATCAGAAGTGCCTTGTTGAATTACTGGTTTTAAGTTTTCTATATTTTCAAAAAGACTACTATTCATTTCTTGCTCATGAACTTTCATCCAATTTTTATTTCCTCTAAATGTATTTATTTCTCCGTTGTGAGCTATTGCTCTAAATGGTTGTGCCAAATTCCAACTTGGAGCAGTATTAGTGGAGAATCTTTGATGGAAAATTGCAAATCGTGAAATAAATCTCTCGTCCTTTAAATCTAAATAAAAATCTGAAATTGCTTCTGCTAAGAACATTCCTTTATAAATAATTGATTTTGAGCTTAAAGAACAAATATAGAAATGATTTAAAGATTTTTTAAAAGCTTCATTTTCTATTTTTCTTCTGGTTTCGTATATTTTTCTTTCTAAATCTTTGTTTGTAAGTTCAGGATTGTGTGATTTGAATAAGACTTGGATGATTTCAGGCATTGTTTGTAATGCCTTTTCTCCTAAAACATTTGGATTAATTGGAACTTGTCTCCATCCGTAAATACTAAAATCATTTTTTGTAAGTTCGCTCTCTACTATTGTCTTACAACTCTCTTGTGCTTCATAATCATTTCTAGGTAAGAAAATCATTCCAACACCTATCTCCGAATTGTCATGTGTATGGCCAGTAACCTCAATTTTTTCTACAAAAAAATCCTTAGGTATTTCAACATGTATTCCTGCACCATCTCCAGTTTTTCCATCAGCATCTACCGCACCTCGATGCCAAACTGCTTTTAAAGCTTCTATCCCATACTCAACAACCTTGCGGGATTTTTTACCTTCTGTTGAAGCAATGATTCCAACTCCACATGCATCGTGTTCCATATCTTCTGAATAAACATGATTTTTTTTCAATAGCTGTTTATTCTTAAGGTATTTATTCACTATGCTACTTTTCTCTCTTTTAAAGATTTATTTTCTAAATAATTTTTAATTGATATAGCTGCATCTCTTCCATCTTTAATTGCCCACACTACTAAAGATGCACCTCTAATTATGTCTCCTGCAGCAAATACCCCTCCTATGTTAGTCTCCATGGTATCAAAGTCAGCTTTAATGGTTCCCCATTTTGTTACTTGTAACTCATTGGCATCAAACATTTTTGGTAAATCTTCAGGATCAAAACCTAAAGCCTTGATCACCATATCTGCGTTAATTTCATAACTTGAGCCTTCTTGAACTTGAGGTTTTCTTCTGCCACTTTCATCAGGTTCACCTAATTTAATCTGATCAACAACTAGCTTTTCAATTTTATTTGTACCTTTAAATTCTTTTGGACTTGATAGCCAAACAAATTGTACACCTTCCTCTTCAGCATTGGCAACTTCTCTTGCTGATCCAGGCATATTTTCTTTGTCTCTTCTATATAAACATTTTACTGATTTTGCTTTTTGCCTTATTGAAGTTCTCACACAATCCATTGCTGTATCACCACCACCAATTACAACAACATCTTTGCCTTCTGCATTTAAAATTCCTTTATCAAATAATTCTACTTCATCGCCTAAACCTTTTTTATTTGATGCAGTTAAAAAATCCATTGCTGGAAAAATGTTATCTAAGTCATTTCCTTTTAGTTCAACTTCTCTTGCTTTATAAACGCCTGTTGCAATTAGCATTGCATCATGCTTTTTACGTAATTGATCTAAAGTTGCATCCTTTCCAACCTCAAAGTTTTGAATAAATTCTATACCACCGTCTTTTAAAAGTTTTGTTCTTCTTTCAACAATCTCTTTTTCTAATTTAAAATTTGGAATACCATAAATTAACAAGCCACCAGCTCGGTCGTATCGATCGTAAACTGTGATTTTGTATCCATTTTTTCTTAATTGTTCAGCTGCAGCTAAACCTGCTGGACCTGCACCTATAATGCCAACACTTTGATTTTTTTCTTGATTAACTTTAATAGGTTTGACCCAACCTTGTTCCCAGGCATTATCAGTAATATATTTTTCTACTGAACCAATGGTTACAGTTCCATGTCCAGATTGTTCAATTACACAATTTCCTTCACACAATCTATCTTGAGGGCATATTCTTCCACAAACCTCTGGCATATTATTTGTACTTTGGGATAATTCGTAGGCCTCTTTAAGTCTTCCCTCGGCAGTGAGTTTTAGCCAATCAGGGATATTATTACTTAGTGGGCAGTGTACTTGACAAAAAGGAACTCCACATTGAGAGCATCTGCTAGACTGTTCCTTAGCCTTTTCGTTAATATACTCATCATAAATCTCATTAAAGTCTTGCTTTCTTGAACCCACCTCCCTTTTAGGTGGTGTTTGCTGACCTATTTTTACGAATTTAAGCATTTTATCAGACATAATAATTTTTTTTTTAGCAAGTTATACTTTGAAAATATTAAATAAAGGATAAAATAGGTCATACATCATGACCTTATTTTGTTGACTCCTAGCTAATTTAAACAACTTTCTAAGAAATGCATAGCTAATATGATCAAATCGAATTGTTTTAAATAAATATTTTATAAGCTACGAAGAAGCAATGTTTCAAAATATTATAGAAATTATAATCCTTTCAGCTATTCAAGGAATATCAGAATTTCTACCAATTAGCTCCTCCGCACACTTAATTTTAGTTTCGAGTTTATATGAGTTTAAATCCAATTCTTTATTGATAGATATAAGTCTACATCTTGGATCCTTATTAGCAATAATTTATTTTTTTAGAAATGAATTACTGGACACAAAAAATAATAAAAGATTATTAGGTCTAATTATTCTTGGTTCTATCCCATTAATAATTGTTGGATATATTTTGTATTCAACAAATTTTATATACGCATTGAGAGATGTAAAAGTTATAGCATGGACAACTCTTATATTTGGAATAGTTTTATATATCGCAGATAAAAATAGATTTGATAAAAAAATTTCTACTAATTTAAACTTTCAATCAATTTTATTTATTGGACTTTTTCAAATATTATCTTTAGTTCCAGGTGTAAGTAGGGCTGGAATCACTATAACTGCTGCAAGAATTTTAAAATTTAATAGATTAGACTCAAGTAAAATATCATTTTTACTTTCTATTCCTGCACTAAGTGGTGCGAGCTTTTTAGGTTTAAAAGATGTTTTAAATCAACCTTTAGATCTGAACTACCTAGTTTTAATTGCTATAATCTCATCATTTATATTTTCTTTTTTGACAGTTAAGTTTTTTTTAATTTACATTAATAAATTTTCTATGAATGCATTTGTGATTTATCGGGTTGTAATAGCTTTAATTTTATTTAGCTTAATTTATTAAATATATCTTCTTTTTACTAAAGGAAGTAATTGAGACAACAAAACTCCACACAAAATAAAAATACATCCAAGTATATTATTAATATCTAAAATCTGACTCAAAAGAAACCAAGCTGCTATTGTTGCAAACACACCCTCGAGTGAAAAGATGATAGCTGCTGGTGCAGGAGAAATATTTTTCTGCGCATAAATCTGTAGGACAAATGCTAGACCTCCAGACAAAATTCCTGCATACAAAATAGAGTCTAATTCTTTTAATATATTTATTAAAACAAATTCCTCATAGACTAATCCTATCAAAAATGAAAATACAGAAACTATTAATGTCTGCACAGCTCCTATGGTCAATGGAAGATTATATTTTTTTACTATAATTCCAACAAAGATAATATGAGTACTCCAAAATAATGCTCCTAGAATAACTAATCCATCCCCCAGTCGAATCGTAGCATCATAAAAGTTTGTTAGTAAGTATCCTCCAACTAAACACAGAAGAACAGATGGCCATATGCTCCAATGTATTGAAATTTTTCCAAATAAAAAAATTATAATTGGCACCATAGGAACATAAAAAATTGTGAAAAAAGCAGCATTAGCTACGTCTGTATAGAGCAATGCAACTTGTTGCAAACCAGAGCCCAAAAAAAGAGAGGAGCCTATTAAAAAAGAAAAAATTGCGAAAGTTTTAAAATCAAACTCAAATTCAGACTTCATTTTTTTCACTTCAAATACAAATACAAAAGGAATAATAGCTAAAAAACCAATAAAAAACCTCGCAGCATTAAATGTAAAAGGGCCTATATTATCCATTCCAGTATCTTGTGCAATAAAAGTTGTTCCCCAAATAAAAGTACACAGCAAAGCGCTGAGTAATGAAATTGATTTTGTCATAAAAAATTATACAGCTAACTTGTAAGCAAAATTTTTTCCTAGATTTTCTTTTAAATCGTTATTAAACCTAGCAGCTTCAGCTCCATCGATAATTCTATGATCATATGATAGTGAAAGTGGCAACATTGTTCTGACTTGAAACTTACCATTTAAGAAAACTTGTTTTTTTTCCGATCTTCCAATACCTAAAATAGCTACTTCAGGGTAGTTTATTATTGGCGTAAAAAAAGACCCACCTATTCCTCCTAGGCTTGTAATTGTCATTGATCCACCAAATAATTCCTTCTTATCTATTTTTAAATTTCTACAAAGTTCGCTAACTTCTCTTAGTTCTTTGCTAATTAACGAAATTTTTTTATTATTTGCATTTCTGATTTTTGGAACCATTAATCCATTGGGTGTGTCAACAGCAATTCCTATATGATAATATTTTTTTACAGTCATTTTTCCAGTTTCAATTTCATCTATTGATGAGTTAAAGCTTGGAAATTTTTTTAAAGAAGCTACAAGCGCTTTTATGATAAAAGCCAAAGGTGTAATTTTAATTTTTTCTCCAGTATAAATATCGGTTAAAGAGCTTCTAAAGCCCTCCATTTCAGTTATATCTGCTTCATCATGATTGGTCACATGTGGAATGGTTGTCCAAGAGTTGGTTAAATATGTTGAGGCTAGTTTCTTTACTCGTGGTATATCTTTAATCTCTATTTTTCCAAATTCTGCATGTTCATATTCATTCTTGATTTTGCTAGGTTTAATTTCTTTAATTTCGTTATTATTTACTGACTTTAAAGAAACAAATTTTTTAATATCATCCTCGACAACTCTACCATCTTTTTCACTACCTAATACTTCATTAATATTTACACCTAACTCCCTTGCAAATTTTCTAGCTTTTGGACTTGCAGAAGAGACTCCTGTAACTTGTTTTGGGTACACAGGTACTTGTTCTAACTCTGATTTTGTTTCTATAATTGGTTCAGATTGTTTTTCAATTTTTGGCTCTTCTTTAATCTCATTTTTATTTGATGAACTTTCTAAAATTAAAATTAAATCACCTTCTGAAACTTTGTCTCCAACTTTTAATTTTAAAGATTTAATTTTTCCCTCGAAATTTGATGGTATTTCAACGCTCGATTTATCACTCTCAATTGTTATTAATGGATCATTTTTTCCAATCATTTGCCCTTGATTGACTAACACTTCAATCACCTCAACGTCTGTAAAATCACCGATATTTGGAACTTTAATCTCTATTTCTTTCATTTTACAATTTAGTAGGTATTGGCTTATTGCTATCAATATTGTACTTTTTCATTGCCTCTTTTGCATGTTTTGAAGCAATAAGTTGCTCTTTTGCCAAAATACTTAGTCCATAAGCTACCAAATGTTCTTTATCTACTTCAAAAAATTTTCTAAGATTTTTTCTTGTATCACTTCTCCCAAAACCATCGGCTCCTAGTGAATAAAAACTTTTATTTGTATATGGTCTAATCTGATCTGAATTCATTCTCATGTAATCTGATGCTGCCATGATTGGACCTTCGGTTTTACCTAAACATTGTTCCACAAAAGATATTTTTGCCTCTTTATCTGGATTTAATAAATTATATCTTTCTACTTCCATTCCATCTTTTCTAAGCTCGTTAAAACTAGTGACACTCCAAACTTCACTATCAACTTGATACTCTTTTTGTAAAATTTCAGCAGCTGAGATCATTTCTCTGAGTATTGTGCCTGATCCAAGAAGTTGAATTTTAGTTTTTTTATGTTTGTTAAAATCCTTAATTTTGTACATTCCTTTAAGAATTCCCTCTTCTATATTTTTATCTTTAGGTATTTCTGGATGAGAATAATTTTCATTCATTGTTGTAATATAATAAAAAACATTTTCTTTCTTCTCGTGCATTCGTCTCAAACCTTCTCTAAAAATTACTGCTAGTTCGTAATGGAATGTTGGATCATAAGTTACACAATTTGGAATTGTAGATGCAATTAAGTGGCTATGACCATCTTGATGTTGTAAACCTTCTCCAGCCAAAGTTGTCCTTCCTGCTGTAGCGCCAATTAAAAATCCTCTAGCTTGACTATCCCCAGCAGCCCACGCCAGATCTCCTATTCTTTGAAAACCAAACATAGAATAAAAAGTATAAATAGGGATCATTTCGATATCATGATTAGTATATGCTGTTGCAGCAGCAATCCATGAAGACATTGCACCTGCCTCATTAATTCCTTCCTCTAAAACTTGTCCACTTTTTTCTTCCCTATATGAGCTTAATTGAGCAGAGTCTTCTGGTTCATATTTTTGACCTTCATGCGCGTAAATTCCAATTTTTTGAAAAAAACCCTCCATACCAAATGTTCTTGCTTCATCTGGAATGATGGGCACTAATCTTGGAGAGATATTTTTATCTCTCATTAAACTAGTCAGCATTCTAACAAGAGCCATTGTTGTAGACATTTCTTTTTCACCAGTTGATACTTTCATAAAGTCAAAAATATCCTTTGAGGGTGCTTTAATAGGTTTCGCAAAGGTTGATCTTTCTGGTAAAAATCCACCTAATTTTATTCTTCTCTCTTTTAAATATTTAATCTCCTGAGATTTTTCATCTGGTCTAAAGTATTCAATGTTTCTTACCTGCTCGTCAGTCAACGGCACATCAAATCGATCTCTGTAGTACATTAAGTCATCAACATCTAATTTTTTTGTTTGATGAGTTGTATTTACACTTTCTCCAGATTTTCCCATACCATACCCTTTAATAGTTTTAGCAATGATGACTGTGGGACTTCCTTGATTCTTAGTTGCTCGATCATATGCGGCATAAACTTTATGAGGATCATGCCCTCCTCTGTTCAATCTCCAAATGTCTTTATCAGAAAGACTGGATACTAATTCTGAAGTTTCAGCATATTTTCCAAAAAATTTTTCTCTTACATAGGCGCCATCTCTTGCTTTAGCTGCCTGATACTCTCCATCAACTGTCTCATTCATAAGTTTTACTAAATGACCTGTTTTATCATTAGCAAGTAGCGAGTCCCAATAAGAACCCCAAATGACTTTTATCACATTCCAACCAGACCCTCTAAAACTACCTTCCAGTTCTTGAATTATTTTTCCATTACCCCTTACAGGTCCATCTAGCCTCTGAAGATTACAATTTATAACAAAAATTAAATTATCTAATTTTTCTCTAGCGGCTAAACCAATTGCCCCCATTGACTCAGGTTCATCCATTTCTCCATCACCTAGGAAAGCCCATACTTTTCTTCCCTCATCTTTAATCAATCCTCGATTTATTAAGTATTTCATATACCTGGCTTGATAAATTGCCAACATAGGACCAAGGCCCATAGACACAGTTGGAAATTGCCAAAACTTTGGCATTAACCATGGGTGTGGATAAGAGGAAAGTCCTCCAGGTTTGACCTCTTGTCTAAAACTATCTAATTGTTTCTCATTTAATCTTCCCTCTAAATATGCTCTTGCATACATTCCTGGGGCACTGTGGCCTTGGAAATAAATCAAATCTCCACCAAATTTATTATTTTTTGCTCTCCAAAAATGATTCATTCCTACATCATACAAAGTTGCTGCCGATGCAAATGTACCTATATGACCTCCTAGCTCAGGAAATTTTTTGTTAGCCCTTACCACCATGGCTGCTGAATTCCACCGAATTAGCGACCTTATCCTTCTCTCTATGTTTTGGTCGCCATTTGATTTTACCTCTGCTTCCGGAGGGATTGTATTAATATAAGGTGTATTTTGCGTATAAGGAATATTTGCTCCCTCTCGGTAAGCTTTGTTTATTAGCTCTTTAATTAAGAAGTGGGCTCTCTGATTTCCATCTTTTGAGATTACTGCTGATAAAGATTCTAACCAATCTTTTGTTTCAAGAGGGTCTAAATCTGCACCATTACTAACTTGAATGGTAGATTGTTTTTTTTCAGGAATTATATTTTTTACCTCTTCTTCCTTTTGAGAAGTAATTGCTTCCTCTGCTTGTTTAATTATACTTTCAGTATCCTTTGGAATTTTTTCTAAATTTGCAGTTTTTGATGAAGACAAATAATTTAATATTAAGTCTCCTTTTGAAACTTTATCGCCAACTTTAAGTTCAATACTTTCAATTTTTCCATCTACTGTTGAAGGAATTTCAACACTAGATTTGTCACTTTCGATTGTTATAAGAGGATCATTTTTTTTTATTTGTTCACCAGATTTTACAAGAATTTCAATTACTTCAACGTTCTCAAATTCACCAATATCAGGGACAAGTAATTTTTCGCTCATTATTTTAATTGCTTTATATACTTTAAAAAACTTTATTAAATTTTATTTTTATCACATTAATGAGTATTTTGTTAATGTTGTGCTTATATTGAACAAAATAAATAAGAAAAAAGCTAAATGTTATATGTTAATTTCTCTCCACACACATAGCTATACCCATGCCTCCACCAATGCAGAGTGCCGCACAACCTTTCTTTTTTCCTTGTCTTTTAAGTTCATGAATTAGTGTTGCAACTATTCTTGATCCTGAAGCACCTATTGGATGACCTAGAGCTATTGCTCCACCATTTACGTTAACCTTTTCCTCTGGAATTTTGAGTTCTCTTATAACTGCTAAAGTTTGTGCTGCAAAAGCCTCATTTATTTCAAATAAATCTATGTCCTCCATTTGCCATTGAGCTTTAATAAGAGCTTCTTTAATAGAAGGTATTGGTCCAAGCCCCATTAGAGAAGGTTCTACTCCTGATGATGACCAAGACACAATGCTTGCAAGAATTTCTAAAGATTTTAGCTCGGCTTTTTCTCTCGTCATTAAAACTAATGCAGCAGCGCCATCATTTAATCCAGATGAATTTCCAGGAGTGACAGTTCCATTTTCTTTAAACACCGTGTTTAGTTTTTCTAAATCATCTAAAGTTATGTTATTTCTTAGATATTCATCATGTTCAAAAATAAATTTTTCATTATTACTTTGTATTTGTAATTTTATTAATTCGTCATTGAACTTTTTTTCCTCATAAGCCTTTTTAGCTTTTTTTTGAGAACTTATGGAAAAAATATCCTGCTCTCGTCGGGTTATATGATATTTTTCTGCAATATTTTCTGCTGTAACACCCATATGATAATTATTAAAAGAGTCCGTAAGTCCATCTTTAATCATCGTATCTATCAAATTATCCTCAATAAATTTTTTATCATCTCTTAAGAATATCGCATGTGTTGCTCTAGACATATTTTCTTGACCACCTGCAACAACAATCTCATTTTGCTCTAACTTTATTGATTGGTAGGCAGATATGATTGATCTCAAACCAGAACCACATACTTGATTTACTATATGAGCTGGTTTTGAAACAGGAACGCCTGCGTGAATCGAAGCTTGTCTTGCTGGATTTTGACCAAGACCTGCTGTGAGAACATGTCCCATAATAACCTCATCTACATCTTCTCCTTTAAGGCTTGATTT
>ERZ802822.2117-NODE-2117-length-11306-cov-7.090035_pt1 | contig 11306 bp, 11 predicted proteins | sample MGYA00345649_ERZ802822 | MGnify/ENA primary metagenome ERZ802822 (study PRJEB30503, sample SAMEA104212359) | marine metagenome | biome: Westerlies Biome; feature: [SRF] surface water layer (ENVO:00010504) within the epipelagic zone...; material: water... | reverse complement strand
TGGGAGGTACTGACGCTGCTAGCTTTACAATCAACAGTGACGGTAACATAGATTCTAATGGCGCGTTGGACTTTTCTTCCCAGGAAACCTATGTCTTTACGTTATCTTATACCGAGTCCGCTGCGTCTGGAAGTGATACATTCATTGATACAATCACACTGACACTCAATGATACTTTGACGTCAACAGCTTCTGTAACAGCAGAGGAAACAGAGGCATTGACAATTGCGGCAAATGAATTCACCAGCACCGCTACCTATGCTTCGCGTAATCCCGGAACACCTGCAGGAACGTACTCGCTAACTGGAACTGATGCGGCCAGTTTCAGCGTGGATGCAAGTGGCAACATAACAAGCACTGGGGAGTTGAGATACTTAACCCAAAGCTCCTATAATTTTAACATTCTATATACAGCAGACGGAATTACTCACACCGAAGCTGTTACATTAAATTTGACCCAGTCGACCTATGGTATATCGGCCACAAATGCCACAGTGGTTGAAGCCGAACAAGTCACCCTTGCCAATAGCTTAATGTCCTATCTGAATGCCTTTGCCTCGGCAGACAGTTATGGGGGCAGCTTTTCGCTCGGCACAGCAACAACAAATTCGGCCAATGATTATGTCAATTTTGAGGTTGATTCGACCGGTAATATTAACAGCAAATCGTCATATAATATCGATTATGACAATGGCCAAACTTCATTTGATATGGACGTCACCTACACCCATTCTGATGGTGTGCAGACCTATACGGACAGATTGCATATTGATCTGGCGAATGACTATTCAGATGATACAGATCTGGTTCTGGCATCGGTCGATATCAGCACCTCTGCCGGTGCCAGAGAGGCAATGAATTCAATTGGGTCAGTGATTGACCGGATGAGCAAAACACAGGTCATTCTTGGTGCCAAGAAGGTTCAGCTTACCTCTAATATAGAGCGATTATCGGCGGTGCTGATACAAACACAAATTGCGCGCGGCCGTATTTTTGATGCTGATGCGGCCAGCGAGGCGTCGCGTCTGGCAAAACAACAAATTATGGCTGGTGCGGCATCACAGATGATATCGCTGGCTTCGGCGCAGAAGCGGGGCTTGATTGATATGCTGATTTAATCGCTGGATGGTGATGCGGCCGCACTAATCAGTCTGGCTGAGGGTCAGACAAGAATATCCAGATCATTTTTGAATTGCGGCACGTCGCGATAGAGATTTGATACCCGCGCGATATTTGTTTGGGCCGCATTATGCATAAAGCCGGGGTTCAGCGCTGCCCGCGCTGCCAGAAAATTTTCGGATGATATGGCAGACGGTGCTTGTTTTGGATGATAGATGCGGGCATGCGGCATATTTGGATAATTCGACGCCAGAGCGTTGCCGGCATGCAAGACTTCGACGCCATTAACGCTTTGGCGCTCAGTTGGCACGAGGCTTGCAGTTACTGGCGTGGTGCTGCCTGATGCGCTTTGCCCCGGACGTCTTTCCGGGCGCTGCAATGGCGGTGGTGCCAGCTCGTTATGGGGCGGAATAAACATGAGTTTAGTATAACGATTTGGTTTTTATTAATCAAATCTAATGCACAGGTATATTTTGCATGAATTACAATCAGATAACTCAAGCCTATCAAAATGCAGAGCGGCAAGCCCTCGAAGAAATGAACGATCCCCATCTGATTGTTCTGACAATGTTTGACGCGTTGTTGAAATCGATGCAGATATTTGAGGCGAATATTGATCTCAAAAATGGCGGCGATGCAGAGCTGAAATCAAAGCATTTTGCGCGAGCCCTGACGATCATTTATGCCTTGCAATCCTCACTCGATTTTGAAAAAGGCGAGAGCATTGCGACCAACCTGTTTCAATTATATGAATTTGCCCGCCAACAGCTGATCGCTGACCTGTCCAAAGGTCAAGCAGATGGAACCCCAAAAGCGATACATGCGCTGACAGAAATTCGGGATGCGTGGGAAACCATCGGACCGCAGGTTAAAAAATGAAGAACGAAATTGCTGAACAGTTTCAGATGCTGAACGGTCATATTGCGTCAGCCATCTCGCAAAAAGACTATACGCGTGCGGCAACGCTCGATCGGGCGCGGCAGGATATTCTGAAAGATCTGTGCCTGATGGACATGCAGTCAATTGACGCCGAATTTTTCGCGCTGATCGAAGAATGCGCCCGTGATAACGCCAGTCTGATCCAGACGGTGCAGGAAGATATGAGCCATATCAGCTGGCAAACCAGCCGGTCAATGAAGGCGCAACGTGCCTATCTGAGCTAACTGATCGGTTTTTCGATCATAAATTTCTTCATTTTTTCGATCAATGTTGTGCGCCGTAATTTGAGTGCATCAGCGGCATGGCTGATCATACCATTTGATTTTTCCAGCGCCGCCTCAATCAACACAATTTCAACTTCCTGCAAATGCCGGCGCACATCGATGGCGTCAAAATAGGCAAACCAGTCCCGATAATGGCTGGGATGCGGCAATGGCATATCCGCATTTGTCTCGGCCATGTCATCCGGCGGGTCAAGATCGGCGGTTGCCGCCCATAAAGCATCTTGTTCCTCGCTGACCTTGGGGGCGCGAAGGCGCAACAGATGTTCGCGCACTTTCTTGGCATCGACTGTTTTACCCGGAAACAATAGGCAAGCACGTTCAATCACATTGCGTAATTCACGGACATTGCCTGGCCATGGATAGCGGCTAAATTCCTGTAGCGCACTGTCATCAAATTCCGGCATGCCAAGCAATTCGCCTTGTGCCTTGATCGCGCTGCACAGCGTGGCAATGATTTGCGGAATATCAACCGAGCGCTCGGCAAGGGTTGGCAATTTAATCGGAAAGACATTGATCCGGTAAAACAAGTCAGCGCGGAATTTGCCGGCGTCGATGTCGGCTTCGATATTCTGATGGGTGGCGCAGACCAGCCGCAGATCAATCGGAATGTCCTTGCCGCCACCAACCCGCTGAATATGTTTAGACTCGATGGCACGCAGCAGTTTGGCCTGCAGCGGCAGTGGCATATCGCCGATCTCATCCAGAAACAAGGTACCGCCAGAGGCCATCTCAAACCGCCCATGCCGGGTCTTTTCAGCGCCGGTAAAGGCGCCTTTTTCATAGCCGAATAATTCTGACTCCAAAAGATCGGCAGGTATCGCTGAACAGTTTATCGATATCAATTCACCTTTTCGGCCTGATTGTGCATGCACACTGCGCGCTACCAGTTCTTTGCCGGTGCCGGTATCGCCAAGCACCAGAACCGTGGTTTTGGCTGGGGCGGCTATTTCAATTAAACGGCGAACATCGCGCATCGCCGCAGATTGGCCTACCAACTCATTTTTAGCTGCACTCATAATAAAACACGACCTGATTTTACTGCAAAATTCTAATGCCAAAGGGCCTATCTGATTGGTGAACGATAGACCAAGGTGTCAGAAAATTGAACCATAAAATTACAAATTCCTAATTTAGTGTCAGAAAAATGAAATGGTCATAAGTGAGAGGGCTGTAAATTTTTTTATAAATAAAAACAATAAATTAAATTTTTTTTCTGAGGGTGATTCACTTTGGCGTGCATTTTGCCTTTACCGACCAGCATGAAATCTCTGGAGACTGACGATGGTAAATGTATGTATCCAAAAAGATCTGTTCCCCGCTGGTGAGAGCTTGTTTGAAATTCTCACCATGCGTATGGCCTCGGTGCAATGGCGCGAGGCCAATGCGCCAGCCGCAAAAGCAGATGCCAGTAACGCTGGAGCCGCATCACAACCTATTGATGCATTTTTATGCAGTGCCGATTTTGCCGAGAAACAGGGCGGGATGGCAGCCATTGTCGAGATGACCCGATCCATGCGGGCGAAAAAACTGATGGTCATCGACAATGACGCTGATGGACAGTTTCATGTGACGCAGGAAATGAATGGCAAATTGATCCGCGTTGCGGTGCCGGCCGGCGCTGAAACCCAGCCAACGGCGCAAAACTACAGCCTCCAGATGGCTGCAACTTTGCTGCTTGATGAAGATCATGTTGCGGTTGCTGATCCGGCCAGTCGCCAGCTTATGGCACTGGCCAATCGTGTCGCGGCAACCGATGTAACGGTATTTATCAATGGCCCGACCGGCACCGGTAAAGAGGTGCTGGCGCGGTTTATCCATAACCAGTCAAGCCGTAAAGACAACGCCTTTGTTGCGGTGAATTGTGCGGCGATCCCGGAAAACATGCTTGAAGCTATTTTATTTGGTCACGAAAAGGGATCATTTACCGGTGCCTCGACAGCCAATAAGGGCATTTTCCGCGCCGCTGACAGTGGCACCTTGTTGCTCGATGAAATTTCCGAAATGCCATTGTCACTGCAAGCAAAACTTTTACGCGCCTTGCAGGAACGCAAAGTCACGCCACTCGGCAGTCAGCGGGAAATCGACGTTGACGTGCGGGTGCTGGCGACGACCAACCGCGAAATGTTGCAGGAAATCCGCGACGGTAAATTCCGCGAAGATCTGTTTTACCGGCTGAATGTATTTCCCCTGTCAACACAGCATCTGGCGCAGCGTCCGGATGACATTGTCCCGATTAGCAGCATTTTGCTGGCACGCCATTCAGGCGCATCTGGTGAGGTGCCGACAATTGATGATGAAGCCAAAAAGCTGCTGTTGTCCTATGGCTGGCCGGGGAATGTGCGGGAGCTTGAAAATGTCTTGCAACGGGCTCTTGTGCTGTCATCGGGGGGCAAAATCATGGCTGGCGATATTATGGTTGATGGCGCGCTGCAAGAGGCGGCTTCATCGGCGATGACAACCGCCAGCATGCTGCAACAAAGCGCCACCGCATAAACAGGGAAAAGATAAATGACACAGATCACTTCAATGACCGGCCCGGTGTCTAGCTTGCGGGCGCAATTACGTGCCCAGGCCGAAGCAGCGCTTGGTACCGATGCAAATAAAAGTCAGTTTACCGAGCGTCTCGGCAGTGCCCTCAAGGAAGTCGCAGTGGCGCAGAATAACGCCGCTGGCATAACCAAAGCCTATGAGCTGGGCATTGAAAATGACCTATCAAAAGTCATGGTCAGCCAGCAGGTGTCATCGCTTGGCTTTCAAATGACGCTGAATGTACGAAACAAAATGCTCAGTGCATATAAAGATATCATGAATATGCCGGTTTAATCGCTGGCAAAATCTTAAAAAACAATTGGCAAACAACGATAGTTTGGGAAGTGGGACATGGCTGAAGCAGTGGTAAATCAGGACACGGGAATTATGGCGAAAGAGCCTAATGTGTTTAATCAAGCTGGCTCTTTGGTGTCGCAGGTGCAACGCATCTATTCACAACCGGCGTTTCAACGCTCGTTGCCGACAATGATTGCGGTGATTGTCGGGATTGTTGGTTTGGCGGCGTATGCTTATATGCAAAAGCCGAGCCTGACCACCCTGTATGCTGGCTTGCCCGAGTCAGAAAAAGCCATGGTTTTGGAGTCGCTGAAAAACGCCGGTGTGGATGTCAGTATGGATCCGGTTACCGGCGAAGTATTAGTGCCGGTAATTGATTATCACAACGCCCGTATGACACTGGCGGCACAGGGCCTGCCCTCGTCATCCGGCACTGGCTATGACGAGCTTGACTCGATTCAAATGGGATCGAGCAGATCGGTCGAGGCCGCAAAATTAAAGCAAACTCAGGAAATGGAACTGGCACGTTCAATCAGTGAAATTGATCTGGTAATTAGTGCGCGTGTGCATCTGGCTATCCCGGAAAAAGAAGTGTTTGTTCGGCAGAGCGCAGAGCCGACAGCGTCGGTATTTCTACAGCTTGCACGGGGGCGCGGCCTTGGCCGCAACCAGGTTGAGGCCATTATCCATCTTGTGTCGTCATCTGTGCCGAATTTGACCAAAGACAATGTGTCTGTTGTTGACCAGAACGGATCGTTGCTGTCACGCGGCTCAAACAGCCCGGAAGCCCAATTATCTGACTCGCAGCTTGAACATCGTATCAAGCTGGAAGACATTTACCGGGCGCGCGTGACGTCGCTTTTGACGCCAATTGTGGGGGCGGGCAATATAAATGCGCAGATCAATCTTGATATTGATTTTACCCGCAGTGAAGTCACCGAAGAACTCGTCGACCCGAAGGGCAATGCGCTGCGCAGCGAACAATCAACAAATGACCAAACGATGCAGGCACCAGCCAAAGGGATTCCTGGTGCCGTCGCCAATACGCCGCCGGAGGCCGCCCAGCTGAGTGCCACGGCAACCGCCTCTGGTGGCAGCCCGGAACTCAAATCCAGCTCGTCTAGCGAGGTGAAGAATTATGAGGTCAGCCGCACTGTTTCAAGTACGCTGAAACCATCAAATATTATTCGTAAAATCAATGCGGCCGTGCTGGTGCGTCAACCCGATGTGCTTGATCCGGAAACCGGCGTCACAACATCGCAGCCGATGTCTGCAGAAGAGCTGGCACGTATCGAAAAACTGGTGGCTGATGCGATTGGCATTGACGCCGAGCGTGGTGACAGCCTGACGGTATCAAGTGCGCCATTCATGAATGAACTGTTGGATGGTGTTAAGCCACAATGGTATGAAAAGCCATTCATGCGCGCCGCGATTAATCAGGCCGGATTTATTCTGATCATTGGCATTGTCGTTCTGGGTATTGTACGGCCATTGATCAACCGGATTTTTGTCCCTGCCGTTGTGCCGGGTATGCAGGGGACGCCTGGTGGCGATGAAGAGATTGATATCGACACCGTTGAGGTTGGCGAAGGTGAGAGTCTTGAGGATATCAAGGCCAAGCTGAAGCCGAAGAAAGCGGCGATCTCGGCAGAAATGCTGGATACGGCAAACACCTATGATGACAAGGTCGCGGTAATCCGTATGATAGTCTCAGACGAGGCGGGCCGTGTATCCAACGTCTTTAAAGCAATGATGTCGAAAGATATTAGTTAAGATTAGGATTTGCCACAAAAGTCGCGGGTAGGATCGGTAAAATCCTGCCGCAGCAGATGCAGGCAGATATAGTAAAGGGTGATAAAAATGGCAGCTCCAGCGGAAAACACCGATAACGGCAATGAGTCAGTTTTTGACCGGCTGACTGGCACACAAAAATCAGCCATTTTGATGATGCTGATTGGTGAGGACGAAGCGTCGGAAATTTTACGTAACCTGTCACCTCGCGAAGTTCAGCATCTTGGTACGGCGATGTATTCTGTTCAGGGGCTGGATCAAGAAACGGTTAATCTGGTTCTTGATGAGTTTTTGTCGATTATTAAAGCCCAGACAAGCCTTGGCATGGGGGCCGGCAACTACATTCGTAATGTTATGGTGAAAGCGCTTGGCGAGGATAAATCGCAATCGGTGTTAAGCCGCATTGCCCCGTCAGCCAGCGCCCGCCCGATTGAGATACTTGATTGGATGGATGCACGCTCAATTTCAGAATTGATCGCTGACGAACATCCACAAATCATCGCTTTGGTAATTTCCTATCTGGACGCTGGTCTTGGTGCTGATGTTTTGGGACTGCTTACCGAAAACCTGCAGTCAGAGGTTATCCGGCGCATTGCGACCTTGCAGACTGTTGGGCCAGACGCGCTGCGTGAACTGGAACAGGTCATGCAGAAAAAATTCAAGGCGAATACCTCGCTTCGTGCATCACAGGTTGGCGGGGTTGATGCGGCAGCGCGTATCATGAACTTCACCAAACAAAATATGGAAGCCCGCATTATGAAGGATATCGCGAAAGGCGATAAGGGTCTGATGCAGGCGATTCAGGAAAGCATGTTCGTCTTTGACAATTTGATCATGTCAGATGACAAGTCGCTACAGACGCTATTGCGTATGGTTGACACCGAATTGCTGGTGCTGGCGCTCAAAGGGGCTGATGAACCACTTCAGGAAAAGCTGTTTGCTTGTATGTCAAAGCGCGCCGCGGCCAATATCTTGGATGAAATGGAAGCTCTGGGGCCGGTGCGGTTGACCGAGGTGCAAGGTGCGCAGAAAGAAATCATTAATGTCGCGCGTCGTCTTTCAGATGAAGGCACCATCGTTCTTGCCGGTCGCGGCGGTGATGATTTCGTCTAACCGGGGTGTGATCAGGATATGAACCATGGTTAATCTTGCTGAAAAACATGATGATGCGGACAGTGTGCAGCTGGCTGATGCGGAAATTTCACGCATTTTGTCAGCATTGCATCATGCCGAATTTAAAAAATCTGAAACACAGAATGCGCGGGTTGATCAGACCTTTAAACCACGGTCATTGATGGAAATTGCCGAGGCCGCTCGGCAGCAGGATGAAGCGGCAAAGGCTGCGGCAGAAGCCGCGAAACAAGCATTAGAGCAGACAGAAACAGCGCAAGATACGGCACAAGATACGGCGCCGGCAGATGATCTTGAGCCACCGATGGCAACGGCGCATGCGCCCGAGATGTCGCCCGAGATGCAGCCTCAGATGTCGCCCCAGATGCCGGCTGTGGACGATGCCGGGCAGACACCAACACCGGATACGGCTGAACAGCCAAATCTTGCGGCCAGTGCAGGTGATGTGGCGGCTTCAACCGATAACGGCAGTGCGGCTGATAGCAAAAACGCGTTGGCGCAAGCCACCCCGACATCCCCTTTTGAGACAGCACAGGCGGCTTATGATCGCGGTTATGCCGAGGGCGTGACAGCCGGCCGGACAGCCGCCGAAAATGAACTTCGTGTCACGATTCAGGCCGAAACTGAGGCAAATTTTGCCGACAGGGTCAGCACTTTTGAAACTGCGTTGATGGCATTGGTGAAACCGCAATCAGTTGACATCGAGCTGTTGTCTAAAACGATGCAGGCAGCGGTGATCAAATTGGCAGAAGCGCGCATCGGAATGGCGATAGACGAATTGCCTGACATAATGCTCACGCGGATTGAAGCATTGTCCGAGGCGGTTGGAAAAAAAGCCGCAACTGGCAAGGTGATCATGCACCCAGACGATTGCGCTGTCATGGCACCTATACTGGCGGATTGGGCAGAGCCAGTTGTGGTTGAAGCCAATCCTGCCCTTCGCCGCGGCGACATTCGAGTAAAGTTTGAAGGTGTTGAAATCGATGATTTTCTGGAATTGCGAATAGCCGATAAATCTACAGGAACGCATAGACCGACAGGAAAAGAAATAGACGACGCGAGCGCCGATGGCTCTGATGAAACGGATGAAGTATCAGTTTCGGAGGAAGCGCCAGGATTGATGCCTTTAACTGGCAAAAGTACTGATGATGGAGTTGATGAAACGGATGAAGTATCAGTTTCGGAGGAAGCCCCAGGATTGATGCCATTGACCAGTGATAGAACAGACGAAGTAGAATAACGAAGCCAATTAGACTTTCCTTATGGAGAACTCAGACGGTGGTGAACACAATTCAGATGCTGACAGATGATCTGCAAGGGTTGCAGATTGCTAAACCCAACCGCATTTCGGGCCGGGTCAGCCGGTTTGACGGCCATATTATTGAATGTGACGGTTTTCCAGCGACCATTGGCACGTTATGCGCAGTCGACACACAAGATAATTGCACGGTGAATGCCGAGGTTATTGGCTTTCAGAACAATCAGAATTTATTATCGGTGCATGACCATGATGCGCAAATCAGCGTTGGTGCGCGTGTTGTTGTCACCGATGATGGGCATATGATCAAGGCCGGGCCGGGTTTGCTTGGCCGGGCGATTGATGCGCTGGGCCACCCGCTTGACGATGGGCCGGCATTGCAGTTATCCGATAGCTGGCCGCTAAATGGCAAAAAGACCAACCCGCTGGCGCGCCGCCCGGTTGACCAACAGCTTGATGTTGGTGTGCGTGTGATCAACAGTTTGCTGACCGTTGGCCAGGGTCAACGTATCGGCATTATCGCTGGATCTGGTGTTGGTAAATCGGTGTTGCTGGGGATGATGACACGGTTCACCGCTGCTGATGTTGTCGTTGTTGGGCTGATTGGCGAGCGTGCGCGTGAAGTGGCGAGCTTTGCCACCGAGGTATTAAACAGCGAGTCACGCGACCGTACGGTGATTGTCGCCGAGCCTGCCGACCGCTCACCATTGCTGCGTATTCGTGGGGCGAACCGTGCCACCGCCATCGCCGAATATTTTCGCTCGATTGGTAAAAATGTTCTTTTGATTATGGATTCATTAACGCGGGTTGCGCATGCCCGCCGCGAAATTGGTCTGGCGCTTGGCGAACAGCCCACCTCCAAAGGCTATCCGCCGTCGGTGGTGTCGATGATCCCGGCGCTGGTTGAACGATCCGGAACGGGTATCGGTGCCGAGGGGTCGATCACATCCTTTTACACCGTGCTTGCCGATGGTGATGATGCCAATGATCCGGTGGTTGATACAGCGCGTGCTATTCTCGATGGCCATATTCTGTTGTCGCGCGAACAGGCGCAGATGGGTATTTATCCAGCGGTTGATGTACCAGCTTCGGTGAGCCGGGTGATGAATGATATTGCCGTGACAAAACAACTTCAGGCCGCGCAATATTTCCGCCGTTTGGTTGCGCTTTATATGGAAAACCGCGATCTTATTTTGATGGGCGGCTATGCGCCGGGGCAGGACCCGGATCTGGATATGGCGGTACAGCTTTGGCCGCAGCTGATGGCGCATATACAGCAGCCATTTAATGAAAGTGCCGATGCCGCGCAATCGGTGCAGGCTTTGATTGAACTCTTTAATCTTCAGGATAGCTGATGAAGCGGCGTGATTCGATTTTTGACCGGCTGGCATTAAAGGAAAAGCTGTTTATCAACCAACAGATGCGCAATCTTGGCGCGCTCAACAGCGAGTTTCAGAAACTTGAAGATATGCGCGTCAAATTGAGTGCAATGGCAGCAGAGTCAGCGCCAAAACCCGATGAACAAACGGCGTTTGCGCTGCGTTCATCGGCAGAATTGAATTATCAGATCCGTGACCAGCTGGAAACCGCCAGCAATCGCAGTGATCATCTGAGCGAAGAGCTCAAATTTATGCGGCAGAAAATTGCCCTGTCCGATCGCCGCCGCGAAAAATCAGCCAGTAAGGCCGAGCAAATTCGCCGCACCAATCGCGAGACGCGTGCCGCACGCCGTGAGGATGATGAAGCCGCGCGGCGAAAACCCTGTTCCAGATAAAAACAGCCACATCCGGCCAAATGGCATCCGAATTGCACTATCTTCGCGAATAATTGCGCCTTGTCGGATGAAATGGATTCGTAACGGATGTCAGAAATCGCGTCAAAACCTTATACTGAGGCCGGTTCCAGCCTTGCACAGCCATTTGCTAAAAAAGGTGCCGCCACCGAACATGATGTTATGT
>ERZ802822.2116-NODE-2116-length-11314-cov-10.009344_pt1 | contig 11314 bp, 8 predicted proteins | sample MGYA00345649_ERZ802822 | MGnify/ENA primary metagenome ERZ802822 (study PRJEB30503, sample SAMEA104212359) | marine metagenome | biome: Westerlies Biome; feature: [SRF] surface water layer (ENVO:00010504) within the epipelagic zone...; material: water... | reverse complement strand
ACCAGGCTTCGTTAATCTGGCCCATTAAGGAAGGGTCGCCTGATTGTCGGTCTGGATGATGGAGCATTGCTAGTCGCCGGTATGCACGTTGCAAAGACTCTTGAGTGCTATTTGCGGGCATTCCCAGCAGGTCGTATAGCGAAGGATTAGTTGCCTTTGTCGCAGGGTTTTCCATTAATCACCTGCTAATCGTTATGTGCCCAGGGTTCTCTGGTTCTAAGTGACCTATGACCGCGGCGAAGTGACCTGTTTCGTTGAGTTCATTAACAGCGTCAAGAGCGGCGACAGAATCGCAAGAAAATAGAAGACCTCCCGACGTTTGAGCGTCGCAGAGGATGAGACGTTCGGTCGTTGATCCGCCCACTAAACTTGGTTGTAGGAAATCTAGATTCCTCTCGGTGCCCCCCGCCACGAAGCCGTTTTCGACGAGATCAACAACGCCAGGTAATAGTGGAACCGCTTCCATATCAACTGAAGCGGAAACGCCACTAGCTAAAGCCATTTCATGTAGATGACCTAGAAGACCAAATCCTGTGATGTCGGTCGCTGCTGAAGCGTTCACGCGCAACGCTGTTTTGGCAGCGGATGAGTTAAGACGGGTCATTTCTTGAATACCAGCGAGATAAATTTCGTGTAGTGCGCCCCCTGAGGAAATGGCTTCAGGTTCAGAGCGCTTTACAGCGGTGGCGAGTAGGCCCGTTCCTATCGGTTTCGTGAGCACTAGTGCCTGCCCAGAGCTACCCCCGCCATTGGTTAGAAGTCCATCGGCGTTGACTTCGCCGACCATCGACATTCCATACATTGGTTCTGGGCCGTCAACGGTATGTCCGCCTGCTATTACCCAGTTGCCTTGGTCTGCAGCGACCTGACCTCCGATTAGTACTTCGCTCAAAATTTCTAGAGAAAGTTCGTCTTTCGGCCAAGCGACCAGATTGAGAGAAAAGAGGGGTTCGGCGCCCATTGCATAGACGTCACTGGCTGCGTTAGTCGCCGATATCTGACCCCAGATCTTCGCGTCGTCAACTATGGGAGTAAAGAAATCAGCCGTAGCTACGAGGGCTTTACCATCCGGTCGTCGCCAGACAGCGGCATCGTCGCTGTTTTCCGAGCCAACTAACAGGTCAGGGTGACTTGGATTTGGCAAGTGACGCAACACGTGCGCCAGGTCACTAGGACCAAGCTTGCAAGCTCAACCAGCGCCGTGGCTGTATTGGGTCAGTCGGATCAACTCTGTCACATCACCACGGTAGCGCCCTGTTAGAAGAACATCGCTCAAAGCTAGCGAAACAGAGGGGAGTCTTTATAGACCTAGGGCAAATAGCATTGGGCCATGGGAACTCCTACCGAACCAACCGGAACACTGGAGCGACATCAAAGTTTGGACGTCCTGAGAGGGTTTGCTCTTGTGGGCATTTTTGCTGCGAATATCTATGTATTCGATTTAGAGCAGCTTGGAGAAGTTGAGGCATCCTTCCAAGCCCTAACGATCGGTCTCGCTGATGCTCCTTTTGCCGTATTTACGGCGTTATTTATCCTCAACAAAATGATGGCGTTATTTTCGATTCTGTTTGGGGCAGGAATTCTGCTCTTTACCGACAGGGTCGGGCAACGTCAATTGTCGTTGGGTAGAAGTTATTACACCAGAAACTTGATTCTCGCTGGAATAGGTCTCCTGCACGGTTTGTTGTGGTTTGGTGACGTTCTTCTCATATATGCCGTGTGCGCTTTTGTTCTGTACCCAGTACGAGGATGGTCGACCGCAAGGTTCTCCCTGGCGGGCTCTGTTGTAGGGTCCGCCGTTCTAGGTGCCAGTTTTTGGTCCGGTACTCCGGGAATAGCTGCGGATACCGTTTTGCGAGCTCTATCGATGATGCTCTTCGGTATGGCCCTGTATCGCTCGGGTATCTTGACTTTGAAGCGAAGCATCAAGTGGTACCGCACGTACTCACGTCGCTTCTTAGGTCTCGGTCTTCCCGTGTGCGCCATCGGATGGGGCCTTTACGACGTTAACGAGTCGATATCTAGCATGATTCATAATCTTGGGGTGCCCTTTGTAGCTGCGGGATATATCTGTCTCGTTATGAAGCTTCTGCTGCGGGGCGCAATCCCCAAGATTTCTAAGCGGCTTTCGGCAGCTGGCCAAATGGCGTTGACTAATTATCTGCTTCAGACTGTTCTGGGGACCATATTTGTAACCGGCATAAATGAAGTTCGTGGGGAACGACTGACAGTTGTTTGGATGATGATAATTACCCTCGTTGTCTGGATGTTGCAGCTTTCATGGTCGAAACCGTGGATGGAGCGTTTTGAGTATGGACCTGTCGAATGGCTCTGGCGCAGCTTGACCTACGGTAAGGCTCAGCGCTTCAAGCGGAGACTGCTACAACTTTGATACCAGTAAAAAAATGAGGAGAGTTTTAGCTTTTCGGGAGGAATAGTTGGCAATCGGAGCCACATGATCTCGACCGAATTGGTTGGCCTAGAGTTCCTCGAACTGAGAGCACCCCTCAATCAAGGCTTAGAGACCCTTCTCGTAAATCTCGCTAACTCGGACGAAATATTGGATGCCTCAGCAACAATAGGTGGAATGTCTACATTGATTGGAACAGCACCAAATATAGTTTTTAGTGCTTTTATGGAAGATACTTACGGTATCAAAATATCAATGTTTGATTGGATGAAATTAGGAGTACCACTCGCAACAATAATGTTATTTGGAGCTTGGGTATTGCTAACTAAATATGTTTTTCCAATAAAATTTATTGCATCTCCAGAGGCTAGGAATGAGCTAAAAGTAATGTTGTCTAATATGGGTTCTTTTACAAAAGATGAAAAGAGAATTGCTATCATTTTTGGATTTGCAGTCTTTGCATGGGTTTTTAGAACACTATTGAATAGGATTGATTTCCTTTCTGGTCTTACTGATGCTGGCATAGCAATTATTGCTGCTATATTAATTTTTATGACTCCGTCAGCTTCAAAAAAAGGTGATCTTCTTCATTGGGAAAAATCTAAAGATTTGCCTTGGGGGTTGTTAATTTTATTTGGAGGAGGTTTGTCCCTTGCTGCTCAAATCAGCTCGAGTGGATTAGGAGTATGGATTGGAAATAGCCTTTTGATACTAAGCACAGTTCCTCCAATACTTTTAATTCTTGCTGTGGCAACCTTAATTATTTTCTTAACAGAAATCACAAGTAATGTAACTACTACAACAACTTTCTTACCTGTTTTTGGAGCACTGGCAATTGCTATTGGAGTGTTGCCGGTTTCACTTACTGTGCCAGTTTGTTTAGCTGCAAGCTGTGCGTTCATGTTGCCTGTAGCAACTCCTCCAAATGCCATAGTCTATGGCTCTAATAAATTTACTATAGCTACAATGATGAAAGCTGGTTTTGCACTAAATGTAATTGGGATATTCGTAGTAACAATATTTGCATATTATTTTGCACCACTTATTTTCTAGTTTTTTATGAAATTTCTAAGCTTAATATTATTTGCTTCATATATACAAAGCACAGATTACATTGACTACCCACATCCATTTCATCCAACAACCAGTTCTAGCGGAATGGTGGTTAGCCAAAGTGCATTATCTTCTGATATAGGTGTAAAAATTTTAGATATGGGAGGCAATGCAGTTGATGCAGCTGTCGCAGTTGGCTTCTCTTTAGCAACAACACTACCAAGAGCTGGCAATATTGGCGGCGGTGGGTTTATGTTGATTTATCTTAAAGATAAAGATGAAGTTTTCTATATTGACTATAGAAGCAAATCCCCAAAAAACTCATCAATTGAAAAGCTATTAGGAACAAAAAAGATACCAGACAGAAATTCAAAACGATGGGAAAGAGTTGACTATACATATTTAGCTTCTGGCGTACCTGGAACTGTTTACGGTCTGTTAGAGGCTCATAAAAACTTTGGTAAATTAGATCTTAAAGAAATAATGAAACCAGTTATTGAACAAGCTGAAAACGGAATCATTGTTTCAAGTGATTTAAACTATGTGATTGAAGTTACTCCCCAATTAAAAAGTGATCAAGAATCTTTATCTATATATTTTAAAAATGGAGAGCCGTTAAAAGAATTTTCAACTATGAAGAGACCGGATTTAGCTAATACATTTAGAGAAATATCAAAATATGGGATTAAGGGTTTCTATGAGGGAGCAATAGCAGAGAAGATTGTTGAAGCAATGAATGCTAATGGTGGATTAATAACATACGAAGATTTAAAAGACTATAAATCATTTTTTAGAATGCCAATCGCAATCAATTATAAAGGTCATAAGGTTTTTACTGCAGCACCTCCTTCAGGAGGGGGTATTACTCTTTTAACCGCTTTAAATATTCTAAATAATATTAATATTAAAAAATACAAAAGCGATTCTACAAAAACATATCATTTCCTTGCCGAGTCATTAAGACGTGGACACAATAATCGTTCACATTTTGTTGGTGATCCTGATTATTTTGATGTTCCTATTTTTGAACTTCTATCTGCTAAGCGAACAAAAGAACTCATAACTTCTATAGACTCAAATAAAGCAAGTTCAATAGATCAAGTAATTCCTTATAAACCAAGAAAAGAGAGTAAAGATACAACACATTTTTCTATTATTGATAAAGATGGAAATGCAGTATCAAATACTTATACCTTAGGCCTTTCCTTTGGTTCGGGAGTTACTATTCCTGGTACAGGAATTTTAATGAACAGCCAGATGAATAATTTTGCTTATAGATACGGAGATAAAACTGATATTGGAAGAGGGGCAAGTCCAGGAAATAAATTTGAGCCTGGAAAAAAGCCTATGAGCACAATGGCACCAACCATAATATTTGATAAAGATGATAAGCTATTTTTAGTTACTGGTTCACCTGGCGGCTCAGATATACCTGCTGCAATTTTAAGAGTAATAACTGGCGTTATTGATTTTAATTTAGATATTGGTGAAGCAACAATGTTACCAAGAATTCATAAAGATTGGCCTTATGAGGGTCTTGAGCATGAAAGGGCAGTTAGCAGAGATATTGTAAGAAGATTAAAAGGTATGGGACATAAAACTGAGTATGAAACGACAATCGGAAGTACACAAAGCATTCATATTGTCGATGGAGTTATTAACGGCTTTGCTGATCTAAGAAGACCAAATGCTGGAGTTTCAGTACAATCCAATTAATTTAAATCGACTCATTTCACTAACAGTTGATTTAGTAATATTTAAATAGTTGCATTACCCCAATAGTTATAGCCAACTATTTTTGGTGTGCTGGGTAAATACATTTGTTCAAGATTGTTAACCTGGAATCCTGAGCTAGATAAAATAAAAGGTATATCTCTATTAATATTACATCCACCAAATAATTTTCCCCATAATGGGTTAATCCTATCTTGCCACTTACTAACGCTCAAATCAGGCGCTATACCATGCTCACAAAATAAAACCCGGCCATCATTTTTCATAACTCTTTTTATTTCCTTAAGCGCATCATATGGGTTGGGTATTGAACATAATGTATATGTAATTAAAACAGTATCAACTGATTGTGATGGCAGTTTGATTTCTTCAGCCCCATCAATAAGAAAATTTATTTCTACTTCATAGTCACGTGCAGTTTTTTTTGCCATTTCACATAATTCTTCTGATGGATCTAACCCATAAATTTTTTGAATATCTTTTTTTTGATAATAGGGAATGTTTAATCCAGACCCAATACCTATCTCCAATACAGTCCCGCTTGCTATTGGAACAATTTTATTTCTTTGGTAATTAATTGGTTTTGTAGAACAGCATGCATCAAGCATTCGTGGAAGCACATATTTCTCATATGCTTTTTTAATCATCCTTCAATTTCATGAAGAGGCATTGCTGAAATATTAAATCCAGCATCAACATAAGTTATTTCGCCCGTAATGCCGCTTGCATGATTTGAACATAAAAATGCAGCTACGTTTCCAACTTCCTCGGCAGTCACTGTTCTTCCTAATGGAGCTCTATTTGAATGTTGAGTTAACATTTTTCTAAAATTTTTAACTCCAGATGCAGCCAGGGTTTTAATTGGTCCAGCTGAAATAGCATTAACTCTAATATTGTCCTTACCAAGTGATGCTGCTAAAAAACGTGTATTTGCTTCAAGACTTGCTTTAGCAAGACCCATAACATTGTAATTGGGCATTGTTTGACTTGATCCTAAATATGTCAATGTTAATAATGCAGAATTTTCATTTAACATTGGTTTAGCCTCTTTAGCCATTGCGGTAAAACTATAAGAGCTAATATCATGAGCAATTTTGAAACCCTCTCTATTAGTAACATCCAAGAAATCACCCTCTAGTTGATCCGCTGGTGCATAACCAATTGAGTGGACAAATCCATCAAAATTCTCCCACTTATTAGCTAAATCTTTGAAAGAGGACTTAATTGAGTCATCATTGGACACATCACATTCTATTAAAATATCTGATTCACATTGCTCAGCAATAGGTTTTAAGTTCTTTAATAGCCTATCATTTTGATAAGTAAAAGCTAATTCAGCTCCTTCACGATGCATTGCATAGGCTATTCCAGTAGCAATTGAGTATTTATTTGCCAGGCCAGAGATTAGTATTTTTTTATTTTTAAGGAGCATAGATCAAGTATTTGTTAACTATTTTTAATATTGTAAGAGAAAAATAGACCAAACGTTAAAATTTAATAACTTAATAAAGGAGATATTCCTGATTTTAATATATATATTCTATTTATAATAGATTATAAATTTATGAAAATAGTTGTAGATTTTTAGAATAAACTCTGAAACAATTACCCTCACATTGTGATTTGCATCTATTTTTTGGTGCAAACACCTAATTTAACAATAACTTACAGGGGAATTGTATGTTAAAAAGAGAAAATTATTTATTAATGGCTCTTGTGTTATCAGTTGGGTTTTTTAATCTAAATTTGATTGCTCAAGACTCATCTGCAGATGAAGATGTAGAAGAGGTTGTAGTGACTGGCTCAAGGGTAAACAACGATGAGTTTAGTTCATCAAGTCCAGTTACAATTATTTCTACTGATGATATTTTATCTGGTGGTAATGCAAGTGTTGATGAGTATTTAAAATATACTCCTGCATTTACTGGTTACCAACAAGGAACATCAACTAATAATGGTGGAGATGGTTCAAGAAAAGTTGACTTAAGAGGTCTTGGTTTTAATAGAACGCTTGTTCTTGTTAATTCTAAAAGAGTAATAGGTGATGTCGGTGGTGATGGTGCTGTTGATATTGGTGGCATACCAGAAAATTTGATCAAAAGAGTTGAGGTCTTAAAAGATGGCGCTTCTACTGTTTATGGTTCAGATGCTATATCGGGTGTTGTCAATTTTATTCTAGATGATGATTTTGAGGGTTTTGAAGTAACAGCAGGTTACGGTGAAGGCCTCGAGAATGGTCAAGCATCGAATGAAGACTTTGGAATAAAGGCAGGCTTAGCTGGAGATAAAGGTAATGTTGTCTTTTCACTTGGTTATAAAAATCAAGCTGAAATGCTTCAAGGTGAACAGCCATGGGCTAATGACGCTTTATATCCTCAGATTCAAGCAGACGGCTCGCTACTTGCTGTAGGATCAGGTTCTTCAAATAGTAGAAAAATAAGAGGACCTGGAGGAAACTTCATATATGACAGTACGATTAGTGCTGCAAGAGACTTTGCTGCAGGAGATGTTTATAACTATGCACCTGTAAATGCTCTTATGACACCAAACAAAAGAACTCAAATGGCAGTTATAGGTAATATTGAAATCACTGATGATGTTGAATTTTATTTTTCAGCTATGGCTAACAGAAGAACATCTCATCAGAGATTAGCTCCTGATGCTTCATTTGCTGTTAATTCATCTGTTCCAACTCCAAATAACGGAAACCAATATAATGACTGGGTTCCTGCTAACAACCCTTTTAATCCATTTGGAGATGTTGCTTGCTCAAATACTGCAGGTGATGGTGAGTTAGAAGATGGTTCTGGAAATGTTGTTGCGGCTGGTGGAGCATTATGTGGACTTGATGTCAGAATCAATAGAAGATTTGAAGAATCTGGCGGAAGACTATTTAATCAAACTGTTGATGCTTATAACTTTGTTATGGGCTTCACTTTTGACATGGGTGATTTTAACCATGATATATCAATGACATTTGGTGAAACAGATCAAGTAGACGAAACTCTTAATTATGGTAGATTTGATAGATGGGCCATTATCGTTGATCCAGTAGCTTGTGCCGCTAATTCATCATGTCCTGGAGTTCTAAATCCATTTGGTGAGTTTGGCTCTATAAGTGATGCACAAATGAGTTACTTAACAGCTGGTTCTTTAAAAGATCATTCAGGTGCTGAGTTTGATATGATTTCATATGTTATAAGCAACGATAATCTTGCTGTTGGTATTGAAAAAAGACAAGAGTATGGATATTTTAAACCTGATGAATTTTCTGCAGAAGGATTGACAACAGGTGGTGCTGCTGACCCATTAACAGGTGGTTTTAGTGTTACCGAAGTATTTGGCGAATATCTAATGCAAGTAAGCGATGTTCTTAATGTAGATATGTCATTAAGATACTCTGATTATGATACTGTTGGTGATAGTACTGTATTTAAAGTTGGCGCTGATTACACTGTGAATGACAATGTTAGATTGAGAGCTACTGCTGGTACAGGATTTAGAGCTCCAAATGTTGCCGAATTAAATACATCAGCAAGTACTAATTTTCCAGTTATTGATTTAGCATGTGAATTGGGTGATAGAAGATTAGCTGCTGGCGCAATATCGTCAACCGTTCACAGTAATTGTCAGGCTTTAGGTTATGACACATCAGATGCAGGAGAATATGGTTTTGCTTGGCAGTCATATCATGAATATTATGCTGAAGGCGACCTCGCACCGGAAGAGTCAACTAATTTCTCATTTGGTGTAGTGATGGAAAACATTTTAATGGAAGGCTTATCGATATCTGTTGATTACTGGAATATTGAAATTGATGATGTGATCGCTTTACCAATTGCTAATTTAATCTTTAATGATTGTTTATCACAAACTACAATGGATTTCTCTACAGGAAGTTGTGGTTTATTTATAGATTATGGCATAAATGACGATTCAGATTTTGGTCCAAATGGCCTTCAGTACTATGGATATCCTGGAGATATAGAGACTCCGTGGGGTAACCAAGGAACATTCTCATCTGATGGTGTTGACTTTGCCTTATCCTTTAGTGGTGATATCGATAACATGGAAAAAGTTACAGGATATCTTGTTAACCTTGATGCTACATACCACAATTCATATGAACAAGAATTTGAATTTGGTGGTGGCAGAGATTACGTTGGCACTGCAGATGGATTCGCAGTTTATCCTGAATTTAGATATGTATTATCTATGGGTATTACTGGTGATAACTGGACATCACTCTTGAATATTAGGGGTGTTAGTGAATCAGACGATGTTTGGAGACCTGCAGTTGCTACTGACGATGCTATTGCAGAAAAAACAACATACTTTGATGCTGTAACGTCAATAGATTATGGAAACGCAACTTTTAGGGTTGGTGTTAATAATCTTACAGACGAAGAACCTCCTTATTTCCATAGTAATTTTAATGGAAATACTGAGCCTGGAGTTTATGATGTTATAGGCAGAAGAGTATTTGCTAGTGTTGTTTTAACATTTTAATACCAGAGCAAACATTAAAAGGGTTGCAGCAGCAACCCTTTTTTTATGGGAAAAAAGATAAAAAATACTAAAAAAATAACAAATTAATTTAACCAGAAGTATATTAATTAAATTTTAATTGAAATAAAACTATTAATATAAAATTCATCAATCAATAAATATCTTAATAATAAATAAAAAGTGTTAGAAATTATTGATATTTAAAACATGTATTTTGCTACAATTACTTTTCATGAAAAATTTTAAACTTATAAGAGTTAATACTCTTAGATACTTTTATTCATTATTTTCAAAAATATTTATATATTTAATGAATATATATATTAAATATCAGATAAAAAAATCATAATCAATATAACAATGTTTAAACTTGTATTTTTTGCATTAGTAATGTTTTCGTTTGATCTTCAATCAAAATATATAAACACAAATGGAATGGAAATTAATAAATCCATAAAAGATTTAATTAGATGGCAAAGAAATCAACAAAAACCAATTATCACTTCAATAGATATCTCTGAGGAGTGGAAAGATATCGATCTAATAAATGATACAAATTATTTTATATGGATTGGCCATTCAACATTTTTAATAAAAAAAGATAATTTTGTTATCTTAACTGACCCTATTTTTTCCAACAGAGCGTCACCATTTAAGAGATTTGGACCCAAGAGGTTAATACCGCCTAGTATTGCATTAAAAGAATTACCACCAATAGACGTTATAACCGTTAGTCACAACCATTACGATCATCTTGATATTAGATCTTTGAAGAAACTCTCTCTTTTAAACCCAAATGTTACTTTTTTAATTCCCAACGGAGATAAAGATATTTTTGAAAAAAGAAATATAAATAACGTTATAGAGTTTTCTTGGTGGGAAACATTAGATTTTGACTCATTCAAGTTTACTTTCACACCCGTTCAACACTGGTCAGCAAGAGGGTTATTTGACAGAAATGATAGTTTATGGGGCGGGTGGTTCATTAAAGGAGATGAGTATTCTATATATCACGCTGGTGATACAGGCTATTCAAAGGATTTTATTGAAACAAAAAAAAGGTTGGGGTCGCCTAAATATGCCTTCATACCAATAGGTGCATATGATCCAGAATGGTTTATGGCGGCAAGTCACGTTAATCCTGAGGATGCAATAAGAATAATGCATGACCTAGATGCTGAACAAAGTTTTGGAATGCACTGGGGAACATTTACTCTTACCGCTGAAGATACGCTTGAGCCACCAATAAGATTAAAAGATGAGCTAAAACAGTACCCACTAAAAAACTTTAAAACTTTAATCCCAGGTGAGATTATAAGAATTGAGTAATTAGTGTTTTACTTAAAAAATATAGTTAGGTAACATATTCAAAATTTGGGGCTATAGCTCAGCTGGGAGAGCGCTTGGATGGCATTCAAGAGGTCCGCGGTTCGATCCCGCGTAGCTCCACCATTTAGAATACATAAATCCCTTATATTTAACGTGACCATATAGTGACCAATATTTAAAATGGTTAATAATACTTTATGATCCAGTTACCTTCGTGATCTTCAATAAGCGCTGAACAGCTTTCACACCAATCGCCATCATTCATATATTTAATTTCAT
>ERZ802822.2113-NODE-2113-length-11321-cov-4.307986_pt1 | contig 11321 bp, 9 predicted proteins | sample MGYA00345649_ERZ802822 | MGnify/ENA primary metagenome ERZ802822 (study PRJEB30503, sample SAMEA104212359) | marine metagenome | biome: Westerlies Biome; feature: [SRF] surface water layer (ENVO:00010504) within the epipelagic zone...; material: water... | reverse complement strand
TGCCGAAAGTGACTCAGTGCTCACCGGCTCACAGAAATATTGCGCCACGCCTCCGACACCGAGCCAGGTATGTTTGGCAAGAGGCTCAGCCAGTTGCACAGTGACGGCGAGATCATCGAAAGGACTGCCCGCAGGCGATGAGTGTGGCTGATCTGTCATGGGTCTCTTGTTGTGTTAAGAATCTCCGCTCACATGAATCGAGGCACGCACTGCGAGCACCACTATATTGTGCCGCGCCGAGGTGACTGGCGTCTACTCAAGGCGGCACAGAGCATAGTGAGCGACATAAAACATAATCAGGCAGCCCGTCGATCGGCTCCCCACCCAGCTACTGGCTCATGTGCCAATTCGAGCCAGCCATTAACGACAGCCTCCAGCGGCATGAAATCGTCCTCGGGATCAAATGGCCCCGAATTGATCTGAGGCACTGAACCAAGGACTAGAACACAGTCCCCTGCGTGGAGTTGTGAAAGCTCACGGTCGAGCAAAGCATACGCTCTCAGATCACGATTGGTTGCCTTTTCTGATGCAATACCCCGCGGAACGACTAATGTCGTGTCGCACCATCGAGAGGCTCGCGATGCAAATCGTTCCTGGCCACCGAGTTGTTCGGCTAACGTCTCTTCGACAAGCACAAGAAGCCGCCCATGACCAAGCCGTCGCAGACTGGAGAGTGTGCTCGCTAAGGAATGCCCACTCGAAGGACGGTCAACAAACACCGCGAAGTCTTGCCCTCGATCACAACGGCTGATTCTCCCAGCAACACTCCGAACTGATTCAAGACCTCTGGCAATTTTCTCTGCGGGCACCCGATACCGTATCGCAATAGCTGCGGCCAGCACCGAATTTCGTGCAGAAGAAGTAACGGGCACATCAAGACTGACGGGCATTACGACTCCGTCGCAGCGAAGCAGTAATGTCTGACCAGCAAGAGTTCGTTCGACAGCAGTCGCAGAAGCAGTTGCAGAAGCAGTTGCTGTGTTTTGTAAACCCGCTGTGAGCACGCGCCCGTTGCATTCAGTTTGATATCGCTCAATGAGTCGTTGAGATCGTGGGTCGTCACTATTGGCAACAAGAACACCATCGGCTGATGCTGCTTGAAGAATCCGCTCTTTGACAGCACGGTATGCCGAGGCGGTACCGTGGAGATCAAGGTGTGCACTACCGAGGTTTGTGACAGCAATCGTATCGCAGTCAACACCAGCTAATGCATGCTTGGCAAGGAGCTGACTTGAGACTTCTACCACGGCGTGAGAGCAGCCGCTCTCTTCAAGACGTCGTAGCCAACACGCCAACTGTCGAGGATCAGTAATCGGATCACCTTCAGGCACTGAAGACAGTGCATCAACACACCCAGCATCCGAAACAACGCCAACGCGGAGACCGGCTTCTGAAAGGATCGATGCAGTAAGCCATACAGTCGATGTTTTCCCGCTTGTACCCGTTACTGCAATTACTCGAACACTACTGCCTCGAAGCCCTTCCATGGCATGTGCCAGACGCGACCATGCCCAGAATGTATCAGCGACGACACAGAGCGGAACACCGTGTGTTGGAACCATACGTTCAGCAACAATGCCCACTGCTCCTTGTGCGACGGCGATCGAAATGTGTTCATGGCCATCATCGTTATCATCACACCTGGCGATAAATACATCGCCCGGCCGACACTGTGTTGCCTGATCAGTAAATCCTTGACATTCAATATCTGAACAGGCAAAAAAAGAAGCATCCGGGAAGAGTTCAGACAACTTCTGGACACCTTCATTTGATTGAAATCCGGATGCAGTATCACGGGAATGAGTCATCTATCTTTGGCCTCCTGCCAAACCGTCCATCCGACTCTGTTTTTCGCATCCTTGCGATAAACACTGAAAGCCGATTGATTCATTTCGCCACACCACTCTTCCGGAGCGATGCAACGGGGTGGAATTGTCGGCAACTTGGCAAGACCGTCAAGGTGAGTTTTCAAGAAACCCCAGTGGACCACAAAACCCGACGAAAACACCTTTACCGCACTTCGCCAACCTGCCAAAATACGCCGTTGCAATCCTAGAAACGACCTTGAGGTTTTCGAGCAATCCTGATAGTGGCTGAGTCAGAGAGACTGTAAAACTCAAGAGAATCAACGAAACCAGTTTGTGCTCTCCGTTACGGACCTGAAACTGCATATGACTCCGAAAAACCGCAGACTACTCTGGATTGGGGACATCCATCAGACAGCCGAATTCTGTCATGTTGCAGATGCAATAGGTAGCGACATTGAAATGCAGGAGTACCCAAATGTTGATGTTGCTCTCAACGCCACCACCAGCAACTCGCCTGCCCCAACACTCATCTGCCTTACAGAAACTCACCCCGGACAGATTCAATTTCACGATGTCCTTCGCCTGGTTCATCACTGGCCACTCTCGAGGATCGTTGCTGTCGGATCCTGTTTGTCTGATGGTCGACGGCGTAGCGGCCCCGTTGTAGGCGGCATTCTTGAGGTACCGTGGCACGATCTTCCCTCTCGCATGCAAGTCTGGCTTCAGAGACTTGACTCGGGGGCTCCCAGCAGCCTCACTCATGCACCAACGTCACGTCGAGAGGAACGATGGCTCGCGGAGGTAATCGAAGCCCAAACGTCTTGTCACTCGGTCAATCAGAGTGCCCAAGCAACAGTAACAGTTGCAGCCTCGTCGAAATCGATGACAGAAGCTGTTGGTGAGCTCGTTACTGCGTCCGGGGGTATTCTCGTGCATTCTGTTACCGGAAAACCAGCAATCCAAGACACCGCTGATGTCATTTTCTGGGATCTTGATGAGTCACCCAAGTCGCAACTCGAGTGGATTCGGCTCCTAACCAGCCAGAAACCCACTCGCGTTCTCGCATTACTGTGTTCATTTCCTCGGAGCGATACTGCTCAGGCCGCGATGGAGGCTGGTGCGACCGCCGTTCTTGGTAGGCCAACAGACTGCGAGGCGATTCGTGGCGTGCTTTGCATGGCCCAAACCGCTCTATTGGCCGCTTCCTGAAATCAGTAGAGTCTCCGCAGTTCGGTTGCCTTCTTTTGTCGGAACTTTCGATGAATTGCTTTTTACGGTTATTTTGTAGTGCTCTTTCGGCAAGCATAGTAATCGCCACGCTATCGCTCTCTGGTTGTGCCCACACCATGCTCGCAACAGGCTGGTCAGATGACACCGGACTCAGTGAATTTTTTGAAAGCACTGAACGAATCAGCCATGCCGCTGGCTGGTCGACACTTTCAATGGCTGACGACCTCCCAAACGACACCGAACGTCGGGTTGGTCAGCTACGAATCCATTCTGACTTTCCACTTGCTGGTCACCATCGGCTCATTCGTGAACTAGACACTATGCGGATCACGATCAGTCAAGAACTTGACCTGCCTGTTTCCGATGAGCCGATTCATCTTTACTTGTTTGAGAATCCGGCCGATTACCGAGCTTTTGTCCAACGACACTTCCCGCGGTTCCCAGGTCGCAGGGCATGTTTCATTGAGACTGACACCACATTGGCCGTTTTTGCACCCTGGCAGGAGCGGATTGCTGAAGATCTTCGGCACGAAACAACACACGGGTATTTGCACGCTGTTCTTCCGGGAATTCCCCTGTGGCTCGATGAAGGACTGGCTGAATTCTTTGAAGTCCCGCAGCCAGCAGATGGGTTTCACCAGGGACACGCGGACCATTTAGCAGGCCGTCTTCTTGAAGGCACATGGCAACCGCGTATCGAACGACTGGAAGAGCTTGAGGATGCGGCGGCAATGTCACAAGACCATTACGCTGAGGCCTGGTGCTGGGCACATTGGCTTCTTCGTACAACCCCACAGAGACGTCAGGTTCTTGAGGGCTATCTTCATGACCTACGACGGGACCCAGTTACTGTTCCACTCTCGGCACGTCTCCGGGAACTGGAGGGGCCACCCTCGGTGACAACACAGGCCGTTCGACAGCACCTTGAAAGCTTCTAACAGACGTCGCTCAAGACGCTCAGGGCTCTCACGTCACAGGTTTCTCAAACAACATCCCCTGCCCTGATTGAGAAAAATCAAGCTTTTCGAAGAGCTTTGCGGCCGGCACATTTGCGTCTGTTGTGTGCGCCTCGATCAAAGCAACGCCTTCCTGGGAAAGATCATGCATCGCTTCTGCGATCAGATAGTGGGCGAGCCCCTGCCGTCGTCGTGGTCCCTCGATGTCTACATGCAAGAGTCCGGCCGCAACAACTCCCCAGCCCTTTGCAAGTGGTTGCATATCCCAGAATGTCGCACTCCCCAGAACATCATCTGTTTTGTTCCGAAGCTCATAACGACGCAGTGCTACCCCAGTTGTCGTTGCTGCCTCCCACCATGTCCGACGTTCAGGCTCATCAATAACGTGCATAACTGTTCGCCGCCGAATTGCGATATGAAGCCTATTCACTGGCACACGAAACCCCTCAAGTGGCCGTCGATGAACCGTGATCTTCTCTCGTTGCTGATAGCCCGCACGGTGGAATACCTGTTGCATTTTCGGAGAAGAGTCGAGAATTCCAGGCAAGTCAGAGCCACCGTAGAGCCCAAGATAAAACCCACGAAATACATCATTACCACCGCCAAGAAAACGAGTGGACCCAGATTCTTGAAGATAGTGTTCACAGCGAGCGAGCAATTGATCCCCAATTTCATTTTCCGCTGGATGCGGCGGTACGATCACAAGCAGTGTTGATCCAACACTTGTATCAATACCTTTTTGATCAGCCGACGGCCCGAAACCAGCATGCGCAAAACCAACGATCCGGCCGTCCTCAACAGCAACAATAAGTCCACGTCTATCGAAATAGGGTTTTGAAAACACTCCGGCCTCGAGTTCTGCAGTCGTCATCGGCTGCATAGCAAGTGGCCCAAGGTCGGCAGTTCGCCAGACCTCTGCAAGGTGAGGCGGGTCATCATTGCGGAAACAGCGGTATTCGATCACGCCAGTTCCCCCCTTGGTATCACCACATCCGTGTTGCCTTTTCGAACAAACACTCGCCCATTCTCCACCTTCACATCATATGTTTGTTGACGCACATTTGCAGAGTACTGGTGCTGGCCTGTCGTGACATCAAACTGCCAGCCATGCCAGGGACACGTCAACACTTTCCCACACAGGGCACCAGTGCCAAGTGGTCCACCCTGATGCGGGCAAAGCCCATCAATGGCATACAACTGCCCATCAACGTTTGCGAGAGCAACCATCTCATTTGCTGCAACCCGCTCAATACTTGTACCGGGAGGGCATTCACTTTCACCAGCAATGTCGATCCATTCCGCCATTCTCGTGAACCTATTCGAAACGTAAGGGCAATACACGCTCAACACCAAGATGAGTCCAACTTAGAATGTTCTACCAATTGGAAACAAAACGTATCTGCGAAGCATCGCAGAGGTTCTTCTGAATTCAACCACCAAATGGAGGAATCCGTCAGGCGACCGATCGTTCCTCTCCACTCCGTAGCTTTTTAGGCGGTTGCGGAAAACATCGCCATCGCCGGTGGACCCACCAATATTGGTCAGGTCGACGCCGAATGGCTCCTTCAAGCAAATCGGTATACCATTGTGAGAGTTCTGTGAGACCCTGAACTTCTGGCCCGTTGTCCCGGGGATCCATGACACCCTCAACACACAGATCAAAGCTGAAAAGGCCGTCTCGACGGGTCGCGGTGCACACGATAACTGGTGCCTCGGAAGACAGCGCAAACACTCCAATGGCTTTGTGAACACTTGCGGGGCGCTCAAAAAAATCGACCCGGCACCCTTTCCGACCCGCGGCCTGATCACCAAGCAGACCAATTGCTCCATTTTCTTCGAGAACAGCTGCAACATCAGGCGCACTTCCTTTTTTAGGAAGTATTTTCTGTCCTCGTGATTCCCGGAACTCGGTCACAAACTGATCCAGAAACGGATTATCAAGTTCTCTTGCAACAGAAAAAAGCTTGAATCCGAAGACACCAAAAAGAAATGCGGCGAGTTCAAAATTGCCGTGATGCCCTGAGAGAACAACCTTCGGGCGATCAAGCCAGAGCGTCCGTATCAACTGTTCAAGGCCTTCTACTCGCAGATGGCGCCGCCACGTTGTTTGCCGAATAACTCGTGGGGCGTGAGCGATTTCAACCACCATGAGAAAGAGATGCTCCCACATCGCACGTCCTACCTCTTGGCATTCCTCTTCAGTCCACTCGGGAAAAGATTGCTCAAGGTTGTCCTGGACAACATCCCGCCGAATATTGACTCGGTACGCTAGAAAGTACGACCACTTCCGTGCCTGCCGCTCCAAAAAGCTACGCGGCAACGATTGAACGATACAAATCCCAACACGAACGACAACGTATGTCGCCCAATCAGTCATTGTCGTTACAAAAGCTCGTTGTTTCATGTGTTCTAGTGGGCCATACCGTGCGCCTAAATGTGGGCTTGTCACTCTCTATCGATTGTCGTCGATACATGTGCTTTTTCACCAGAGCGATTTTTTATTTACAGAACTGATGCTCGTGCTTAAGCCAATTCCGATACCACGAGAAGCATAACGCTCAGCCCATTGAAAAGCGCATGAAGAACAATACTTGGCAGAATAGTGCCCCGGCGGCGGGCAAGATATCCAGCCGCCAGTCCAAAGCCAATCAGTGGAATCCACCCCAGACCGTCACCCAGGTGCGCCAGTCCAAAACAGAGGGCTGATACCACAACGGCCCAATCGCCGTACTTGATTTCAAGCCACCCTTGCAGAATTCGGCGGAAGAAGAATTCTTCTGCGATCGGTGCCGCAACCACCGCCGCTCCAATAACAAGGCCTATCGACCAGGCTGATTTGTCAGCCTGCAGGAAGTCAATTATCGGATGACTGTATGGTTCTACGAATTGATCAAGAAACGCTGCCAGAGCCAGAAGAGGTGGCACAATGATTACCCAGGTAACACATGCCAGACGGAGTCCTTCCCGTGGTTTGGGGTCCCGGAAACCAAGATCCTCCCAAGACGCTCCACGAACCCGCAAAATGAGTGCAGCCACACATGTGAAGACAAGCATCGCTACGGCGTTTGCGATCAAGAGATATCCGAGCTTGTCAGAGCCTTCGCTACCAATCACCGTTCCAGCGGTCGTGCTACTACTATTCGCTACAACCTGTGAAGCCTGATCACCGACAAGAAGCATTTGCTGCGCTGCTGCAACACAGACACCCTGGCATACAAGAAACAGGACAAATAAACTTACCACGACCATCCCATCCCATGGCACTGGACTTCCTGGCACTTGTGGAATCAGAGTCTCACCACTGCGATAGCGGGCAATGAGTTTCACAATACAGAACATGCTCGTGAGACAGAGCATCGTGGCAATAAATCCGACCAGTGCTGTCATGAGTCCTGACTCAAGAGAGGGCGAGCAGCGAGTACATATTCAAGACCAGACCAGATCGTTGAGATCACTGCCAGCCAGACGACACCAATGGCAATCTGATGAATGGAAATTGAACCAATTAGAAATTCCGGCCAGGTACGGCTCCCTAGCTCTAAGGCAATCGCAGCGCACTGAAATACCATTTTGACCTTACCGGACCAAGCGGCAGAAAAATCGAGCCCAGTTCGTTCCATTTCAGCTCGGATAGCCGTCACGACGAGTTCACGAACAACAATGACGAGTGCCATCCACGGCAGAATTGCTGAACCCGTTCGATCGGCGAGTAGCACAAATGTGCCACAGACAATCACCTTATCAACGAGTGGGTCGAAAATGCGTCCAAGTCGGCTGACCTGCCCGTACTTACGTGCGTACCATCCATCAACCCAATCAGTGGCAGCAGCAAATACAAACAGAATTAGAGCAGCGAGATCCTGCCGACCGGCAACGCCTTCAATCAATGCGAACAAAACAAGTGCCAGCACAAGCCGCGCAAGCGAGATGATATTTGGAACAGTCCAGACACGATCAAGTGCAGAAGGTTGAGACATGGGCCAAAACTAAAAGGAAGAGGATAAGGAGCGTCACACCACCAGCGTTACCCTACCCTACTGACCTTACCCCTGCCTATCCGGTTTTATTTCTCATTCGCATCACTTCAGAAGCCTCTCCCGGAAGGACAGCCTGAGACGACGACCTGGCCGTGCATAGCAGAGCTATTTAATCCACAACAATAATCTTGCCGAACATTACTGGGTGGAACTCGCACTGATAGTAGAGTTCGTCTGGTGCATCCGCCGGCACAATCCACATATGCTCACCCGCTGTTCTGCCCTGCCCTTGGAAAGATTGGTTGTACGTGTTCTCAGGCTCGAATCCATTCCCCGTAGTCTGCAAAAAGAACGGATGGTCTGCCGCGTCCAGCTTGAAGTTGTAATTCTGCCCACGACGAACAATAAGCGTTGGGTTCCGTGCGCCATTGATCTCATACGCACCGGCTACGGCAACAACATTCAAATCGACTGATACTTCTCGCCCTGTAAGGTCAAGAACTGGTGATGATTCATTCTGCAATGACTCAAACAGACCGTTAATTCTCCATGCGTCATCTGTCACGAGGCGATTTGTTACAGACGCTCGCTCAACAAGCAACGCATTTCCACCATCTTCAGATGTTGCCCCGATAGCCGCGAAGCCAGCAATATTACTTTGTGCCTGTTGCTGTTGGTCGTGGTAGACGACAGGCTGCGTATTGACGTAGAGATTCTCGGTGCTGTCTTTTGCCAAGATGGCTGAACCTTGGTTTGAGATCACCTCAAGCACATTCACTTCAACCTGATGCGTGGCCTGCCTGTTGTCTTCAGTTGTAGCAAAGTTATTGTCTGGGCCTCCGTCTTCAACCTGAACTGAAAGTGTGGCCGTACCATTTGCACTGGCTACCGGCGTGAATGACAAGGAAGACGGCACATCAGTAAACGCATAAAGCACCGTTGGATCAGGAATAAGTGCCGTGTTATTACTTGTCACCGTGACTCGATTCGGCAGCCCATTGATCGCTTCACCATTCACATTGACCGCTGGCAACTGATAGGAAACAAGCGAGTCACCACGGAGCGTTTCATGGATAAACATCCTGCCATGAGGTGTTACTGGTGACGGTGGGTTATCTGTATCTGGAGTCACTGTAACGTCAAAAGTCCGGCTAAATATTGCGTTGTCTTCAGCGGTGTTCAAATCAAGATCAAGGCCTCCGTCTTCGACTGTCACTGTGATGGTGGCAATACCGTATTGATCTGGTACCGGTGTGACGGTGACCAGTCTTGTGTCTGACCCAAGTAATGACCGCGAAGTGACTGTTGGATGAAGAACAACAGATGTGTTACTGCTTGAAGTCGTAATTTGTAGCGGCTGATTTTCACCAACACCAGCTGAGATACCAGTAATATCCAGAACGTGGGTCAGAGAGTTCTCAGGAAGAACCAAACCAGCAACAGGATCAAACATTGGCTCATCATTGACTGGCGCAAGGACGACATCGAAAGCACGACTCACTGTGCCGTTGTCTTCTTGTGTACCCAGATCATTATCAAGACCACCGTCTTCAACTATCACTGTAATCGTGGCAGTACCGTTTTGATTTGGAACCGGCGTAAACACAAGAGTACCTGTTGAGCCTGGTGATGAATGCGTGACCGTTGGATCAGGGATCAGACCTGTGTTGTCACTGACTGCTGTTATCGAGAGCGGCTGAGTCTCTCCATCGCCTGCTGTAATTCCGGTCAGGTTGACCGTCTGCTCACCATCATCCTCGTTTGCATTGACGCCACTCAAGACATCAAGAGTTGGTGCGTCATTCACAGCGTCAACTGTCAGACTAATAACTTGTGTTTCGGTGTAGCCGTCGTCATCAGTGACAGTCACAGTAAAAGAATCTGAGCCGTTGAAGTTGGCGTTTGGCGTGTATGACCATGCTCCTGTAGTGGCGTCGATGGAGGCGGTACCGTTGCTCGACTCTGACGTGATCGTGTAGTTGGGTACAGAGTCACCGTCGATAGCATCAGTAAAGATGAGCGTACCTGTGATGGTTACGTCATCTTCTGAACCGGGCGCTGAGGTGTTCCCAGAGAAGGAGCCAAGATCATTTACTGATGTGACGGTGACCTCAAACGTCTGGCTCACGATCGCATTGTCACCAGCAGTTTCAAGATTGTTATCAAGACCACCATCTTCAACGGTCACTGTGATCGTGGCAGCACCATACTTATTTGCAACTGGTGCAACAACGAGACTGCCAGTGTCACTCGAATTGGTATATGAAACAGTTGGGTCGGGAATGAGACCCGGATTGCTACTGGTAGCAGTCACCCGAACAGGCTGCTCAACACCGTCGCCTGAAGAAATACCTGTAAGGGCAATACTTTGCAGTGGGGCATCCTCGTTGAGAACGAGATCAAGCGGCTGATTGAATTCTGGAGGCTGATTGGAAGTCACAGGGTTGGGAGCCACGCTCAGGAAAAAATCCCACTGTGTCTGGTTGTGTTGCAGGCGGTAGCGGTGATTATCAGGCCCCCAGCCATTCACTTCAATGATGCCATCGTTTCCGATGCCGTCGTCGTACACGTTGTGTCCGTTGGCCAGCAGACCGTCGTAGAGATTTTGGCTGTTGGAATAGGGAACAATTCCATCATCAACCGCATGGAGCACGATTCCATTCAGAGTGGGCGTGGGGGTTGGCCCGGTAGGTACCGGTGGTGTATTACCTAGAAAAAATGCACCGCCAAGACCTCCAGAATGCGCTCCAAAGGCTGCGATGTCGTCGCTGCGAAAAGTTGCTACGTAGTAGCTGAAATAGGCACCCCACGAATGACCGGTCGTGAATATCTGGGACGTGCTGATGTTGTAGTTCGTGGATGCCCAGCCAATCATATCATCGACGAATGACAGATCCGAGGAGGAGCCGCCGCCGCCCAAATCCCATGTCTTGAAATACCCTGAGGATTCAGGGAACAGGACAATGAATCCATTTTCATGGGCAGAGGTTTGCCATCCGTAATAGCCATTTTCAGCCGACCCCCCACTTTGTTCACTGCTGTTACCGCCTGCCCCATGAAACATGAACAGGAGGGGCGTTGGAGTCGATGGATCATATGACTCAGGTACATAGTAGCCAAAGGTTCTACCGTTGATAGTCGTATAATCAGGCGAATAGCTCACGGCTGAAGACTGCCGGACAGGCGGGGAACTGCTTTCAATGACTGCAGTAGGCTGACTACTTACGACCTCTTCCGTACCCAGTAGATCTGTATACGTGGCGACGACCGATATCACATTACCGACGTCACTATCCTGAAGCACATAGGTTGGCGATGTGGCATCGGGTATGGGATCACTGTCAGATTTC
>ERZ802822.2107-NODE-2107-length-11354-cov-6.498359_pt1 | contig 11354 bp, 10 predicted proteins | sample MGYA00345649_ERZ802822 | MGnify/ENA primary metagenome ERZ802822 (study PRJEB30503, sample SAMEA104212359) | marine metagenome | biome: Westerlies Biome; feature: [SRF] surface water layer (ENVO:00010504) within the epipelagic zone...; material: water... | reverse complement strand
AATCCCCCGAGGTGGATTTTATAAATGGATTTCAAGCCCTAACTATTTTGGAGAAATAATAGAATGGATTGGTTGGGCTATTATGACTTGGAGTTTTTCAGGTTTTGTTTTTGCTCTTTGGACTACCTTTAATCTTCTTCCAAGGGCTCTTAAACATCACACTTGGTATAAAGAAAAATTTAATGATTATCCAAAAGAACGTAAGGCAATTATCCCAAAAATTTTATAATTAACCACCTGAAGGTGTTGTAATGTCATCATCATCAATAGGAACCCAGTCCTGTTGTTTTACCCACTCACTAAATGTTGTTAACTGAATTGGAATTTCTTTAAGAACTTCATCCATATCTACTTCAAAAGGATTTAAGTCATCATCATTATCATTGTTATATTCATAAAATCCTTGCATAGCAGCAATATAATCTTCTCTTCCGATATCACTAACATCTTCAAAGATATCTGCCATACGAATAGCAAATTCATTTGGAGTTAATGTTTTCTGTTTAATAGAGCGACCAAGATGTCCTGATAGGGTATCTGCAATTCTTTGTGGTGTTAAAACTTCAGGCCCACCAATAACCATAGCGCGTCCTATTAAGTCATCCCTTTTTAAGGCTGCAACCATAAATTTTGCAACATCATCAAGACAAATCCAATTTGCCTCAAGCCCTGGCTTATGAGGATAAGCAAATTCATCTTTTTCCAAAATATCATTTCTTGCCCATTTTGTTAAAGTATTGTCCATAAATAATACAGGTCTAAATATAGTTGTTCGAGCACCGCCTTGTTTTAAAGCTCTCTCCGTTGCAAGAACACGATCATAATTATATTGTCCAATCTCTTCATCAGGTGCATAAGCAGCTGTTTGATATATTAATCGAATATCTGCTCTAGCAGCAGCAGCGCCTACAGCCGCACAGAAATCTATCATTTTAGTAACTTGCTCAAAAGAAGGTTTGTTATAGAAAGCAGCATCTGAGCCAGCCAAAGCATCATCTAGGCTTTGAGGGTCATTATAATCTGCGGAAACTTCTGTTACGTTATTATCAGAAAATACACCTTTTTTTCGTGTTATAGCCCTAACCTGATAACCAGCTAATAAAAGCTGTCTTACTTGTGCTTGCCCCATTCTTCCTGAAGCCCCAAAAACTGTAACAATTTCCATTATAAAACCCCTTTTTAACTAGCTGTAATTAATTTTAAGAACCTACTAATTTGAACGTAATTTAACAAGCCACTTAGGTGTTATTTTCATAAAAAATACTAAAATTTTATAAATCCACCCATTAATAATTATTTCTTTTCCGCTCATTGATGCTTCGTATGCTTGTTCAACCACTTTTTTAGAATCCATCCACATAAAAGATGGTATTGAACTTTTAAATTCTTTCATATCCTTATGAAATTCAGTGTGAGTAAACCCTGGACATACTGCGCATGAGTAAATATTTTTAGACTTATAATCATTGTGTATCATTTCTGAAAACTTCAGAAGCATAAGTTTTGTGGCAATATACATGCCGCCTGAATTTGTATAGGGAGCAAAAGCTGCAACAGATGAAACATTTACAACTCTTCCATATTTTCTATCAATCATACTAGGTAAAAATAGTCTTGTTAATGCTATTGCCGAAGTCGATAAAACGTTAATAAAGGTATCATGCTCCTCCCAAGATATTTTATCAAACTCTCCTGTCAGCCCATAACCTGCATTATTAATTAGAATATCAATTTTAATATTACTTTCTTCACAGAAATTAAAAATTTTATATGGAGATTGCGGTTCACCAAGATCGGCTGGAATAATTGCAGCACTTATATTGTATTTACTTGTGAGATCAGAGGCAATGGACTTTAAATTACTCTCTCTTCGTGCAGTTAAAACTAAATCATAGCCTTTTTCAGCATAAAGACTTGCAAAATCTTTACCTAAACCCGAAGATGCGCCAGTTATTAATACAGTTTTATTCATTTGGAAGTGCAAAAGCCATTAGATGATCAGAGGCAGGTGTTCCAATTGCCCAATGACCTCCAGCGGCTATAATAACAAATTGTCGACCATTTTTATTTTTATATGTCATTGGTGTAGCGTGCCCACCAGTAGGAAGTCTAAATTTTGCTAACTCTTCTCCAGTTTCCGTATCAAATGCTCTTAAATAATGATCACTTGTAGCACCGATAAAGGTTACTCCAGTTGCTGTGACTGTAGGACCACCCATATTTGGAGCACCCTTAATCCACCAAAAGGGAAAGGGAGCTAAATCCTTCGATGTTCCTAATGGAACATTCCATAAATGCTCTCCAGTATTAAGGTCGACCGCAGTCAAAGTACCCCAAGGTGGTTCAGTACAAGGTACACCTAAGGGAGAGAAAAACCCCATTGATCTTAAATTACAATACGGAGCACCCTCATTTGATTCAATATTTGTAAATCTTTCTTGAGTTTTATTGATTGATAATTCCTTGAGTGGTTTGCTACAATCTTCTCGGGGAACCATAACTATTAAACTTGCCATATTATTGGTATTAACAACCATTATATTTCTATCAGGATCAATTGCTGGTCCACCCCAATTATTCCCACCTACTCCACTTGGATAGTGAATACTTCCTTCAAGTGATGGTGGTGTGAAAAGTCCCTCATTTCTTAATTTTTTAGCAGTTCTTTTGCAGTGTCCGCGATCCCAAAAAGTAAAACCAAATGCTTTGTCAGGATCGAAATATGTCGGATTAAGAGGTTCTGGTTTAGTAGGAAAAGGTTGAGTTTTACTAACATAATCACCTTCAACAGCCCCTTGAGGAACTTCTCTTTCCTCTACAGGAAAGATAGGTTCACCCGTTTTTCTATTTAATAGAAAAACAAGTCCAGTTTTAGTTGTCTGGGCAAGTGCTTTTATGATTTTACCATCCTTTTCAAATTCATAAAAAGTTGGTTGAGACGGAACATCATAATCCCAAATATCGTGATGAACTGTCTGAAAACTCCACTCTAATTTTCCTGTATCAGCATTTAAAGCCACAACAGAACTTGAATATTCTTCAAGACCTTTTCTATGTCCACCATAGTAATCAGGTGATGCATTACCCGTTGGGAGATAGACCATATTTAACTCAGGATCGGCTGAAATTATTGACCAAACATTTGCTGTACCCCTTCTATAAAGAGGATTACCATTTTCATCTAATACAGTTGCTTCGTTTGGTGGAATTGGATCCCAGTACCATTCCAATTCACCTGTTCTGATGTCATAAGCTCTAACAACACCTCCTGGAATATCAGTTGATAAGTTATCAATAACACTTCCTCCTACAACGATTTTTTCATTGATTATTGCCGGTGGAGATGTACTCCAATAATATAAATCAGGGTGCTCACCTAAGCCCTCTCTGAGGTTAACTCTTCCATTATCCCCAAAATCTTTACATAATTTTCCATCTTTTGCATCAATAGAAAATAGTTCGGCATCAATAGTAACACCAATAATATGATGAAAGCATTTTTCATCAGGTGCTTTTTTTAAATCTTTCCAACTGCTTAATCCTCGACAAGCTAAGATAGCCCTTCCCTCTTTTTTAAGCTTTGGATCAAACATCCAAATTTCTTCGCCCGTTTCAGAATTTAAAGCAAAAACTCTATTAAATGATGTGCAATAAAAGAGAGTCTCATCAACTAAAAGAGGTGTTACCTGAAAAGATGTTTGATAATCATCACCTTTTCTTCCAGCAGAGTTTGCTCCGCCCTTATAATCGCCAGATCGATGTGTCCAAATATTCTTTAAATGTTTTACATTTTCAGGTGTTATTTCGGTTGCTTTAGAGTAATGACCGCCACCGGAATCTTTTCCATAGTGAGACCAATCATCACCCTCTGCAAATATAGAAAGCGGGAAAAGTATAGAGAAGATTAATATGAATTTTTTCATTTAGCGCTCCAAAACATCGAATTGACTATAATAAGTATTAAAAATTTATAAAAGAACTAAATTAGATAATTAAATAATTGAAGGCGGATTTCCTAATTCATACTCAACATATTTTTGCATAATTTCTGTTTGTTTATCTATATTTTCATCAAATTCATTTGGATAAATCGGTTCGCCAAAAATTATCTTATAGCGAAAGTCTCTCTTATTAATCAGCTCTCTAAATAAACTTACATCTTTTAACTCTGTATTAACGATTTCCAAAAAATAAAAAAGGAGCGAATTTGAACCATCCATATGAAATGGGACTATAGGAACATTGAATTTTTTAGAAAGCTTTATAATTGTTGTTAGCCATGGTCTTTCATATAACTTAAACCCTTTTCTTTTAGATAACCTAGAAGATGGAAAAACCAATAAAGCTTTGTTATTATTAAGTGTTTCTTTTGTTAATTTTAAGATCATCCGACTCTTCTCAGATGTTTTATTTTGATGATTCCAATCAACTGGAATAATTATATCTTGAAAGCCTTTAGCAATTTTGATCATATCAGAATTAGCGTAAAGCGTATAATCGGGTCTCTGTTTTTTAAGAACATCAAACATTACAATTCCATCTGTTAGACCTGTTGGATGATTACCAGCTAGAATTATAGGACCAGAGCTAGGAACATTTGAAAGATTTGTAACCTGATTTTCTGCTTTCAAAAACTCTGTAAGATAGGTGAAACATTCAAATCCAGACTTATTAATTATATCATCAACAATTTTTTTTGCTTCATCGTATTTAAAGATTTTGTAAATTGATGGCTTAATAAAAGACCAAAAAATCTTATTCCTCATAAGATTTGGACACCTCTCCTCCATAATTTCATCTATTGGATGCATATAAGTACCACCTGTCAGGTTTCAATAAAATCAGGGTTTGCCTTTTCTCTTTTAATAATTAAACGATTTAAAGCACCAATATAAGCCCTTGCTGACGCAACTAATGTATCTGTATCTGCTCCTCTTCCAACAACAGTTTTACCATCTTCATGGAGACGAACACTTACTTCAGCTTGTGCATCTGTTCCTTGTGTAACAGCGTGAACTTGATATAGCTGAAGGTCAGCTTTATGAGGAAATAAATTACGAATAGAATTAAAGATAGCATCTACTGGTCCAGAGCCTTCGCAAATAGTACTTTTCTCTTCATTGTTTATATTTAAAACTAAATCAGCTATCTGAGGACCTGAAGTCCCAGCTTGAATCTTAAGAGAAACAAGCTTTATCTGATCGATACTTGAGGAAAACTCATCGTCTATAATAGCAATAATATCATCGTCAAAAACTTCTTTCTTTTTATCAGCAAGGTCTTTAAATCGATAAAAGGCATCGTTTAATTGATTATCTGCTAATGCATAACCCAACTCAAATGCCTTTTCTTTAAAAGCATGGCGACCTGAGTGTTTACCCATAACTAAAGTAGATTCACTTAACCCAACACTCTCAGGTGTCATAATTTCATATGTTTCATTATTTTTAAGCATTCCATCTTGATGGATTCCTGATTCATGAGCGAATGCATTCTTTCCAACAATCGCTTTATTAAATTGAACTGGAAAAGAGGTAACTGATGAAACTAACTTTGATGCGCGAGTAAATAACTTAGTATCAACATTAGAGTCATAATTTAGAATATCTTTTCTTACCTTCATAGACATAACAAGTTCTTCAAGAGCTGCATTACCGGCTCTTTCGCCAATTCCATTCATTGTGCACTCGATCTGTCTTGCCCCTGCCCTTACGCCTGATAGCGAATTTGCAACGGCTAGACCTAAATCATTATGACAATGAGTAGAAAAAGTCACTTTATCGGAAGAAGGAATATTTTTAATCAAAGATTCTATTATTTCATAATATTCTTCAGGAGTTGTATAACCAACCGTATCAGGGATATTAATAGTCGAAGCTCCAGAAGAAATAGCAGTTTCAACACATCTGAATAAAAACTCTCTATCAGTTCTAGTTGCGTCCTCAGCTGACCATTGAACATCTTCAACGAGGTTTCTTGCTCTCGAAACGGAGGTATTGATTGCCTCCAAAACCTGTTCCTCATCCATTTGTAATTTAAATTTCATATGAATAGGGCTTGTTGCTATAAAGGTGTGAATTCTTGGGTTTACAGCACTTTTAACTGCTGCACCGGCTCTATCAATATCCTTTTGCCCAGCCCTTGCCAAACCACATACTTGGACATTTTTTACAACTTTTGAGACTTCTGAAACGGCCTCGAAATCACCTTCAGATGCTATTGGGAATCCAGCCTCAATGATATCAATTCCCATTGTATCAAATACTTCTGCAATTTGAATCTTTTCACTTAAAGACATTGAGGCACCTGGAGATTGTTCTCCATCTCTCAATGTTGTATCAAAAATTTTAACGTAATTACTATTTTTACTCATCACTATCTCCAAAAAATTAATTATTTTTGGCTTTGAAATTCTCCCCTAAGACATATAGCCAAAAGACAATCTTAGAGGCTGATAAGTAGCAGTGATAAAAGAGTTAAAGGCAATAAAACAGTATTAAGCAACAAAAGGTTGCTTTCAAAAGACGTATTATTTGAACTGTTTGTATTCATATCTAGACTAAATGCCTTAAATTTCATTCAGTATCAAGTAAAAATTAATTTTTATCTTTATCAACTAATTTATTTTCACCAAGCCACGACATCATATTTCTTAACTCACCACCAACCTCTTCAATTTGATGATTGCTAGAATCTTTTCTCATAGAGTGAAATTGCTTATTTGATCCAGACTTATTTTCGTTCATCCAATCTTTAACAAACTTACCTGATTGTATATTTTCGAGAACCTTTTTCATTGCTACTTTTGATTCGTTACCCACAACAGCCGGACCTGATACATAACCTCCATATTCAGCTGTATTTGAGATAGAATAATTCATATTATTAATTCCACCCTCATACATTAAATCAACTATAAGCTTCATTTCATGTAAGCATTCAAAGTAAGCCATTTCAGGTGCATATCCACCTTCTACAAGTGTCTCAAAGCCATTTCGAATTAACTCTACAACACCACCACATAAAACTGCTTGTTCACCAAATAAATCAGTTTCACACTCTTCTTTGAAAGTTGTTTCTATTATTGCAGCCCTTCCGCCTCCAAGGGCAGAAGCATAGGATAAGCCTAATTGAGTTGCATTACCAGTTGAGTCTTGATCAACAGCTATTAAACATGGAACCCCAGCATTTCTTTCATACTCAGACCGAACTGTATGTCCTGGACCTTTTGGAGCGACCATAAGGATATCTAAATCCTCCCTAGGCTCAATTAAATCAAAATGTATATTTAAACCATGAGCAAATAATAAAGCAGAACCCTCTCCTAGATTATCTCTAATTTCATCATTATAGATATCAGCCTGAAGCTCATCAGGTGTTAGCATCATCATTACATCAGCCCACTTAGCTGCATCTGCAACATTCATAACATTGAAACCTGCATTTTTAGCTTTTTCAACAGAAGATGAGTCTTCTCTAAGGGCTACACATACTTCTGAAACACCGCTATCCTTTAGATTTAAAGCGTGAGCATGTCCCTGACTTCCGTACCCTATAACAGCAACTTTTTTAGATTGAATAATTCCTAAATCAGCATCTTTATCATAATAAACTTTCATTAATCATCTCCTTAAAAAGAATTTTATTCTTTTGATCCACGTAAAATAGCAGCTAGACCAGTTCTAGATATATCCTTCAACCCTAATGGACGCAAAAGGTCAATAAAGGAATTTATTTTATCCATTGCACCAGTTAATTCAAAAACAAATGAGCTTTCTGTAGTATCAACAATCTTAGCTCTATAAATTTCACAAAGCCTTAATATTTCATCTTTGGTTTCAGAAGAATATAAAACCTTAATCAAAGCCATCTCTCTTTCAACAGATGGTCCTTCAATTGTTAGATCTGTAACTTTATGAACAGGAACAAGTCGCTCTAATTGACTTTTTATTTGAGCAATTGTTTTAGGACTCCCAGATGTCACAATTGTAATTCTTGAGGTATGTGAATCTTTATCAATTTCAGCAACAGTTAGACTCTCAATATTGTAACCACGTCCAGAAAATAAACCTATAACTCTAGCAAGTACACCTGCTTCATTATCAACAAGTACAGAAAAAGTATGTGTTTCTTGAGCACCCTCTTTAATTGTTATCATATTAAAACCTTGCCTTCATCACCGACTTCCATACTTATACCATCATCGTTAAATAACATTTCATTGTGCGCGGCCCCAGATGGGATCATTGGATAACAATTTTCGTCTTTATCAACAACACAATCGAATAATACTGGTAGGTCTGAATCAAGCATTTCATTTATTTTAGAGTCCAATTCATCTGGTGATTGAGCTCTGACACCGTGAGCACCATAAGCCTCAGCTAACTTAACAAAATCTGGAAGAGAGTCGGTATATGAATGCGAATATCTTCCACCATGAAGAAGTTCTTGCCACTGCCTAACCATGCCCATGTATTGATTATTTAGTATAAAAATTTTAACAGGAAGTTTATGTTGAACAGCAGTAGATAGCTCTTGCATATTCATAAGAACTGATGCCTCACCAGCTATATCTATAACGGTTGATTTTGGAAAGGCTACTTGAGTTCCTATTGCAGCAGGCAATCCATAACCCATTGTACCTAAGCCACCTGAAGTCATCCATCTGTTTGGTTCTGCAAAGTGATAGTGTTGTGCTGCCCACATTTGATGCTGCCCAACCTCAGTGGTTATATAGGTATCCCTATCTTTTGTAAGCTCATATAAGCGCTCAATAGCAAATTGCGGCTTTATAATCTTTTTAGATTTAGAATAATTTAAAGATTTTTTTTGTCGCCACTCATTAATTTGCTCCCACCATTTTGATGTATCAGTTTTTAAACCCTTTGACTTCCAGAATATAAGAAGGTTTTCAAGAACATGGGCGCAATCACCAATCACAGAAACATCAACATCAATTGTTTTATTTATTGAAGTAGGATCAATATCAATATGTATTTTTTTAGAATTAGGTGAAAAAGCATCTAACCTGCCCGTAACTCTATCATCAAACCTAGCTCCAACATTAATTATCAAGTCGCAGTCATGCATAGCCATATTTGCTTCATAAGTTCCATGCATACCTAACATACCTAGCCATTTATCATCGCTTGCAGGGAATGCGCCTAGTCCCATTAATGTTGATGTAATTGGAAATCCTGTTGTTGTTACCAACTCTCTAAGAAGATGACTTGCTTCCGGACCTGAATTAATAACACCTCCTCCAGTATAAAAAATAGGACTTTGCGCTTTTGACATTAACTCTACGGCTTGTTCAATCTCTGAGATTTCAGGTTTAATAACAGGCTTATAGCTAGGGTGCTCTACTTCATCCATTGAACAATATTCTGCATCTGCAAACTGAACATCTTTCGGTATATCGATTAAAACAGGACCAGGTCTTCCAGTTGTTGCAACTAAAAATGCTAAATGAATTGTTTTTGCAAGATCCTCAGGACGCCTCACAAGCCAATTATGCTTTGTACATGGCCTGGTTATGCCAACAGTATCACTTTCTTGAAAAGCATCCGTCCCAATAAGGTGACTTGGTACTTGGCCAGATATACAAACAAGGGGGATAGAATCCATTAAGGCATCAGTTAATCCTGTAACAGCATTAGTTGCCCCAGGTCCAGATGTAACTAAAACTACACCAGGTTTACCAGAAGATCTGGCATACCCCTCGGCCGCATGAACAGCACCTTGCTCATGACGAACTAATATATGCTCAGGAGAGTCATTGCTCTTAAACAATTCATCATATAAAGGCAAAACTGCCCCACCAGGATATCCAAAGATATGATCAACACCATGTTCTTTTAAAGCCTTAACAATTACTTCAGCTCCAGTCATTTTAGTCATAAAAATTCCTTAAATTTAAAAATACCTACTATAACAATCAAAATATTAAAATATGCTGAAAATTAGTCACTTCTAAACCTAAGGTCAATATTTTTTTATAATTTTTTTATAATTTCATCTACATTTTTATCTGAATGTTGCGTATTTATCTTATTCCACGTAATCATCTGATTATTTATCCAAGTTATTTGACGTTTAGCATATTGATGAGTTTTAAACTTTATAAGGTCAGATGCCTCCTCAATTGATATTTTTTCATCAAGAAAAGATGATATTTCTTCAACTCCAATAGCTTTAAAAATTGGAGAATCTTTTGAGTAATTTTTATTCTTTAAATTTTTAACCTCATCTATAACCCCTTCTCTAAACATATTATCTACTCTTGAGTCACACTTCTCGTAAATCCATCTCCTCTCAGCCTCAATGCTAAAATTTACTGTAGGCTTATCAATATATTTAACCCTTTCCATTTTCCAATAATCAGAAATTCTTTTTTTTGTTCCATTATAAACTTCTAGGGCCCTTATAATTCTCTGCTTATCATTTGGATTGATTTTTTCTGCTGCTACCTCATCAACCTTTTGTAAATCTAGATAAAGACTCTCAAGTCCCTCTTTTAATAATAAGTCGTTCAGCTTATCCCTTACTAGATGATCAATATCAGGTATTGGTGATAAGCCATCCGTAATTGCTTTAAAATAAAATCCTGTTCCTCCAACAATTATTGGAATTTTTCTTTTTTCAATAATATTTTGAATTAATACTTTTGTTTCTTGTAACCATTTTCCAACCGACCACTTAATATCGCCATTTAAAAGTCCATAAAGGTGATGCTTTATTGTTTCTCGCTCAACTAAAGGTCTAGCCGTTAAAATACTTAAATCTTTATACAATTGAATAGAGTCTGCATTAATAATTTCAGAGTCTATTTTCTTAGCAATTTTTAATGCTAAAGATGATTTTCCAGTGGCTGTAGGGCCTGATATTAAAATAATTTTATTTATCATAAGGACTTTAATTTCATAAAACTTTTATTTTTAACAATTAAATATTTAAATTAATTTTGTTGTACATAAAAAAAACAAAATGGCACAAAATATAATTGCAGCAAACTGGAAAATGAACAATGATGAGTATTCATCTAAAAAACTTACGTATGATTTTTTAAAGTTATTAGATAGAAAAAATGACAATAAAACTTTAAAAATTTTATGTGTTCCTTATCCTTTTTTATCATCTGTTGACAATATGTGTAGTGGAACAGATTCTGTTTTTGTTGGTGCTCAAAACTGTAGTTCCTTTGAGCAAGGTGCTTACTTCATTCACGCGAAGGCCTTCGAGTGGTTTGCCGTCGACAGAAACTAATACATCACCGACGATTAGACCGGCTTTATCTGCAGGTCCTCCCGGGTGAATGTCCGAAATAAGGACTGCGTCATCTATTTTTTGAATAA
>ERZ802822.2104-NODE-2104-length-11360-cov-6.414872_pt1 | contig 11360 bp, 10 predicted proteins | sample MGYA00345649_ERZ802822 | MGnify/ENA primary metagenome ERZ802822 (study PRJEB30503, sample SAMEA104212359) | marine metagenome | biome: Westerlies Biome; feature: [SRF] surface water layer (ENVO:00010504) within the epipelagic zone...; material: water... | reverse complement strand
AGTACCTATTTTCATCCTATTAAGGGTTCTTGGAAAACCACCAGAAAAATTATGTAAAAAAATGGCTTTAGCATTATCAAAACATCTAATTTCTATTGAGAATATTCTTAATCATAAAAAAGAATTTATGATGGGAGATCAATACACAGCAATTGATTCTTGTATGACCTCCATACTGCATAGAATAGATGAGATGAGATTTACCAATCTATTAACAAATGAGAATTTACCAAATTTAGCTAAGTATTGGAAAACTATTCAAGCTCGACCTAGTTATAAAGAGGGAATATTAGATTATGTTACTGGTGAATGGGAGATAGAAATACAATCATTATACGGAAGTGGATCAAATAAATATGAAGATCTTGCTTTGTCAGAAATTAGTAAACTATTAAAGGAGAAATAATTATGAAAGAACCTATATGTAAAATAGCTGATATTATTTATGTCAGATTTGAGCTTAAGGAATTTGAGGCCCAAAAGAAATACTTAAATCATTTTGGAATGATTCTCGCACATGAAGATGAAAATAGTATTTTTTTTAGAGGAACAGGTACATCACCTTATATATATGTAGCTACCAAAGGTAATGAAAATAAATACATAGGGTCAGCATATAAAGCTAATAATTATTCTGATTTGGAAGCCTTATCTAATGAATTTAATGTTGATATTGTCAAAAATAATGAGCCTGGTGGGGGGCATAAAGTTACTATTATTGATCCTGACGGTATTGAAGTTGAGGTTTGTCACGGAATGGTATCTGCAGAACCTGTTGCTATTGTTTCAAAAGTATTAAATACAGGTCAATCAAAGCAAAGAGAAAATGAATTACAGCGTTTTGGACGAGCATCTGATGAATGGCAGGTTCATGGAGATAAATGGGTGTATGAGTTAACTTCAAAAGTAAAAAGATTAGGGCATACCGCTATTAATTGTAAAGATCCACAAGCCTCTGTAGATTGGTATGCAAACACTCTTGGTTTTTTAACAAGTAATAACTGTATTGGTCCTGACGGCAACTCAATGGGTGCTTTCATGAGATGTAATCAGGGAGATAAGCCTGTTGATCATCACACCTTAAATAATATGGGCTTGCCAGGTGATATGGATGTTGTTGCATATGGACATGCTGGTTATGAAGTAACTGATTCGGTGGATGACTTAATGGCTGGCCACTATCATATGAAAACAGTTGATGAGTACTATCATGAATGGGGTATAGGCAGACATTTACTTGGTAGTCAGATGTATGATTATTGGCGAGACCCGCATGGGTTTACTCATGAACATTGGACGGATGGAGATCTAATAGATGCTTCAGTTCCAACCGAAAATTCAGGATTCAGAGATTTAGCTATGGCTCAATATGGACCAGAAGTGCCAAATACATTTGGTATAACTATGCCTGTTGATCAAATCGATAAAGCTAGAGCTGAAAACCCAACAATACCAGGAATGATTAAAGAAATGGAAATAGCTGCTAAAGCTTCTACTAGTGAGGAATAATAATGATTGAATTAACTGATGATCAAAAAAAAGCAGTTGCTGCTGCACAAGAAACTTTTTCTACTTTAAAAAATAATACTGATTCATTAACTGAATCTCAATTAAACTTATTGTTTGGTGAAGCAAGAAGTATGAATGGTTGGCAAGATAAAGATGTCTCTGATGAATTAATTAGATCAATTTATGAACTTACAAAAATGGGCCCAACTAGCACAAATTGCTGTCCTGCCCGATTTAAATTTATAAAAAGTGATGAACAAAAACTTAAACTCAAAGAATCTCTTTTACCTAATAATATAGATAAAGTTATGTCTGCTCCTGTTATTGCGATTATAGGATTTGATTTAGATTTTTCTGACAATATGGGCAAGCTGTTTCCTCATATGGACGTTGCGCCGATGTATAAAGGAAATGAAATAATGAATCATTCAACTGCTTTTAGAAACAGTAGTCTTCAAGGTGCTTATTTTATGATGGTATCAAGAGCTTTAGGTTTAGATTGTGGGCCTATGTCTGGATTTAATAATGCAATGGTTGATGAGATATTTTTTAACGGAACGAATATAAAATCAAACTTTCTTTGCTGTATTGGATATGGAGACCCATCTAAAATATTTATGAGGCTTCCACGCTTAGATTTTGAGGAGGTTTGTGAAATTATCTAGCTTTGTAGCTTTTGTATGCAAATCTGCATGTTACAAAAAAAAGTATTAGTCCTATTAGTTGATATTTAAATGATTGAATTAAAACCCACATCATTATGAAGAAACCTGCTGTATTTGATACAGGTTGGTTAAGCTCGTAATCTCTATCCAACCAAGGTGAACCTATAACATCTCCACCTTCAGTATCGCCATGTAAGTAGGCATGCACAGGATCTATTATTCCTATACTATTAAGCTCTTTAATATTCATTAAAGTATCTTTCATTTCATTAAAAATATTTATTTCAGTACTTGATAAGTCCTCTTTTTCATAAGGATCATTGACTATATTAAAAAGCTTAAATGTACCTTCTACATCAAACATTACTGGTTTTTTATAATAAAGCTTCCAATCGTTATTAAAGAGTGCTCTCTCATCAAAAATAATCTTATTTCCAACAAATGCATTATCAGGGGGTGTAATTTCATTTGTTAATAAATTAGCCCATCTATCAACTCCGTCAATGACAAAATCTTGTTCATAACTAATTCCTGTTGCTGTTAAGAGTGTTGGAAGTAAATCTTGTATAAATATGAACTGATCAGATTTTGATTTTTCAAGAACTCCTTTCCACCATATAGCTGCAGGTACTCTTATTCCACCATCAAGAGCTGAAGTTTTGCTACCTCTAAGACCTGCGGTGCTCCCTTTAGATTTTGTTAGACCAGGTGCAATTGTTTTAATTATAGGATTTATATCAAAAACAGGCCCATTATCACTTAAAAATATAATGATAGTTTCTTCAAGCATTCCTAAGTCTTTTATTGAATTAATAATTCTACCAATTTCAATATCAAGTTTGCTTATGTTTGCTGCATAGTTTCTATCTAATTCATCTTCTATATGTAAAAAATTGTTAACATCTTCTTCTGGTGCCTCAATTGGCGTATGAGGTGCATTGAATGCAACATAGAGAAAAAGAGGGCGGTCATCATCTTTATTTTTAATTATATTAATTGCCTCATCAGCTATTAATTCTGTAGAGTATCCATCTTCACTTAATGAAACGCCATCTCTATGCCAGTCCATTCTATTAGTGTGAACATGATCATAATAGCCAATACCCCCTAACATATGACCATAACTAGAATCAAAACCTCTATTAATTGGCAAATATTCTTCTTTATGCATGCCTAAATGCCATTTACCAGATAGTGCTGTCTGATAACCAGCATCTTTAAAATATTCTGGCATTATTTTTAGATGTTCTGGTAGACCTGTTTGTTCTGCTGACGGGTTCATGAAAGGCCTAATAACACCATGATTAAATATATGAAGCCCTGTTAATAATGATGCTCTAGTAGGACTACATGTTGGATTGGCATAAAATCTATTTAATTCAACACCATTAGAAACAAATTTATCAATATTTGGAGTTGGTATAAATCCACCATGATATGAAACATCTCCCCAACCAAGATCATCAGTGAGGATTATTATTACATTGGGCTGTCCATATATAGACAGTGTAAAAAATAACAATAAAAAATTATAAAACTTCATCTAAGCCCAGCTGTCTAGCTTTAAAGAATAAGTCCATGAATTTTTTCATCTCTTGTTCATTAATATCTAATACTTCCATAATGTATGGCTTCATTGATGCAAGTCCAAACTCCACAACCATAATTAATGCAATAGCAGCTTTCATTTCAGCTGAAGGTTTCTTTTTATTTTTTAATTTAACTAACTGATCTAAGGTTTTTTTTGACATAGAAAGATCTGAATCAACCTGAACTCTTACTAAATCCATTCGATTATCTAGTACTGCTCTTATGACCGCTCTAAAGTAATTATTTGTTATCTCTGATAAAGGCTCTTTAATCATATTATCAGGAGTAACATTTCTTCTTTGTAATTGTTCAACGTGCTCAAAAGCAAGTAACTTATATGTAGCTATAAGTAAACCATCTTTACCACCAAAATAGTGATGTATTTGAGCATGATTTACTCCTGCATGATCTGCTATATCTCTAATAGTTAATTGATTTGGTCCTATAGAACCAACAAGCACTGCAGCTGATTCAATTAATTTCTTCTCAACATTCAGTCTGCCTTTTGTTTTATTACTTTTAATTGTTTTTAATTTAGATACTTTGTTCATGTTAGCTCACTTATTAATTTTTTATTTAATTCATCAACTTTTATAATCATTGATTCATTATCACAACATCCATATACATGCCTGTCTGGTCGTATTATAACTGCTGAAATTTTATTATCTCTTTTCCACTTTATAAAATTACTATCTTCATTAAATGGACTATCTATATTTATTAAATAAATATTATCTTCAAATATTTTTGAGCTTTCTAGGGCTTTAATATCATTAAGTAATTTTTCATTTTGATCAAACACTATTAATGCGAAGTTATAACCTATGTATTGATCAAACGATTTATTATCTACTTTAAAATCTAAATTCGGTTGGGATATAACAATCCCATTTGCTTTGTTGGGATATAAGGACTTATCTATCAACCCATTAGTAATTTGCCAAGGGTGATAAAAATCAAAAAAGCTTAATAATTTTGGAAAAATTCTAGCCACATTAAGCAATGTATCTCTAATCAAAGCTATATATTTATTCTGGGTTCCAATAACCCCGCCATGTTTAATAGCAGTTTCAGTAACTAATTTAACAATTGATATTCGCTCATCAGAATATGTTTCTAATACCCTGTCAGCATACTTACCTCTAATCACACCATCTAACTTCCAATGAAGGTTATAGACATCCTTTATTCCTTGACACAAGCCTTGACCAAGAAAGGGGGGCATTTGATGGGCTGAGTCTCCAACAAAAAAACAATTATTTGACTTAAAGGTTTCTGCAACAAGCCCATGAAAAGTATATTTACTAGCTCTAAGTATATTGCCAGTATTGATATCAATATCAGGATTTAGTCGCCATGCATGTTTTTTCATCATTGAACGAATTGAGCTATGCTTTTCTATTTCATTAACATCGTCGCCTTCATTAAATTTAAATTCCCATCTAATGTGTTGTCCTGCAATGTGTGCAAGCGTTGTAGGTCTATGATAATCACATATATGCATAGGGCCTGCTAAAATTTTATATTTTGGATCTATTTCATAATCTACAACAATCCAATCTTGATCACATTTATAATCAAAGGATTTTATATTAAGCTTTTGTCTTACAAAACTATTAGCACCATCACATGCCAATACATAAGTTGATGAAATTTTCTCTTCTTCACCTGTGTCTACATTAGTTACAGTTAAATGATTATTATTAACTTCTGAGGATAGTTCTGAAAGGGACTCACCTAATTTAAAAGTTATATTTTCATATTTTGACGCTCTAGATCTCAAATCTTTTTCAAGATTAGGTTGACTAAATCCAACAGTTTCATAGTATCCATTGGGTTGAGGATTGTTTGAAAAGTCAACATAAACGATCTCTTTACCTCTTTTATTTATAAATTTAAGTCCTTCGAATGAAGTTCTGGCAATATTATCAATAATGCCAATTGACTGAAAAATTCTTTGAGTTTGCCCATCAAGAGCAACAGCTCGAGGTATATCCCATATATCTTTTTTTGGTTCAACAACAACAACATTATGACCGCTAGCTCCAAACATATTAGCAGCTACTGCTCCAACAGGGCCATAACCAATTATTGCTATATCGAAATGCATTTAATATATATATACATAAATTTTATTGATTAAGTTTAGTCAAGTGGTTAGGATAGTCAATATAAATATAACAAATTATACTGTTAGGAATTCAATATGTATCAAGTAACAAATTATATAAATGGCAAAGAATGCTCTGAGTCAAACGAGTCAATAGCTATTACAAATCCATCATACGGGACTGATATAGGTGAAGTTCTATATGCTACCAAGGATAGTGCTAATAATGCCATTGATGCAGCAGCTAAACAGTTTAAAACTTGGTCTAAAACAGGTTTAAGTTATAGAGCTGAATTAATATTAAAATTAAGACAAGGAATTATTAATAGATCTGACGAAATCATTAATATTTGTGTAAGTGAGGCTGGTAAAACACGGCCTGATGCTGAGGCAGAATTAGACAGAGCTATTCAAGCACTTACTCATACTGCTGGTGTTCAACATTTTTATCCATCTATTATGAGTCCTAATGTTGCAGGAGGAATAGATATAACAGATGTTAGGTATCCAATTGGAGTCGTTGTTGGTTGTGGACCATTTAATTTTCCAATATTGATACCTATACTTCATGCCTCTATGGCTATAGTAACTGGTAATACATTTATTGCTAAACCCAGTGAAAAGGTTCCATCAATATCAAGATTGTATGCAGATATATTTAAAGAATCTGGTTTCCCAGATGGTTGTTATAACGTCTTAAATGGCGGCAAGGATATTGTTGAGCAATTAGTTTGTCATGAAAAAGTAGCCGGTTTAGCGTTTATAGGAAGTACGCCTGTGGCAAAAAGTTTAAAAATTTTAGGAGTTGAGAATAATACTAAAGTGCAAGCTCTTGGTGGAGGTAAAAATCATATGGTTGTCCTGCCAGATGCTGACCTTAATATGGCTGCTGATGCAGCTGTTTCAGCAAGCTTTGGAGCCGCTGGACAAAGATGTATGGCCGTTTCTGTTGTTGTTGCTGTGGGTGATATTGGTGATGAATTAGTAGATAAAATAAAAGAAAGAATGCCCAGTCTTATAATGGGTAAAACAGATAATCCTGATACGCAACTAGGCCCAGTTATATCTCAAGAAAATAAAGATCGTATATATGCCTTCATAGATTCAGCAGAACCTGACGGGGCAACTTTAGTTGTTGACGGAAGACCTTTGTCTGATAAGGAGGAGGGCTCTTTTGTTGGTGCTACTCTAATTGATCATGTAAAACCTGGAATGTCTGTTTACGAAAACGAGATATTTGGTCCTGTTTTATGTTTTGTTAGAGCTAAATCATATGAAGAAGCGATGGATATCACCGATGGTCATAAGCTTGGTAATGGAGCTGCTTTATTTACTCGTGATGGCGGAGTTGCTCAAAAATGGGCTAACGAAGTTCAAGCTGGATCAGTTGGTATCAATGTTCCAATTCCTCTTCCTACATACTCACACAGTTTTGGCGGTTGGAAAGATAGCGGTTTTTCAGAAACCAAGGCTTTTGGGAACTCTTCAATAGAGTTTTATACAAAAACCAAATCAATTACTTCAAGATGGCCTAATCCAGCTGATAGTAAGGTAGATTTAGGCTTCCCAAAAAATGATAATTAAATGGTGGATTTTTTTCTAAAAGGATTCACATATTTTATTTTTATATTCATCGACTCTTATGTTTATTTAAGAATATTTTTAAGAGAAAAGCTCTTTTATAAACCCTTAATAGAGCTTTCAAATTTTAGGAAATATTTTGTTACTATTAACAATGAAGATCACTCAGTATGGGAAATTGGAAATAAAGATGCTGTTAAGGAAAAAACTCTAATATTAATTGGAGGAATACCTACAGACCCGCTTAAGTCTATGTCCTGGATGGCAGATTGTCTAAATACAATCGATAATTCACTGAGAATAATAATATTTAATATGCCATATTATGAAGATCATTTTAATATTGATGTTTCAAATTCATTAGCAATATCAAATGGAGAAAGTTTAACTAGCAAGAAAATAATAGATTTTTCTAAATTAAAAGTAGATCCGAAGTATAGTCATGTAAATCAGTCTAAAACTATAAAATTATTGATGAATGAAATGGATATAGATGCGGCTCATTTAGTAGGACATGACAGGGGAGCTGTCATACTTGAAAATCTTTGCATGGTTAGCCCAGATAAAGTTTTATCTTATTCAAGAGGTTCTCAAGTTTGGAATCATTATGAGCCACAATGGAGAAAACTAGCACCAAAAGTACTTGTAGGTCCTCCTCATAGCATCATGTCTTCATATCATCAATTAAGACTTCTTCTATTTGCTGTTATCTTTTTAAATAGACCCATACAACTTCTTTCTCAAGGTTTTGTTAGTAAGGCTAGAAAAGCTAAGAAGGGCACTCATTTGTTTGATAGATATACCCATTTAAAACTTACATCTCAAGTTGCTTATAAAAGCTACTTTAATAAGTTCAAACAGTCTTTGATGCAAGGTGGTTTGAGCTTTGAGGTTGAGAATAGAAATAAATTCAAAGATATAAATATACCTATCATGCAATTCCAAGGTGAAGATGAATTTAAGAAAGCTCAAAATGGAGTTCTCATTTCAGATCAACCCTATTTTGGTAAATATAATTTATATAAAAATGAGATAGAGGATATTTATCCAGGCGCTATTCATCAATCCTCAGGAATTGCTTGCCAAAGCCAGTTCATTACTGATAAAAATTCTTATAAGATGATACAAACAAAAGTTGGATCAAAATTTAGTAGATTTTGCCTAATACCAGAATCTGCTCATTTTAATGTAATAGAAAATCCTAAGTCATGCGCCAATGCAGTGTATGATTTATTATTAGTTTGAAATAAATAAGGAAATTAAGTATGAGTGATATAACAGTATATATGATAGTAAATTTAAAGATTAATGATGCAGAGGAGTATAAAATATATGAAAAAGGTTTTTTTCCTTTTCTAAAAAAACATAATGGATCATTTGTTACCTTTGACGACTCACCAGTGTGCTTGGAAGGAAATAAGCCTACTCAATTTGATAGAGTCATACTGTTTTCTTTTCCATCTGAAGATGATGCTGATAATTGGTGGAATGACACCGGGTATCAAGAACTATCAAAATATAGAAGATCTGGTGCTGAAATAACGCTGCAAAGAGTTAAAGGAATGCTCCCAAGAAAATAGTACTTATCTGTAATTAACTGTTTTAAAATAATTCACATGCAGTTCACACTAGACTGATATATTTCTTCTTATGAAGAGAAGATCTTTTTTTAAATTTTTTAGCCTTTTAATTCCTGTGTTAAATATAAGAGTTTTAGCAGAAGAAAGTGATGAAAAAGTATTATTTAACCATGGTGTTGCCAGCGGTGATCCGACTCATGATAGAGTTGTAATTTGGTCTAAAATTACAAAAAATACTAATAAAAAAATAAACGCTGAATGGCAGGTATCAAATAAAAAAGATTTCTCAAACATAATTACTTCAGGGATTACAAAGTCCTATGCTCATAATGATTTTACACTAAAGGTAGATGTAAAAATCCCTTCAAAATATAATGCAAAAGAAATCTATTATCGTTTTATTGTAAATAATAACCTTTCTCCGATTGGAAAAACCAAGACTTTACCCATTTTAAACCCAGTTAAATTTAATTTAGCATTTTGCAGTTGCTCTAATTATCCAGCTGGTTTTTTCAATGCATATCGTGAGATAGCATTAAATGATGATATTGATCTAGTTTTACACTTAGGTGATTATTTATATGAATATGGAGCAGGGGGCTATGCTACAGAAGATGCAGCAAAACTTAATAGGCAAGTTGATCCTATCAATGAAATCCTCAGCTTAGAAGATTATAGAAAACGCCATGCGTTATATAAGACAGACCATGATCTTCAATTATTACATGCATCAAAACCAATGATTGCAGTCTGGGATGATCATGAATTTACTAATGATTCATGGAAAAATGGAGCTGAAAATCACTCATATGATGAGGGTTATTTTGCTTCAAGAAAAGCAAATGCGATAAAAGCATATTATGAATGGATGCCTATTAGAGAAACTGATTCTAAATTAAAAATATGGAGAAAATTTGAAATCGGATCTTTATTTCAATTATTTATGTTAGATACAAGATCTATATATAGAGATAAACAATTAAATATGGAAAGCTATTTTACTGAAAATGGTTTTAATAAAATAAAGTACAAAAAAGATCTAATTAAAAATAGGAATCTTGTAGGGAAAGAACAATTTGATTGGCTGGATAAAAATATTAGTAGTGAATTTAACTGGTCCATTATTGGACAACAGGTTCTTATTTCACCAACTGTTTTACCGGATATATTTTCTAAATTGGATAATAAATCCTTACCAGAATATATTCGTAAGTATTTAAAACTTGGTGGCTTGGAGATTCCTTTTAATACTGATTCATGGGATGGTTATCCAAATGAAAGAGATAAGTTATTTGAAATATTATCTAAATCACAATCAAATATTATTCTAACAGGCGATACTCATAATTCATGGTTATCAAATTTATTTAACAATAATAATTTTCTTGGTGTAGAGATAGCTACACCTTCGATATCTTCACCAAATACGATCGATACATTTGGTTCAATAACTGATGATATAGATAATGACTTTGTTAAATCAAATAAAAATCTTAAATATACAAATGGTTCTGGTAAGGGTTTTGTACAGTTAACAATTCACTCAAGCCATATTGATACAAAGTTTGTCTATGTTAGTACTATTAAGTCTAAAGACTATAAGGTAATAGATAACAATACCTTTACCATTAATCATAATAAACCATTATAAAATTATCATTAAAATAAGGGAGTATTAACTTTCTTATTTATAAATTCTTTTATATGTCTCGTGATTTCTTTTGGTGAATCTTCTTGAATAAAATGATTGCCTTTAACTGTAACCTCGATAAGATTTTGCCATTGTCTAACTCTATTTCTTTGTTCTCCAACTAATAAAAATCCAGGATCTGCATTTATAAATAATTTTGGTATTTTAGATGAAGAATGAAATTCCTCATTAAGTTTTATCTCTTCATAAGTATCATTTGGCTCGTTATCAAGTGGTATATTTCTAGGAAAAGAAAGAGTAGGGCGTCTACCTTCACCTTTTTCTATGAATGGCCTCATATATTCAATTTTTGTTTCTTCTGTCATGGGCTCTAAGGGAATGTTCGATGTGGCTCAACATTTGGGTTTAACTGGTTATGAAAAAGAAGACTACGGTCAATCTTTAGCTACTTTAGGTGTTGGACCTGGGTGCTATGTTGTACTTCCAATTTTAGGACCTAGTACTGCAAGAGATACCGTTGGATCAACTTTAAACTTTTTTGGTGGTGACCCTTGGTACAATGTCACTGTAAGAAATGATACTCAATATTTTAATGAGGCTAATTACTATTCCTCAAAAGGAGTTTCAGGAGTTGATTTCAGAGCAAAAAACTTTGACTCTATTGAGAATTT
>ERZ802822.2102-NODE-2102-length-11364-cov-12.773899_pt1 | contig 11364 bp, 10 predicted proteins | sample MGYA00345649_ERZ802822 | MGnify/ENA primary metagenome ERZ802822 (study PRJEB30503, sample SAMEA104212359) | marine metagenome | biome: Westerlies Biome; feature: [SRF] surface water layer (ENVO:00010504) within the epipelagic zone...; material: water... | reverse complement strand
TTTATCGACGCCGCCACTACCGTGTCTGCGCTGCTTGCCACGTGGATGGTGGCGCGCAAGTTACTGGAAAACTGGCTTTACTGGATTGCGATCGATCTCGCGTCGATCGGCTTGTATCTTTCTCGGGATCTTTCCCTCACAGCGGCTTTGTTCGCGGGATACGTCCTGCTGGCAGTCTGGGGCTATCGGGCTTGGCGGGCACAATGGCAGCTGCAGACGCCCTAACGCGCTGCCTGGACCGCTGGCAGGACTGGCAACTGCCAATACCACTCGACGGCGCCCCAAGTCTGGGATCTCTGATGGCCCAAGGGAGCGGCCACAGTGTTTACGAAATTCTGAGCACACCCCGACTGATCGGCCGACTCAGACATCAATCCACCCGCCTAACTAGTCAAGCTTTCTCGCAGGAACTGATGGTCTGGTCCCTAGCCGCACAAGCCGGACTGGCACCTGATATCGTTTTCGTTGACGAAAATGAACAGGTCGTCATCTGCGAGCGCGCGCACACCGGTGTTCAGCCAGCGTCCGGCGAGGACCTGGGCACACTCTGCCGGCAGATCCACGCGCTGCCCGGCGTCAATCACCAGCTGACCCTCGCGACCGATATCGAGCACTATCTGAAGCAGTTGCCCGCTCACCTGTCAGACCGATGGCGCGCCGCCATGCAAAGGTGCAATAGTGAAAAGGCACTGGCGAAACTGGAGGGGGACATACACTACCTCTGTCACAACGACCTAACCCCCGATAATCTAATGACTCGCGGCGATAATCTGGTCGCCATCGACTGGGAGTATGCGGCGATGGGGAGCCGTTATTTTGATGTCGCCATTGCTGGCGGAGCACTGCCTGACGGTGAGCGAGACTCCATGATGAAACAGGTATTTGGCGACACATTGGACACCGACTTGATGGCAGCAGGGAACCAAATCGCGACGCTGGTGACGGCCCTGTGGCAGAGCTGTTTTGCCATCACTGCCGCACAACGGCCTGCCGATTGGGTCGAGCAGACTCTCAGCCCATGACCGCTCAATGGCACATCCTCGGCGTTGGCGCGATTGGTGGGCTCTTTGCCTGCCGACTGCAATCAGGTGGCGCGGACGTCACTCTGCTGAGCAGGGATTGTGAAGAAGCCTCTCGAGAGTTGGTTCTGAAACACACGATCAGCGAGCGCTTCCACTTTCCGCAGCAGACCATAACCTCTAACGAAGACTCCATTGAGCACTTGCTGGTCTGTACTAAAGCGTGGGCTGTCGAGTCGGCGATCAAAGCCGTAGCACCCCGACTTTCAGCGACCAGCGTTGTGGTATTGCTCTGCAACGGAATGGGTCTCGCCGAGGCTGTTGCGCCCCTGATTGGCGAGGCGCAGTTGGTGGTGGGATCCACTACGTCTGGATGCCGTCGCTCAAGCGAGGGAGAGCTGATTGTCTCCGGTGACGGCCGCACTCAACTCGGCATGCTGGACTCGAGCCCGGCACCGACATGGCTGTCGCCCTGGCGCCACGGCGTACCCGAATTTGAGTGGGAGACCGGCATCCGGTCAGTGCTGCTCGGCAAGGTCGCACTCAATGCGGTAATCAATCCGCTGACTGCACTCCATGGCGTCACCAACGGCAACCTCATGCAGCCACCGTTGCGGGCAATCACCGAGGACGTGATCAAGGAGGTACAGAGCCTGCTCTGTAGTGCCGACGACGGGGAAATCGCCTCGGCGCTACCGGCGCGAGTACGAGCTGTTTGCAACAGCACCGCCGCCAATCACTCATCTATGCGCGTGGATATGGAGAGCGGCAGGCGAACCGAGATTGATGCAATCGTCGGCTGGTTACTGTCGAGTTTCACACCGCACCCGCCTGCAACCCCGATACTCAGTGAGCTGTATGACGCAGTAAAAAAACGAGAGCCAGAGGTGTTGGGCGCTTAGAGGAGCGCGAGCAATGAAGCCACCACTACCCAAACCCCGGTCGCTCGGTTCATCGCCTTTCGCGCCGTCTCTACCGCGGACACAACACCCTGAGAGTCATCCAACTCCTCGTCATCAAGGCGCCACGCGCGGCTGATTCCCTGCGCCAATAGAGTCTCGGCAGTCACCTGTGTATCGAGTGCCTCCCGGGTCAACAAGCCCTTTGATCGGTCGAAGTCACCCAGCACACAGTAGGTGAGCAGCAAGACCCTCGATGGCAACCAGTCCAATAGACGCTGGGCCGCATCAAAGCGACCGTCGCTGTCAGTATTGGCCAATGCTACCAGCCGATAGGCTGCCGCGCCGAAGGGCCCCAACAACCAGAAGTACAGCACGGGCGGAAACCATCTAGCGAAACCGCGGTACGCGAAATCACGCAGCGCGCGCGCGCCGCGCGCCTCTCCCGAGTCTCGGTCGCCGGCAGATTCGCTCAGCAGCATAGCTGCGCCTTCCTCGTCGCCAACGCGGACGCGAGCCAGAAAGCGCTGTAATTCGGTGGGGTAGTCTCCCCTCCCCAGCGAAAAATACAAAAGTGCCGTTCCCAGGAGCGCCTCAGCGAGGCCACCCAGTAAGGCCTCCAGAGCCCATAACACCGCCACACCCGCAAGTAGCGGCGCGCCAACTCGCAAAGCCAATGAGGGCCAGAGATCGAGTTCGACGGCATCGACGCGACGGCTGAGCGCATAAAACCAACGATCACCATGCAGTGGCCCACCCGCACCCAACAGCGCAAAAAGGCCCACCGCAACAATGAAAATGAGGTACGACACTCCCGTGTCTCCTTACTGCTGTGACTGACTGGCGACAACGCGAGACCAGTCAAATGCCGGTCCCGGATCGGTCTTACGACCAGGCGCAATATCGCTGTGTCCAACGATAGCATCGTGCCGGATATCCGGGTATTGCTTTGTCAGGACCGCTAATAGCTGATTCAAGGCCTCGTATTGCAAGTCGGTATAAGCCTCGTCGTCACAGCCCTCAAGTTCGATACCAATACTGAAATCATTGCATTGCTCACGCCCTTGCCAGCAGGAGACGCCAGCATGCCAAGCGCGCGCATCGGTTGACACAAACTGCACCACCTCGCCCGTGCGCCGGAGCAGAAAATGGGCTGACACCTCGAGGCCCGATATTTCAGCAAAATATGGATGTGCGTCAGGGTCGAGCGAATTGGTAAACAGCGCTTCTATCTCGGGACCGCCATACTGGCCCGGCGGCACAGAGATACCGTGTATAACGACCAGCTCGGTCACTTCCCCATCGGGCCGGGGGTTACAATTAGGAGACGGCACACGACGGGCACCTGCGAGCCAGCCCCCGGTGATCTTCCATTGGTCAGTGGTAGTCGTCACGGGGTAATCTTATCGCAGACTTGGGAGAACGAGCGCCGGACGCTCGTCTCGATAATCCATGCCGTTGGAACCACAGCCAGCTATGATCACCCCACATTACATTGCCAAACTTGTTGCCCAAGCGCTCGCTGAGGATATCGAGAGCGGAGATATCACGGCCGAGCTCATCGGCGCTAACGTGCAGACCAGCGGCCGCATCGTGACGCGTGAAGACGGCATCCTGTGCGGAACTGCCTTTGCGCTAGAAGCCTTTCAGCAGATTGATCCCAGCTGTCATGTTGAATGGGCTGCGCAGGATGGCGATGTGCTCACAGCCAGCAACACACTGTGCACCCTGAGCGGACCCGCACGGGCACTCCTGACTGCGGAGCGCACGGCACTCAATTTCTTACAGTTGTTATCCGGTACCGCGACGACCGCAAGCCACTATGCCGCTCGTGTGGCACACACCAAGGTCAAGCTGCTGGATACCCGTAAAACTGTGCCTGGGCTGAGATTGGCACAGAAATACGCGGTGACCTGCGGGGGGTGTTTCAACCACCGCATCGGATTGTTTGATGCCTTCCTGATCAAAGAGAACCACATCTCGGCCGCTGGTGGTATTGCCGAGGCCGTCGCCGCAGCGAGAAGCGTCGCACCCGGCAAGCCGTTAGAAGTCGAGGTAGAGAACGAGGCGGAACTAGAGCAGGCGCTCACAGCGGGTGCAGATCGCATCATGCTGGATAACTTTACGCTGGAGGGACTCCGAAGCGCCGTGGCACACGCGGCGGGCAGAGCTGAGCTTGAGGCGTCGGGCAACGTCACCGACGAGACCCTGGTCGCCATCGCAGAAACCGGCGTGGACTTCATCTCAATCGGTGCGCTAACCAAACATGTCAGGGCTTTGGATCTGTCGATGCGGATCGACTGACACCGCTAGCTGTGGGTGGGCTAGCTGTGGATGGGCTCGCTGCTCACCAGTACGCCGTTGCGATCCGCGTAGAGCCAGTCGCCGGGTGCTACCGGTACCTCACGTAACAGCAGCGGAATATCCCGGTCGCCGACCCCCTGCTTATCCGTTTTGACGGGGCACACGCCGAGCGCCTGCACACCGATATCGATCCCGTCGATGACCTCGACATCGCGAATCGCGCCGATCACAACGACCCCTGCCCAACCATTATCCGAGGCGAGCTGAGCGAGACGATCACCGAGCAGCGATCGGTGCAGGGCGCCCTGTCCATCCACTAGCAACACCCGACCTTCACCCGGCTCAGCGACTGCTTCAGCTACTCGGGAGTTGTCGGCGTTGCAAGCTATCGTGGAGACAGGGCCCGCAAAGCGCTCCCGGGCACCAACTGCACGAAACTGGAAGCCCAGATGCTGGGCCGCAGGATGCGCATCCGATAAATCGGGTGTTGTGAAGGCGACCAACAGATCAGAACCAGTCATAGGAGAACGCAGACAGGCTCTCACCCGGCGCGTCGATAGCGCCCGCGTGGGCGCGCGCCCTAGGCAGCAAGCGCTCCATGTAAAACTGCGCGGTATTCACTTTTCGGTCACAGAAGACCACCCGCTCGCCGTCAGCGGACAAATTGGCCGCCACCAGCGCGCCGCGCGCCAGCTGCCAGCCGCCGAACAGGTAGCCGGTCTGCATCATGTAATCAAATGAGCCACCCAAGGCGGCAAAACGGTCATCGCCCAAAGTGGCGAGCAGACGCTGCGTCGTGTGGACGTGATCCGCGAGGGATTCCGCAAGACGCGCCCCCACACTGTGGAGCCGAGTGTCACTGTGGCCTTGCAATGTGGCGACCACGTCACGAATTTCGGCTTGCATGGCCTCCATGGTGGCGCCACCGTCGCGACCCAGCTTGCGGTTCAGCAGGTCCGCCGCCTGGATGCCGTTGGTGCCCTCGTAGATCGGCGTAATGCGCACGTCCCGCAAATACTGCGCCGCACCGGTTTCCTCAACGTAGCCCATGCCGCCGTGTACCTGCACCCCCAAAGAGGTCACCTCCATACCCAGCTCAGTGAGCCAGCCTTTGATCACGGGGATCATCAGATCAATGCGGCGCTGACTCGCCTCGCGGGTCCCCTCGGGACCGGCGTGGGCAAGGTCCATGGTCACCGCCTCAGAATACGCCAGCGCGCGCATGGCTTCATTGAGCGCACGCATTGTCAGCAGCATGCGCTTCACATCGGCGTGCTCCACAATCGGTACTCCGCCCTGAACCCGCTCCCGCGCGTAGGCCACCGCCTTTTGGTATGCGCCCTCGGAGGCACCGAGACCCTGCAAGCCCACCTTGAGGCGCGCCTCGTTCATCATCGTGAACATGCAGGCGAGGCCCTGATTCTCCTCGCCCACCAGGTAACCGATCGCACCGCCGTTGTCGCCGTAGGCCATGACACAGGTGGGACTGCCGTGAATACCCAGCTTGTGCTCAACGGAAACCGGGTAGGCATCGTTGCGCTCGCCTAGTGAGCCGTCCTCATTCACCATGAACTTGGGCACCAGAAACAGCGATATACCGCGGCTGCCCTCGGGCGCATCGGGGAGACGCGCCAAGACCAGATGGATGATGTTATCGGTCGCGTCGTGATCACCCCAGGTGATGTAAATCTTCTGCCCATAAATGCGGTAATGATCTCCCTCGCGCTCGGCGCGGGTTTTCATAGGACCCAGATCGGACCCGGCTCCGGATTCGGTGAGGTTCATGGTGCCCGACCACTCACCCGAGTAGATCTTTTCTAGGTAGGTGGATTGAAGCGCCTCATTCGCGTGGGCCGAGATGGCCAGCGCAGCGCCAGCGCTGAGGAAAGGCTCAAGCGCAAAGGCCATGTCGGCACTGTTCCACATCTCGCAGGCGGCGGTGCCGAAAAGCTCCGGTAGGCCCTGCCCACCCTGGTCCTGCGGTGCCGAGATACCGACCCAACCACCGGCGCCCAATTGCTGAATGGCGTCGCCATAGCCTGGCGGAATAGTGACCGCGCTGTCACTGCAGCGCGCCGGATGCGCATCACCGACCCGCCGCAGGGGCGAGACCACATCGGAGGCGAACTTGGCGGCTTCATCGAGGAGCGCTGTGGTCAGGTCACTGCCCAAACCCAGCTCCGCGTAATGGGGGAGCTCACCCAGCACCGAGCCGACATCGAGCACATCGTCGATCAGAAACTGCATGTCATCCGTGGGGGCCGTATACATCGTGTCTTCCTCGTTTTGGAATCGTGTCGGCGCGGGCTTCGACTGCGCCATCCGCTTGGGTACCGCACATCTTTGCCCCGCCAGAGCCATACGGCAAAAATATGACCAAAGAGTTATAATTCATCACATGAATAAAGGCGGGCACGCCTGACACGCATTATATGAAAAACCTTAACCAAATTGATCTCAATCTGCTGGTTTATCTGGAGGTGCTGCTGCGCGAGCGCAATGTGACCCAAGCCGCGAATCAACTGGGGCTGTCACAACCCGCGATGAGCAACGGACTCAGAAGACTGCGGACCCTGTTTGACGACCCACTGCTGGTGCGCACCTCTGAGGGCATGACCCCCACCGAACGCGCACTGGAACTGGAACCTCTGGTCAAGGAGATTCTCTTGGGCGTGGATCGCGCCATGCAGCCCGCCACCGAGTTCGCGCCGGGCGAGGCGCAGATGGTGGTACGTATCATGGCCAGCGACTATGCCGAGTCCACACTTTTCCCTGCGGTGCTCACGCAACTCCGCGAGCACGCCCCGGGTATCACGCTCGACATCATGAACCCTTCAGATGTGAGCTTTCTGGACGTGGAGCGCGGCAAGGTCGACCTGGTCATCAACCGCTTCGACCAAATGCCACAGTCTTTTCATCAGATCACGCTCTGGGAGGACAGCTTCTCCTGCCTGATGAGCGCCGACAATCCGATCCTTGAGGATTTTTCGCTGGAGAGCTACCTCAGCGCCGATCACATCTGGGTCAGCAAAACCGGTATGGGGGTTGGCGTGGGGGTGGATCCCGGTGACGTGCAGCGACTGGGCTGGGTCGATGCCGCGCTCGCACAGCAGGGCGAGAAGCGACAGATACGCGTCTTTACCCGCCACTACCAAGCTGCCATGACCTTAGCCGAGCAGAACGACCTGATCGTGACCCTGCCAACCCGCGCGACGCGCCTGAAACACGACCACCCGCGCGTCGTCATTCGGGAAGCGCCCTTCGCCATCCCGCCGCTGGAACTAAAAATGGCCTGGAGCCCGCTGCTTCATAACAACGCGCCCCATCGTTGGGTGCGGCAGTTCATTACCGGCATTGCCCGGGCACTGCCGGGCGACACTGACGCCTAGCTATAAACTCTGCGAATACCGTTTATCGCCTGAATCACTGTCATCAATAGTAGTGACTGAGTAGAGTGACTCCCTCGCAACTTCCCGCACAGAGCGCGGGCAGACAAACGTGCTCTAGACATCCGCACGACAGCAGGAAATGAACCATGTCCAATCGAATCCAGTGTGCCGACCTACACATCGACGAGGCGCTCCACTCACTATTAGTCAACGAGATCGCGCCGGGCACAGGGATTGATCCCGATCATTTCTGGCAGGGGGTAGCCGACATCTGGGCAGCGCTGGGTCCTGAGAACCAGCGGCTCTTGGGGGAGCGGGATTCTTTGCAAAAGCACATTGACCAGTGGCATCGCGACCACCAGGGCGAAGCGTTCGACGCCGAAGCCTACGAGGCATTTCTCAGGGAGATCGGCTACCTGCACCCCGAGCCGGCCCCCTTCAGCATCACCACTGACAACGTCGACCCGGAGATTGCGCAGATTGCGGGCCCGCAGCTCGTGGTGCCGGTCATGAATGCGCGCTATGCGCTCAATGCGGCGAACGCGCGCTGGGGCAGTCTGTACGACGCGCTATATGGCACCGACGCCATACCCGAGAATGATGGCGCGGAACGCGGCGGCGCCTACAACCCGGTCCGCGGGGAGCGCGTGATCGCCTGGGCGCGGGACTTCCTGGATACCCATTGCCCACTGACCGGCGGCACTCACGCTGACGCCACGGCGTACGCCATCTCAGCAGGCGCACTCTCAGTGCAGCAAGTGTCAGGCGAGCCCGCAACGCCGGCAGACCCCTCCCAGTTCGTGGGTTATACCGGGAACGCAGATGCACCAGAAAGTGTGCTACTCCTTCACAATGGCCTGCACATCGAAATCCAGATTGACCGCAACCACCCCGTGGGCGCGACCGATGCCGCAGGCGTGAAAGACGTTTGCCTCGAGTCCGCACTGACCACAATTCAGGATTGCGAGGACTCGGTTGCGGCAGTCGATGCCGAGGACAAGGTGGTGGTGTATCGCAACTGGCTGGGTCTGATGAAAGGCGACCTCACCGACACCTTCAAGAAAGGCGGCGGCACGCTGACCCGACGGCTGAACCCCGACCGCACCTTCACCACCCCGGATGGGGGCACGCTCAGCCTGCCCGGGCGCAGCCTGCTGTTTGTGCGCAATGTCGGCCACCTCATGACCAACCCCGCTATTCTCAATGCCGCAGGTGAGGAGATTCCCGAAGGGTTTATGGATGGTCTCTTCACCACCTTCTGTGCGCTCCATGACCTGCAAGGCAATGGAGAGCTCAGAAACTCCCGCACGGGCTCAATGTATATCGTGAAGCCCAAGATGCACGGCCCCGATGAGGTGAGCCTCACCGTCGAGCTGTTCTCAAAGATCGAGGATCTGTTTGGCTTGGCTCGTAATACCCTCAAAGTAGGCATCATGGATGAGGAGCGTCGCACCACCGTCAACCTCGCCGAGTGCATTCGCCGCGCGAGCGAGCGCGTGGTGTTCATCAACACCGGTTTCCTTGACCGTACCGGCGACGAGATTCACACCAGCATGGAGGCCGGTGCCGTGACCGCCAAGAGCGCCATGAAGGCAGAGACCTGGATCAACGCCTACGAGGACTGGAACGTCGACGTGGGTCTGGCCTGCGGCCTGCAGGGCAAGGCGCAAATCGGCAAAGGCATGTGGGCCATGCCGGATCTCATGGCCGAAATGCTTACCGCCAAAGTGGGCCACCCCGAGGCCGGCGCCAACTGTGCTTGGGTGCCCTCCCCAACTGCCGCGACACTGCACGTCTCGCACTACCACCGGGTGTCGGTGGCCGACGTGCAAAAGACGCTCGCAGGGCAAGCACGACGCACACTAGGTGAACTACTGACCATTCCGCTGGGTGATTGCAAGAACCTGTCGGCAGAGCAGATTCAGCAGGAGCTCGATAACAACGCCCAGGGCATGCTCGGCTATGTCGTGCGCTGGGTGGAGCACGGCGTGGGCTGCTCCAAAGTCCCCGACATTCACAACGTGGGGCTCATGGAAGACCGCGCCACGCTGCGCATCTCCAGCCAGCACATTGCCAACTGGTTGCATCACGGCGTGGTCTCCGAGGAGCAGGTCCGCGAAACACTGGCGCGCATGGCCGCCGTAGTGGACGAGCAAAATCAGGCGGATCCGGATTACCTCCCCATGGCGCCCAATCAGCAAACGAGCCACGCCTTTCAGGCGGCCTGTGAGCTGGTGTTTGCTGGCACAGCGCAGCCCAGTGGTTATACGGAACCCGTGCTGCACACCCGCCGACTGGCTTTCAAAGCCGGAAACTAGTCTTCGCTATACCTCACCGTGCATCGTCGGTGTGCGGTAAAGCGCGATTCGCCGTAAATGTGTGAAGAATGCAGGGTTGCAATTTGCATTGCAATTCGCGACTATTGTTGCAAATCGCGATATCTGTCTCATTTGCGGTTCTTTGCTACCTCTTGCCAATGAGAGGACATCATTGCCGGCGTGGGTCGCTCCTTGGGCACTCTAGGGCAATGCAAACGTTTCAAAGGAGTGAAACATGAAGCAGCCACAGCAACAAAAGGGTTTTACCCTCATCGAACTCATGATCGTCATCGCGATTATCGGGATTCTGGCGGCAGTCGCGCTGCCTGCTTACAGCACCTATACAAAAAAGGCTAAATTTTCAGAGGTTATCGCGGCTGTAGCGCCCTACAAAACAGCTATTGATCTAGCAGTTCAGAAAAACACATGCGCCTCGGCCCTAGAAGATCTCAACGCTACGCTCGCGAGCGGTGGTAATGATGCTGCGTCGACATGTGGACTACCCCCTGCCGCAGACGCTACCGGGGTCATCACCTCAGTGGAAGTCGCTAACGGTGTTATCACTGCTACGGGCAATGGAGATGTTGATAGCCTCACCTATACGCTCACACCAACTGCCTTCGGAGCGCCGGTGCAATGGACAGAGGGCGGTACCTGCGAAACTGGAGGGCTCTGCTAATCTCGATTCATTGGAAATGCGCAAAAGAGGGTTCTGCCCCCTTCTTAAAGGTCACTATCAAGTTTTGCTGAACCCTTAACCTAAACACGTGGGAGGTGTTCATTATTTGTTAGGAGTTAGATCGGAACCAAAACTGCGCCAAAAAAAAGGGTTAGCCTCTGTCGAGGCTAAACTTTGAATCAAACATGAATTCACCCGTCTCTAAAGAAATCCAGTCGACGATCAGGGGCCTCGCAGGCCGCTTAATGAATGAGGGTGTGCTCACGGCCGAGCAAGCGAGAGAAGCTGAGCAGGACGCCAAGTCCATGCGCGTCTCGCTGATTCGCTATCTGATCGACACACTGGACGTAGACAGCCGCGAACTGGCCGAGATGGCCTCGGCCGAGTTTGGTCTACCCGTTTTTGATCTCAATGCAATGAACCGCGAGATGCTCCCCGAGCAGCAGATCGATGGCGAGATGATGCTCAAGCAACATGCCGTGCCGCTCTTCCGCCGCGGTAATCGGCTGTTTGTTGCCGTCTCAGACCCCATGAACCTCGGCGCACTGGATGAGTTCAAGTTTGCCGCAGGCATCAACACCGATGCCGTACTGGTTGACGATGAAGCGCTCAGTGCGCTGATCAGCGACCTCGCGGAACAAGCTGGCGGCTTTGGCCACGACATGGCGTCACTTGGGGCTGACGGCGAGTACGATCTGGAAATTATCGACGGCTCCGTAGACGAGTATGAAGATGTGCGGGACGCAGCGGACGACA
>ERZ802822.2100-NODE-2100-length-11367-cov-19.733392_pt1 | contig 11367 bp, 9 predicted proteins | sample MGYA00345649_ERZ802822 | MGnify/ENA primary metagenome ERZ802822 (study PRJEB30503, sample SAMEA104212359) | marine metagenome | biome: Westerlies Biome; feature: [SRF] surface water layer (ENVO:00010504) within the epipelagic zone...; material: water... | reverse complement strand
GCTGGGTATTCGCGCACAAAGGCCACCATCCCGATCAACAGCAAAGGCGCGGTTTCCCCCAGCGCTTGGGCAAGGCCTAGAATAACGCCGGTTAAAATACCAGGCGCTGCCGAAGGCAAGACATGATGAAACACCGCCTGAACGCGGGATGCGCCGAGGCCCAAGGCCGCAGATTTGATTGAGGGTGGCACTGCTTTGATCGAAGCGCGCGCCGCGATAATAACCGTTGGTAGGGTCATCAAAGTTAGGCACAAGCCGCCAACAATCGGTGCTGACTGAGGCAAGTCCATAAAATTGATAAAAAGCGCTAGTCCCAGAATCCCAAACACGATTGAGGGCACCGCCGCCAAGTTTGAAATATTTATTTCAATCAAATCGGTAAACCAATTTCGCGGCGCAAATTCTTCCAAGAAAACCGCCGTGCATACCGAAAGAGGCACGGCCAATACGAAAACGATGATCACCATATATAGAGAGCCAAGTAAAGCAACGCCCAGCCCCGCTGCTTCTGGCCGTAAGTCAGAGGCATCAGGCCAATAGAAAAATTGCCCGTTGAAACGCGTTGTCATTAAGCCCGCGGCTTTCATGTCATCTGCTAAAACGAGTTGATCTGGCGAAATCATGACATCGAGCGCAGCACTTTCAAACGTCACCCGCCCCTTATAATATCCGTCAACTCTGCCATTGGCCAAAACTTCAAAGTCAAAAGGCCGATCAAGAAGCGATGGATCCTTCAAGACTGCATTCCGCAACTGCGCGGCGGCCTCTTTCGAAACCATATTCTTAAGCTGTTTCTTGTCGAGGTTTGAAAAGTCGATCCCAGCATTTTCTAGGTTTTGCTGTAATTGATCACGGATCACCGTCGAGTAGCCGATCGTTGAAACTTTTTTCATCTTTTCAGGATCTCGCGTGCCGGTTTTATCCAGTTTTGCAGCAGGCAAATCCAACTGCAGCTGTATGAAGGTTTGCTTAAAAGCTGGCAGTCCCGCAGCCAAGACCGAGCCGAACAAAGCCAGCACGCAAATCAATCCCAGCGTTATCGCTGATATGCCATAAATCCTGAATCGCTTTTCTTTCGCGTGACGGGTTTTTAAATCCAAAAACTTAATCCTTATTCATATTCTTCGCGATATTTACGTACAATATAAAGCGCCAGTACATTTAAGCATAAAGTAATCATGAAAAGTGTTAAACCTAGCGCAAAAGCCACTAACGTTTCCGGCGATTCAAATTCTGTATCTCCAGTTAGTTGGTTAACAATTTTCGCAGTTATAGTTGCCATACCCTCCAACGGATTAAGGCTTAATTTGGCGGCGGCTCCTGCCCCCAAAACCACAATCATGGTTTCACCGATGGCCCGGCTGCTAGCCAAGAGAACCGCGCCAATGATGCCCGGCAAAGCAGCAGGGATAATAACTTTTTTGACCGTCTCCGACTGGGTCGCCCCAAGCCCGTAAGACCCATCTCGCAAGGATTGAGGCACCGCATTAATAATATCATCAGACAAGGAGCTCACAAAAGGGATCAACATAATCCCCATCACCAAACCCGCCGCCAAAACAGAGTCTGAATTTGACCCCAAACCAAGTGGCTGCGTGAACGAATCGCGTAACATTGGCCCCACCGTAAGCAAGGCAAATAATCCATAAACGATAGTCGGAATTCCAGCCAAAAGCTCCAGCATAGGCTTGGTGATAGCGCGAAAGCGTTGCGTGGCATATTCGGACAGGTAAATCGCAGCAAACAGTCCAATCGGAACCGAAAAGGCCAAAGCCACGAAGGAAATATACAATGTTCCCCAAAGCAGCGGCAAAACACCCAAATCAGATCCGTAACCCTCCACCTCACCGGCGTGAAATTGCGGGTTCCAGACCGTGCCAAATAAGAAATCCGAGATTGGATGCATTTGCGCAAAATTAAGGGTTTCCGACAACAGCGAGACAACAATTCCAACCGTGGTGAGGATGGCAACAACCGATGAAGCGCCCAGAACTGAAATAATCACGAATTCAACGCGATCTCGGGCATTGAATTCGATTGAGACTTTGCCGCAAGCGCGATATGAAAATATCGCAGAAATCACGCATACCCCGAGAATTAATACCGTCGAAAACTGCATTTTCAAATTCAAAGCGTTTAAAACTAACTCAGGGTGGTCTATAGTCTGCGTATTATTCAAGTGATAAGTAACAGTTTGAAACCCACCAGACCAATAAGAAATCACCGACTTGAGCAGGCCCATAAGTCCCTGAGAAACCAAAGCCGGGAGGTCTCCATTTAGTGAGGCGGTTATATTTTCGCGCAGCAATTGCAGATCAGCCGGGGTCTCGAACAAACTCGCACCCAAGGATTTAATAGCAGAATTAAAAAAATAAAGCTCAAGAACCCAAATCAAAACCGAAAAAAGGGCCGTCGGGATCAGTACTTGGAGCACGCCATACCAGCCCCAATGGTTCGCTGAGGCGCGCATCATCTGCCCCTCTGCCCGCAGGTGCAGTGCGCGCGCGCGACATGTAAAAAAAACCGCGATACAAACTAGAGTAAGGAAGGGTAAAACCGAATTCATTCTTAAGCTATCCTGGCAAAGATATTGCTCTCTCCTAATATTTCACGCCCAACCAGATGCATTAGCAGTCTCCTCCACATGTGCCTACATAACTCGAAACTATAGCGCTTTTGCGACAGTTTTGTAACAACTGCATGACGGCTTTAAATTTTTACAAACATTAGCTGCCAAACTCTCATTTTTAAGAAGCTTGACCAAGTTTTGGAAAGCCTCGCACCTTCTAGACCGGCAAAATAATTTTAAATTCACTGCCTTTGCCAACAGCACTGTAAATTTTCAAAACCCCGCGATGGCGGCTGACAATGTGCTTTACAATCGCCAAACCCAAACCAGTTCCCCCCATTTCGCGGCTTCTATGGCTGTCGATACGGTAAAACCTTTCGGTTAAGCGCGGTATATCAAGCGCATCAATGCCGGGGCCCTTATCCACCACGCTTATAGCGATACCCTCGCATCTTAGAAGGGTCTGATAGCTGGTATCCGATAAGGTAACGCTTACCTCATTATTCGGCCCGCCATATTTGATCGCATTTTCAATAAGGTTAATAAAAATTTGCCTCAATTGGTCTCTATCCCCCGCCATTTTGACCAAGCGATCCGCGTTGACCACTTGCAAGCGCACCCCTCGCGCTTCGGCAACGGGCGTTAATGTTGTTGCGGTTTCGTGCAGCAAGCGCGACACGTCAACCTCCTCATTCGGGCGCATTCGTTCAACCGCCTCAACTTGTGACAAGGATAGCAGATCGGAGACCAAGCGGTTCATGCGCTGCGCTTCGCGTTCCATAATTTCAAGAAATCGCTGGCGCGCTGACGCATCCGAGCGCGCTGACGTGTTTAGGGTTTCAATAAAGCCCAACAGCGCGGTGAGCGGTGTTTTCAACTCGTGGCTAACATTCGCAACAAAATCGCGCCGCATTTGGCTGACATGCTCTCTATCCGATTGGTCTTCAAAAAATAGCAATGTCAAATTTTCGTCAATGGGCACGCAGGACACTTCATAAAGCGCATCTTGAGTGCTTTCGTTCACGACGAACTGGCTGATCTGCCTACGGCGCGTTGTCAATGCAGCCTCTACAGCTTCGAGCATAGCGGGCTGTCGCAGCACGGTAATATAGTGCCGATCTAACAACCCCTCCCCCAAGAGAGACACCGCCTCTGCGTTCATCACCGAGACGCGCTGATTGGCATCTATAGCTAGCGAGGCAAGGGGGATGCCCTGCAGGATGGACGCAATATTTACCTCTGCCATCATGTCACCTTTTTGAACCCACATAAAACGGGATGCTTTGAACGCCTAGTATCTTCAAGCTATAGGATGATAATAGCAATCCATCGCTCGCAGCTTTTTGAATGCCCATGCAGGGCATAATTACACAGACGCAAGCGCATGTTCGAAGACATTTAGCAGGGCAATCTCATCTTCCAAACCAACCGAAACGCGAAAAAAACCCTCCGAAATGCCCAGCTCTTGCTGTTCAGGCCCCGTCAACACCCGATGCGATGAACTGACAGGATGGCTGAGCGTGGTGCCCACATCCCCCAATGTGGGCGCAAAGGCTATCTGATTGGCAGCTTTTGTAAAACGCTCGGCAGCTTCTCGTGTCTGATTGGCCAACTCAAAACTCACCATATTGCACCCGTTTTGCCCCAAAATGGTCTGTGCCCGGGTGAAATCAGGGTGGCTGGCTTGGCCTGGATACAGCACCCGCGCCACGCCTTTATGTTGCGCAAGCATCTTGGCCAAAGCGCTTGCTGTGGCTTGCGTTTTGTCAAAGCGCAAAGGAAAGGTCAGCAATCCCCTTTCGGCAAGCCAGCAATCAAATGGGCTGGCTGTCATCCCGGTGGTTACCGAAAATGTATAAATTTTGTCTCGTAAACCCAGATCTTTTGCGGCCACATAGCCCAAAGTGACATCGGAATGCCCCGCCAATAATTTTGTTACCGAATGGATCACAATATCCGCACCAAAATCAAAAGGCCGGATGGCTCTTGGCGTGGTGAAGGTATTATCGACTGCCAGTATCACCTGCTTCTCTGCCGCCCAGGAGGCAATGCCCGTCAGATCAGCAACGCGCAATGTCGGGTTTGACACCGCCTCAATCAAGATCATTTTCGTATTTGGGCGCAGCGCCGCTGCCACGCAATCCGCTTGCGTGGTATCAACCAAGCTAGTTTCAATCCCCAATCTGGGCAAATCCTCTTTCAAAAGGCGCAGCGAACGACCATAAAGCTGGTCTGACCCGATAATATGATCACCCGCCTCAAGCACCCCCAAAAGGGCCGTGCTGACCGCAGCCATTCCAGACCCCAGCACAATTCCATTATGCGCGCCCTCTAGGTCATCGATGAGGCGAGCCAGTGCCTCTGCGTTAGGATGCCCCTCGCGCGCATAGGTATACCCCTGCAGCCTTCCCTCATATTGAGCATCCAGCATATCGGGCCCCTCAGACGCGTACACAACCGATGGGGATAAAGGGGTAACCACAGGTCGGCTGGCACTGCTCGGCAGGCCAATAGGCCGCATCAAATTGCGAGGATGATTTTTCATGAAATAACCTGCTCCTCAAACTGATCGCGAAACTGCGCTGCATTCTCTTGGTAATGCAGCGCGCTTGCCGCTAGACCTTGGATCTCTTTCGCGCTGAGCGCACGCACGACCCGTCCAGGACTGCCCACAACCAGTGATCCATCTGGAATGACTTTATTTTCTGTGATCAACGCCCCCGCCCCGATCAAACAGTTTTTTCCAATTTTTGCCCCATTTAAGACAATTGCGCCCATTCCAATCAGTGAGGTATCGGCAATTTCACATCCATGAAGGATCACCTTATGGCCAATTGTACAATTTTCTCCAACCTGCAGCGGGTAACCAATATCAGTATGGATGACAACATTTTCTTGAATATTGCTGCCAGCCCCAATCTTGATCAATTCGTTGTCACCGCGCAAAGTTGTACCGAACCAAACCGATGTTTTGCGCTCGAGGATCACGTTCCCAATGACATTAGCATCTGGCGCGACCCAAGCAGAAGGATCAACTTGCGGTGTTCTGGCATTTAAACGGTAAAGCGTCATAGTCGATCCTCAAACTCACTGTTCAAGCGGCGCACTCGGTCTACCAAGCCAGGTTGTTGGGAAAGGCGCATGCGCTCAGATGTGATGATGTTTTTCAAGTCTTGTTCTGTTTCATCAAGATCATCATTGACCAAAACATAATCATATTCAGGCCAATGGCTGATTTCGTTGCGTGATTTTGCCATACGCCCGGCAATCACCTCTTCGCTGTCTTGTGCCCGCGCTCTCAGACGGCGTTCAAGCTCTTCTATGCTGGGCGGCAAGATGAAAATAGATAACACATGTTTGCCCAAACTGGAATTTCGCACCTGTTGACCGCCTTGCCAATCAACATCGAACAGCACATCTCTTCCCTCTATAATAGCTTCTTTCACGGGGCCATGTGGGCTTCCGTAAAGATTTCCAAACACCTCGGCATGCTCGAGCATTTCATCGTTTTCAACCAAATTTTCAAAGGTTTTTTGATTGATAAACATGTAATCCTGCCCATCAACTTCTCCGGCGCGCGGCGCCCGCGTAGTGGCCGAAATCGAAAATTCGATTTCAGGATCCCACTGGCGTAACCTGCGCGCCAGGGTCGATTTTCCTGCACCTGAGGGCGAGGATAAAATAATCAGCAAACCGCGCCGGTTTTCTTGGGTCATACTTTATTCCACATTCTGAATTTGTTCGCGCATCTGATCTGTTAAAACCTTCAACTCGAGCCCAAGATCTGTCAATTCTTTATAATTGGCCTTTGCGCACAGCGTATTGGTTTCTCGGTTAAACTCTTGCATCAAAAAATCTAATTTTCGGCCATTTGCACCTTTTTGCTCGATCAATTTACGCGCCGAGGCAACATGTGCGTCAAGACGATCTAATTCCTCAGTAATATCACTCTTTATCGCAATCAGCGCCAATTCTTGGGCAACACGCTGAGGGTCAATTTCATTCTCGGCGCGAAAAATTTTATCAAGATTCTTTTGCAGTGATTTGGCAGCGGCCTCTTCACGCTGTGGAAGCAGAGTTTTAGCCTGCGCCAAAAGGCGTTCAAAATCCGCTAATTGCTTTGAAATAATTGTTTTTAAGGTTGTACCTTCTGCTGCGCGACTTGCCGCAAAGGCGCGCAGCATGGGCCGCAACGCCTCAAGCAGATCGGCGCCTTGTTCGCTTAATGGCTGTCGCCCTGCCTCCGAAGATACCAGCACCCCGCGCAATGGCAAAATGTCAGCCGCCCGAGAAGGCGCCAAGCTAAGACCGATATCCATCGCTTTTTGTTCGATACGTTCTAACGCATCTAAAATCGCCGCTAGACTTTCTTCGCCAAGCTCTGCTTGATCTGCGGATGACACATTGGCTTCTAGTTTCAGCGAAACAGAAATATGCCCCCGCGTCGCACAAGTTTGCAATTCAGTGCGCAAAATCTCTTCAAACCGCTCAATCCATTCGGGGATGCGGCATTTTATGTCTAGTCCACGGCCATTTACGCTTCGAATTTCGGCCCGCCAAACCACCCCATTTAAGCATCCAGTATCGGATGCAAAACCAGTCATTGAACAGATCAAAATGACCTCCTGTACCACTGAGATGGTGCTAAGCTATCCCCAGAGACAGATCAACCCACCACCAAGCATCGGCTGCCAGCAAATATCCGCCGGCACCCAGCGTTTTCAGCCTTAAGCTGTAAAACAGCGCCTCCCCCACCGTTTAAAAAGGTTCAGGCTGCTCACCCTCATTACCCGCCAAGCGCAGTTTCGCGTAGCACATAAGACATTGTCGACAATGGCGTGCTTGCCGGCAGGGGCTATCCCATTGTTACGCAACGGCTGTTTTCGCGCGTCCCTGCCGGTGAGAAACCAATTCCTCGGCCACCAAAAACGCAAGCTCCAAAGACTGGCTGGCGTTTAGACGCGGATCGCAGGCGGTGTGATAGCGCGCGGATAGATCTTCATCGCTTACAGCGTATACGCCGCCAGTACACTCGGTTACATCTTGGCCTGTCATTTCAAAATGAACGCCGCCTGGCACTGTACCCTCTGCCGTGTGTACCGCAAAGAATTCTCGTACCTCCCGCAAAACACTGTCGAAGGGGCGCGTTTTATAACCGGTCGAGGATTTGATGGTATTTCCATGCATCGCATCGCAAGTCCAAAGCACATTGGCGCCTTCTTCCTGCACAGCCTTGATTAACCGCGGCAAATGATCACCCACAGCACCGGCGCCAAATCGTGAAATCAGCGTCAGACGCCCAGCCTCATTTTCAGGATTGAGACGCGCCATCAAGACCTTAAGATCATCAGCGGTGGTGGTTGGTCCACATTTTAGGCCGATCGGATTTTGAACGCCGCGGCAAAATTCTACATGCGCCCCATCTGGCTGGCGGGTGCGATCGCCGATCCAAATCAGATGGCCCGATCCGGCCAGCCATTTTCCAGATGTTGAATCCAAGCGGGTTAAGGCTTCCTCATACTCCAGCAAAAGTGCTTCATGGCTCACATAAAAATCAACTGTCCGCAGTTCTTGAGAGCTATGAGAGGCGATACCTGCCGCGCTCATGAAGTCAAGCGCATCGCTGATACGGTTCGCCATGTTGCGGTACTCTGCAGCGCGCTCGCTTTCAGTAAAGCCCAGCGTCCAACTATGCACTTGATGCACATCCGCATAGCCACCTTTGGAAAACGCCCGCAATAGGTTCAGCGTCGCCGCAGATTGCGTGTAAGCTTGCGTCATTTTTAGAGGGTCCGGAATGCGTGCCTCAGGCGTAAAGGCCAGCTCATTGATAATATCGCCTCTGTAACTGGGCAGTTCCACGCCATCTTTGGTCTCGGTTGGGGCGGATCTGGGCTTGGCGAACTGGCCGGCCATGCGGCCCAATTTCACCACAGGCACTTTCGCGCCATAGGTCAGAATCATAGCCATTTGAAGCATCACTTTAAACGTGTCACGAATTCCATCCGCAGTGAATTGCTCAAAACTTTCTGCACAATCTCCGCCTTGCAATAAAAAAGCTTCCCCCCGCGACGCCGAGGCGAGCTGAGCCTTTAAATCACGGGCTTCGCCCGCAAATACCAAAGGTGGATAATTTGACAGCTGTGCTTCTACTTTCTCCAAAGGCGCCGCATCGACATAATCGGGCATTTGCACGCGTGGAAGTTTGCGCCAATCAGATTTTTGCCACTCTGCCATATCTTGATCTCCGAACCACAGGATTGTTTCGCATTCCTATACTAAACCTGTCGCAAAAGAACCATAGCATAATGTTATTCTACATCTTGACGCGGTGGATTAGTTTTGACCAAGTGATGTCTGAAAAACTCGTACGCGCAGACCCGCGGCTCGTTAATGAAAGAGATAGTGGAATGGTCAGCCAATCCAATTTAATTTCAGTCTCCAACCAGCAAGGTGCCCCGCGCCGATTTGCATTTGTCTTGATCGAAGAGTTTTCACTGCTTTCATTTGCGGCCGCGTTGGATGCGTTGCGGATCGCAAATCGGATGTCCGGCAAATCTCTTTATAGCTGGACAGTGCTTGGAGAGAGCGCGGATATTGTTTTTTGTTCTGCAGGAACATCCTTCCGAGTCGATGACGGGCTTGTTGAGCTGAAAAGAGATGATACCGTCATCCTGTGCGGGGGCATGAATATTCAGCGGCAAACCTCTAAAAAGCTTTTGAATTGGGTGCGCCGCGAAACGCGCAAAGGCCTTTCTGTGGGCGGGCTTTGCACCGCAGCTTACACGATGGCAAAAGCCGGCCTGTTAAACGGACGACGCGCCACCATACATTGGGAAAATCACGATAGTTTTGCCGAAGATTTCGATGAGGTCGAATTAACAAAATCCGTCTTTATGAAAGACGGTAAGTTTATGACCACCGCAGGTGGCACCTCATCGATCGATTTAATGCTGAAATTAATCGCCGAGGATTTTGGCGAGGATTTGGCCAATGCTGTGGCGGATCAACTGATTTACAGCTCGATCAGAACCGACCAAGACACCCAAAGATTATCAGTACCAACGCGGATTGGCGTCCGCCACCCAAAACTAAGCCAAGTCATTCAAATGATGGAAACAAATATCGAAGAACCGATCAGCCCCTCGCTGCTGGCAAAATATGTTGGCATGTCGACCCGGCAGCTAGAACGGCTGTTCAGGCGCTATTTAAACCGAAGTCCAAAGCGGTATTATATGGAGCTTCGCCTGCAAAAAGCCCGCAACCTTCTGATGCAGACGGATATGAGCGTGATCAATGTTGCGCTGGCCTGTGGCTTTGCCTCACCCTCTCACTTTTCAAAATGCTACCGAGCGCATTATCAAACCACACCCTACCGCGAGCGGGGCAGCCTGTCAGCAACCTTGAGTTGATTTAATCGCAATTCGCGATCCCTTTGCATCGCAGAAAAACAATTTAGCCTGCACTTATGCTGAGAATTTAAGCATTCCTACTTTCCTTTTGCGACACAGCGTCATAAAGTTCGGTCTGGATTTGTGATCCTTACATGGGAGAAGTAAAATGAAGAAATTTTTAGTGGCCACGGCTGCGGCAGCTTTAACAGCAGGCTCCGCAATCGCAGGCAGCCATAGCGGCGAGATTAAAATCGGCGTGATCTTGGGCTTTACCGGTCCGCTCGAAACAATCACCCCATCAATGGGTTTGGGCGCTGAGCTGGCGATGAAAGAAGTCACTGCGTCAGGCAAATTGCTCGATGGCGCAACCGTGACGCCGGTGCGCGGCGATTCGACCTGCATTGACGCAGCCGCGGCAACAGCGGCGGCAGAGCGTTTGATCACATCGGATAAAGTGGATGCGATCATGGGCGCGGATTGTTCAGGCGTCACAGGCGCAATTTTGCAGAATGTAGCGCGCCCAAATGGCATTGTGATGGTATCACCATCAGCGACATCTCCTGCGCTTTCAACGGCTGAAGATGATGGGTTGTTTTTCCGCACAGCCCCGTCAGATGCGCGTCAAGGCGTCGTGATGACAGAAAATATCATGGATCGCGGTTTCAAATCCGTTGCTCTGACATACACCAATAACGATTATGGCAAGGGTTTGGCTGACAGCTTTCAAGCCGCATTTGAAGCCGCTGGTGGCACCGTAACCGTGTCTGCTGCGCATGATGAAGATAAAGCAGATTATTCTGCCGAAGTCGGCGCGCTGGCCTCAGCCGGGGGCGAAATTTTGGTTGTTGCGGGCTATGCAAACGGTGCTGGCACGCAAATCATCCAAGGATCGCTTGACGCGGGCGCATTTGATACATTCGTGCTGCCAGATGGTATGGTGGGTCAAGATATTGTTGACACAATTGGCCCAGATTTAACTGGTTCATTCGGTCAATATCCAGGCACCGACAGCAAAGGCGCTGACATGTTTGTTGCGATGGCACTTGGCGCCTCTTTGAACAATCCTGCAGAAGCTTTTGGCGGTTCTGATGCATTTGCGCCCGAAAGCTACGATGCTGCCGCGTTGATCATGCTCGCCATGCAAGCCGCTGGCTCAACTGATTCAGCCGCAGTGAAAGAGCACATAATGGCGGTTGCCAATGCGCCAGGCGAGCCAATCATGCCGGGTGAATTAGGTAAGGCGCTTGATATGATCAAAGCCGGTAAAGACATCGACTACGTGGGAGCGACCGCCGTTGAATTGATCGGACCGGGCGAATCAGCCGGTAACTATCGCGAGATCGAGATCAAAGACGGTGCGGTGGCAACGGTCGCGTTCCGTTAATCTTTTTAAGTGAGAACAAA
>ERZ802822.2098-NODE-2098-length-11371-cov-24.168851_pt1 | contig 11371 bp, 12 predicted proteins | sample MGYA00345649_ERZ802822 | MGnify/ENA primary metagenome ERZ802822 (study PRJEB30503, sample SAMEA104212359) | marine metagenome | biome: Westerlies Biome; feature: [SRF] surface water layer (ENVO:00010504) within the epipelagic zone...; material: water... | reverse complement strand
GTTCGAATCCTAGCGCCCCAGCCATATATGGATAACTTTTTAGATAAAATTTTTTTTAGATCTCGTAATCTTGATTACATAAGTCAAAATCTTATTAATTTAACAAATCAAACTCCTGTTAAAAGAATATTTGAAGTGCTTAATAATTATTCAGAGAGTAGTGAAGTTAGATATGTTGGTGGGTGTGTTAGAAAAATTATTAAAAAAGAAATAGTTGATGATATTGATTTAGCTACAAATTTAAAACCTGGTGAAGTTTGTGATGCTTTAAGAAAACAAAACATTAATTATTATGAGACTGGTATTGAGCATGGAACTATCACGGCTATCATTGATGACTATAAATATGAAATTACTTCTTTAAGAAAAGATGTATCAACAGATGGAAGACATGCAAAAGTAGAATTTTCTTCTGATTGGAAAGAAGATGCAGCAAGAAGGGATTTTTCTATAAATTCAATATACTCTGATAAAGATGGGAATTTGTTTGACCCTTATAATGGTAAAAAAGATCTTGAGAGTGGTAATATTAATTTTATAGGAGATTCAGAAAATAGAATTAAAGAAGATTATTTGCGTATTCTCAGATATGTTCGTTTTTTTATTAATTATTCAAATCAAAGCCACGACCTTAATATAATTAAAAAGATAAAAAAAAATATTGGTGGTGTTTCAAAATTATCATCAGAAAGATTGTTAGATGAATTTAAAAAACTAACAAGATCGAATGCATTCTTAAAATTATTTAAAGATAAGACTAGTTTAGAACTTATAGAGATTATTTTTCCTCAACTAAAAAACTTAGAAAATTTAAAGAAATTAAATTCACATGCTATTAACAATCTATCTAAGGTAGATTTCATTTTTTTATTATCACTATTGATTATCGATGGAACAGATAATACTGATTATTTTCTTTATAAATTTAATATTTCTAAAAAAGATCAAAAAAGATTAAAATCAATTGATTTTTTTTATAAAGAAAATGTAAGTATAAAAAATTTTAATGAAAAAAATTTTAATAAGATTTTTTATTATAATGGCAGGCAAACTGTACTTGATATTATTAATTATAAATTATTTATATCATCTAAAGTTGAAAAAAAATTACTTAAATTAATAGAAACTTATAAAGATAAAGTTATTCCAGCTTTACCAATTGATGCAAACACACTCATGAGTAAATATAATATTCCTGAGGGAAAGATGTTGGGGAATAAGCTAAAGTTGATAGAGGAAATGTGGGTTCAAAATAATTTCCAAATTTCAGATAAAAAAATCCAAAAAATTATTAAAAGTTAAATATATTTAACATCTTTTATTTCAAAATTTTTAATTCCAGCAGGAGTTTTGATCTCAACTAGATCATTTTTATTTTTTCCAATTAAACCTTTGCCAATCGGTGATTGAAAAAAAATTAGTTTTTGTTTTAAATCAGCTTCATCTTTTCCAACAATTTTGTAGTTAATTTTTTCACCATTATCCAGGTTTTCTAAAAATACAGTAGAGCCAAAGATTATTTTGCCCTCATTATTTAATTTTGTAACATCAATTACATTAGCTCTTGCAATAATATCATTGATTTCTGTTATTCGTCCTTCGCTATGAGACTGCTCTTCTTTAGCAGCATGATATTCTGCATTTTCTTTCAGATCGCCATGCGATCTTGCTTCTGCAATTGCAGCTACAATTTCTGGTCTCTTTTTTTCTTTTAAAAAAACTAATTCTTCTTTTAGTTTATTTAAACCATTCAATGTTATTGGTTCTTTATCCATTTTTTATTTCCACTTGGCTATTGGTGGTAAAGACATCAATATACCTTCCACGTTTCCACCGGTTTGTAGGCCAAATTTTGTACCTCTGTCATATAATAAATTAAATTCAGCGTATCTACCTCTTTTAATATACTGCATCTCTTTATCTTTTAAAGTCCATTTCTTATTAATTTTTTTTTGAATAATGTTATTGAATATCATTTGAAATGTTACCCCAACATCTCTTACAAATTTAAAGTCTTTTTCAAAGTTATTTTTTTTGTAATCAAAAAAAATTCCACCAATACCTCTTGCTTCATTTCTATGTGGTAGATAAAAATATTCATCACACCATTTTTTATATCTTTTATAATATGCTTTATTATGATGATTACACATTGTTTTTAATGACAGGTGAAAATTATTTTCTTCTTTTTTATCTTTAATTGAGGGAGTTATATCCATTCCCCCACCAAACCAATTTTGAGTTGTACAAATATATCTAGTATTAAAATGCATTGCTGGAATATGAGGATTTTGCATATGCATTACTACAGAAATCCCAGAGGCCCAAAATCTTGGATCTTTACTAGCTCCAGGAATACTCTTTTGAAATTTTTTTGGGAATTTTCCGTAAACTTTTGAAAAATTTATTCCTACTTTTTCAAAAATTTTTCCATTTTTTATAATTCTATATTCTCCTCCACCCTCATCCTTAATTTTACTTCTTTGCCATGTAGTTGATTTGAATCTTATTTTATTTTTTTCAAGTCTATTAATGTCGTCACAAATAGCATTTTGAAGAAGCTTAAACCAATTGCTTGCTAAGTCTTTTTTTATTTCATTGTCCATTTTATATTAATTTAGTTTGTCTCAAGCTTTCTGCCAATACAATTGCAACTGAGGATGCAATATTTAATGATCTAGTATTCTCATTCATAGGTATTTTTAGTTGGTCACTAATTGATTGATGAATTTTTTCAGGTACGCCAGCGCTTTCTCTACCAAATAGTATTGTGTCATCTTTTTTAAATTTAAATTTTAAGTATGATATTGAAGCTTTTGTTGTCATTAATATCACTCTATGATTCTTTTTTGCCTCAAAAAATTTATCTGAACTTTGATATATTTCAATTTTATCCCAATCCATATAGTCCATCACTACTCTTTTAAACCTTTTATCACTTAAGTGAAAACCACATGGCTCAATAATTTCAAGCCTGGCGCCTAAACAAGCGCATGTTCTAATTATTGCTGCAGTATTTTGAGGTATATCTGGCTCATATAGTGCAATTTTAGGTCTTAGAATTGTTGAATTCTGTGTCATTCTTTCAGTAGTAAAATTATTATTTTATATTATATGAATTCGTATATTAAGTATTTTTAAATCAATAATAGACAATATAAACAACTAATTCATATGTCAGATAAAAAACCGGAAAGACGAGATTTTTTATTTACTGCCTCATATGCTGTGGGAGCAGTAGGTGTGGCTGCAGTTGTTTGGCCATTAGTTGATCAAATGAATCCAGATGCCTCTGTAAAAGCACTAGCAAGTACAGAAGTTGATGTAAGTTCAGTTAAACCTGGAAATACTATAACTGTACTTTGGAGAGGAAAACCAGTGTTTATTAGAAGAAGAACTCAAGAGGAAATTTCAGAAGCTAGGTCGGTTAAAATGGAAGATCTAATACATCCTGAAAAAGATGAAGATAGAGCTAAAGATCCTGAGTGGTTAGTAATGGTTGGTGTTTGTACTCATTTAGGCTGTGTTCCATTAAATGATAAAGGTGATTATGATGGTTGGTTTTGCCCATGTCATGGCTCGCATTACGATACATCTGGTAGAATTAGAAAAGGTCCAGCACCTTTAAACATGGAAGTTCCAAAATACGAATTTGTTAATGATAATACAATTAAAATTGGATAATTAATATTATGAGTGATCACGAATATACGCCTACATCAAAAGTTGGAAAATGGTTTAATGATAGACTTCCACTTTTAACTTTAGCAAATCACTTAACAGATTATCCTACTCCAAAAAATTTAAACTACTGGTGGACATTTGGAGGAATTCTAACTTTCTGTTTAATAACTCAGATTGTAACTGGTTTAACACTTGCAATGCATTACATAGCTCATGCTGATATGGCTTTTGAAAGTGTTGAGCATATAATGAGAGATGTTAACTATGGTTGGTTAATAAGATACATTCATGCAAATGGTGCATCAATGTTTTTTTTAGCAGTTTATATTCATATATTTAGATCTTTATTTTATGGATCTTACAAATCTCCAAGAGAAATTATTTGGATAATTGGAATAATCATTTATTTGTTAATGATGGCCGCTGCATTCATGGGCTACGTATTACCTTGGGGTCAAATGAGTTTCTGGGGAGCAACAGTTATTACAAATTTATTTAGTGCAATCCCATTAGTGGGTGAGGGAATTGTTACTTGGTTATGGGGTGGTTATTCTGTAGATAATCCTACTTTAACTAGATTTTTTACACTCCATTATTTAATTCCTTTTTTAATTTTGGGATTAGTAGTTTTGCATATTTGGGCTCTTCATGTTCCTGGAAATAACAACCCAGTTGGAATTGATATAAAGAAACCTTCAAAAGATACAGTTCCGTTTCATCCATACATTGTTATTAAAGATGGATTTGCATTACTGATGTTTATGATTGTTTTTGCCTTTTTTGTTTTTTATTCACCAAATATTTTAGGCCATGCTGATAACTATATCGAAGCTAATCCAATGGTAACTCCTGCTCATATTGTTCCTGAATGGTATCTTTTACCTTTTTATGCAATTTTAAGATCTGTGCCTGACAAGTTGCTTGGAGTTGTAGCAATGCTTTCAGCTATTTTAATCTTAGCTGTACTACCATGGTTAGATACTTCAAAAATAAGATCTGCAGTTTTTAGACCTTTGTACAAACAGTTCTATTGGATACTTGTAGCTGATGTTTTAATTCTAGGATACATGGGAGCTATGCCAGCAGAAGGGCTTTACTTATTAATTGCGAGAGTAGCTACTGCATATTATTTTCTTCATTTCTTGGTGATTTTACCAGTTTTAGGATTTAAAGAAAAAACATTGCCTGTTCCATTAAGTATAACGGAACCTGTTCTCGGAGGGTCTCCAAATTTGGCAATGGCTAAAAATAAAGAAAGTATAGATAAATAAAGTGAAGAATTTTATTAAATTATTTTCAATTCTAGTCTTATTTTTTTTTACAGTTACTCAATCACAATCAGCTGAAAAAGTTGATTATTTAAAAACTGATTGGAGTTTTAAGGGACTTTTTGGTAAATTTGATAGAGGTTCACTTCAAAGAGGTTATCAAGTTTACACAGAAGTCTGTGCTTCTTGTCACTCAATGAAATATCTAAGTTATAGAAACTTAGGAGAAAAGGGTGGTCCAGAATTTTCAGAGGCAGAAGTGAAAGCTATAGCAGCATCTTTCGAAGTAACTGATGGACCTAATGCAGATGGTGAAATGTTTGATAGACCAGCAAAATTGTCTGATAAATTTGTAATGCCATACGAAAATGTCAAAGCAGCTCAAGCAGCCAATGGTGGAGCATATCCACCTGACATGTCAGTTCTAGTTAAAGCTAGAGGGGGTGGGGTAGATTATATTTATTCTTTGCTTCAAGGTTACGAAGATGCGCCAACTGGAATGACCTTAGACGAAGGTGTTCATTACAACAAATATATGTATGGAAATAAAATTAGAATGTCTGCTCCACTTTCAGATGATCTAATAGAATATGGAGATGGAACTAAAGCAACAGTTGAACAAATGTCAAAAGACGTGACAACATTTTTAATGTGGGCAGCAGAGCCACACTTAGAATCTAGACACCAAATGGGTTTTAAAGCAATTGTTTATTTGATTATTTTAACTATCTTAGTTTATTTCAGTATGAAAAAAATATGGTCACGTGTTGAATCTGAAGTTTAATACATCACCGTCTTTAACTATATAATCTTTACCTTCTAATCTCATTTTTCCATTAGTCTTTGAATTAACCCATCCATCATTTGCTACAAAATCTTCATAGGAAACTGTTTCTGCTCTTATAAAACCTTTTTCAAAATCAGTATGAATTTCACCAGCAGCTTTAGGAGCTGTACAGTTTTTTTGTATAGTCCATGCTCTTGTTTCTTCTGGACCAGAAGTAAAATAAGTATCTAATTCTAAAATCTTATAACCTTTTTGAATTAACATGCTCAATCCAGTTTCTTTCAAACCAATCATTTGCATATAGTTTTTTTTCTCTGTAGACTCAAGTTCATTGATTTGGTTTTCTATATCGGCTGACACTATAAGAGTATTTTCTTCACCAAATTTTTCTGTAAAATTTTTTGTATACTGATTACCTTCTTGAACACTTTGCTCATCTACGTTGCATACAAATATTTTTGGTTTAATAGATAATAAACCACATTGATTGAGTAATTTTCCTTCAAATTGAGATTTTAGAATTGAGATATCTTTATCGTTATTAATACAATCTAATGCCACTTCTAGAATTTTTAATTGATCTTCATCAACGTTTTTTTTATTACTTTTTTCTAATCTTTTTTGAATTGACTCTAAGTCAGCTAGCATCATTTCAGTTTCGATTATTTCTAGATCTCTGACGGGGTCTACTGTCGGATTTACATTTTGAATATCATCAGAGTCGAAGCATCTTATCATATGAATAATCGCATCTACCTCTCTGATATGTGACAAAAACTTATTACCTAATCCTTCTCCTTTAGATGCGCCCTTCACTAAGCCAGCAATATCAACAAATGAAATGGTAGTATTTATAATTTTTTTAGATTTTGAAACTTTAGATAAGTTATTTAATCTTTCGTCAGGTACAGGAACCATACCAACATTTGGATCAATTGTACAAAAAGGAAAATTTGCTGCTTGAGCTTTACTAGAATTTGTTAATGCATTAAATAACGTAGATTTACCAACATTGGGCAAACCAACAATTCCACATTTAAAGCTCATTATTTATTGTTATTTACTGTACTAGAAAATAGATCTAATTTTTTTTCAACTAATATAGAAATTGACTCATTAATATGATTTGAGATTTTTTCTATAACAGTTAATTCTTCTTCTTCAAAATTTTGAAGTACAAAATCTCCCACTTCAATATTTTCTTTTGGTTTTCCAATACCAATTCTTACTCTTGAATAATCTTTGCCTATGAATTTATCAATGGATGCAATTCCATTATGTCCCGCACTTGATCCACCAAACTTTGCTTTAATTTTTCCAAACTCTACATCTAAATCATCATGAAAAACAATTACATCTTCTGCATCTATTTTAAAATATTCAATAAGTTCTCTAATGCAAATTCCTGAATTATTCATAAATGTTAATGGTTTGATTGCATAAACTTTTTGATTACCAACATTCCCAGTTGTTAGTAGTCCTTTAAATTTTGGTTTTTGTTTTGATAAGCTAAATTTTTTATTAATAGAGTCTATAATTTTAAAGCCAACATTATGTCTATTATTCTCACTATCTGGAGTTGGGTTGCCTAAGCCTACAAATAAAAGCATATTTTTTTAATGAGTAGTAAAATTTAACTTTGGCAGATTATTTCTTTTCTTCAGCAGTTTTTTTGTCTTCACCTTCTTTTGCTTCACCTTCTGCAGTTGGCTTTTCACCATCTACCGCTGCTTCAGATCCTGCTTCACCTTCTGCAGCTTCCGCTTCAGCAGGTTTTTCAGGTTCTTTCATTACTGTAGGTGCGGCTAATGTTGCAATAACAAAGTCTCTACCCTTAATTGTTGGAGTTACATCTGATTCTAAGTTTATCGATGATATTTTAAAACTTTCACCAATATCAATTCCATCTAGATCTATTACTAAACTTTCAGGAATCTTTTCACTTGGACATCTTAACTCTACTTTTCTTCTAACAATGTTTAAAACTCCCCCTCTTTTTAAACCTGGAGATTTTTCATGATTTATGAACTGGACAGGCACTTCTATTCTTATTTTTACACCTGGAACAACTCTTAAAAAATCTACATGAATTGGTTCATCAGAAATAATATGGTACTTAATTTCTCTTGGAAGAACATTTTGAGGCTTACCATCAACTTTTAAAGTGACTATATTGGATAAAAAATTTTGTTTTTCTATTAGTGATTTTAATATTTTTTTAGAAACAGATATTGTTTCATTTTGAGCTTCTCCTCCATAAATTACAGCTGGCACATTTCCACTGTTTCTAAGTAAACTCAATTCACCCTTAGTTTTGGTATTTCTAATGTTTGCATCTAATGAAATCATAAAATCATGGGTTTTTAGCCCAAGTTCTTTAATAACTCAAGGTAATTATTTAAATAAATCCGAAACAGATGTCGAATTAGATATTCTTTTGATTGCTTCTCCCATTAAACCTGCAATTGGCAGGACCTCAATGTTTTTAGTGCCTTTAATTTTATCATTGTTATCAATCGTGTCTGTAATGACGAGATTTTTAATTACAGAATTTTTAATTTTTTTTACAGCCTCTCCACTAAGCACACCATGTGTGATGTAAACATAAACTTCCTTCGCACCTCTATCTTTAAGAGCCTTAGCGGCATTAACTATTGTTCCACCTGAGTCAATTATATCATCAACTATTATACAAGTTTTGTCTTTAACGTCACCGATTACATTCATTACCTGTGATTGGCCTGGCTTTGGTCGCCTCTTATCCACAATTGCAAGCCCTACATTTAAAAGCTTTCCTAATGCTCTAGCTCTTTCAGTTCCACCCACATCAGGTGCAACACAAATAATATTTTTATTTTTTATCTTTTTTTTGACATGTCTTGCAAAAATAGGAGTTGCAAATAAGTTATCAACTGGAATATCAAAAAAACCTTGAATTTGACCTGCATGCAAATCAACAGTCACAACTCTATCAGCACCAGCTTTAGTAATTAAGTTTGACACAAGTTTTGCTGAGATGGAAGTTCTTGGGACAACTTTTCTATCTTGTCTTGCATAACCAAAATATGGAATAACAGCAGTGATATTTTTTGCTGAAGATCTTTTTAAAGCATCTATACACAGCAAAAGCTCCATTAGATTATCATTAGCAGGTGATGAAATTGATTGAATAATAAAAATACTGTTTCCTCTTATGTTTTCATTTATTTCAACATAAATTTCACCATCAGAAAAATTTCTAATACTTGAGTTCACCAATTTAGATTTTAAATATTTTGCAATATTTTTGCTAAGAGGCTTGTTGCTGTTTCCGGATAATAATTTCATTAAAAAACCTAATTAAGCATAATTATTGAAATATTTCTACCATAATCATTATGTTTTAATTTTAAAGCTCTTCTTGCACTGAAAAATTTATTTTTGATATCAAAAGTATCAATTTTTAAAAAATCTATATGTTTAATCTTAATGGTTTTAAGTGATGCATATATATATTTAGGTAAATCAAAATATAATTTATTTTTTTTATTTTTAAAAAATATCAAATTTTTTTTATCCTTTTTAATAAATTTTTTCTTAAAATCCTCTTTTATCTCATAGTTTTTTGAAGAAATAGATGGACCTATAACAGCTGTGATATTTTCTAACTTACAACCTTTTTTAATCATAAATTTAATTACTTTATCTACAATACCTTTAAAAGCACCTTTCCAGCCTGCATGAATTGCAGCTATCATTTTAGTTTTATCATCATAAATTAATATTGGAGTGCAATCAGCAGTTAAAACAGCAATAGGTAAATTTCTTTGATTCGTAATTACAGCATCAGCCTTTGGTTTGTTTTTATTGCTATATTTTTTATCAATGAATATAAACTTATTGCTGTGGACTTGATGAAGTAAAATAATATTTTTTGCTTTATCGCTAATTTTTTTTCTTACTATTTGTAGGTTTTTTTTTATATTTGTTTTATTATCTAATGAGCCTGGCCCACAGTTTAAACTTTTGTAAATATTTTTAGAGTGTCCACCGATACTATTAAAAAAGCCGTGTTTAAGATTTTCTATTTTTGCTAATTTTTTTGATTTAATCAATTTCAAAACCTGTTTTAAATTTATTTTTTTTCTTTTTTATTAACATTACTTTAAATAACTCACCCATTTGTTTTTCATCTATAAGACGTCTAATTCTGTAAAATAAGTCTGATTTTTTTGTGAAAGGTATATTTTCACTTATAATTTCTGCTCTTTGAACTATTCCCATGCTGGTCAAAAATTTTTTTTGATTACAAATCATAGAATTTAAATCACCAAATTGATCAACAAATGTTTTAAATAAATTGAAATTAATATTATACGTTATATCAGAGTCTCCAATATCTTCTAAAATGTTTGTATGTTTATGATTTTTGACAGCTTGAAGAGTTTCGTGCATTTTAAATTGCAAATATCCATAATCAATTATTAGTATTCCACCATCATTCTTTTTAATTAAATTACAAATATGTTTTAAATATTCAAATGAACCTGGAGAATATTCAATAATTTCTTGGTCTTTTGAAATTTCAAAATTTACATCATGTTCAATATCTTTTATATCTACTGGCTCTTCTTTAAATTCAGCTTTTTTTTCAGCCTTTAAATCAACAAATCTTTCAAACCAAACTTCTTTTTTTTTAAAAAATTGCTTAATCGGCAGTGCATCAAAAAACTCATTTGCTAAAAATATTGTTGGAAATGAATTATTTATTTTTATATCTTTTATCCAGGTTATTTTTTCAGATTTCAAACTTAATTGTTGTTTTTTTTTTAAAAGTTCACTCTTTTCATGTATTTGAAAATTACAATTAAGAAAACACTCTGGAAAGTTTTTCAATGTTTCAATAATAACTTTCATCATCTCACCATTTCCAGCCCCAAACTCTAATAAGTTAAATGTTTTTGGTGATCCAATACTTTTCCAAAAGGTCACCACCCATATCGCAATTATTTCTGAAAAAAGTCTTGTAATATTTGGGGCAGTAATAAAATCACCTTTTTTTCCAAAAGGATTTTTTTTCATATAGTATCCATTAACTTTGTCGTAAAGAGCAAGTTCTATAAATTGATCTAAGGGTAAATTTCTATTTGCTTTCATATTTATGGTAAAAAATAGTTATTCCAATCAAAGCAAACACTAAACTTATAATTTGACCCATAGTTAAATTCAAAATCAAATAACCTATCTGTTCATCTGGAACTCTTAAAAATTCGACAAAGAATCTAAACAAAGAATAAAAAATTAAAAATAATCCTGAAATTAAACCAGGTTTTTTTAAATAATTTCTATTTTTAAAATATATTAATATTAAGAATAAAATTATACCTTCTAAAATTGCCTCATACAATTGCGAGGGATGTCTTGATAAACTGTCTACTTTAATAAAAATAACTGACCATGGCACATCAGAAGCTTTTCCATAAAGTTCTGAATTTATAAAATTAGCTAATCTTCCAAAAAAAATTCCAACTGGGGCCACCAACGACACTTGGTCTAAATATGAAAATGGATTTTGGTTATTTTTTTTTGCAAAAATATAACTTGAAATAATTACGCCAAGCAATCCACCATGAAATGACATTCCTCCTTGCCA
>ERZ802822.2097-NODE-2097-length-11373-cov-9.767086_pt1 | contig 11373 bp, 7 predicted proteins | sample MGYA00345649_ERZ802822 | MGnify/ENA primary metagenome ERZ802822 (study PRJEB30503, sample SAMEA104212359) | marine metagenome | biome: Westerlies Biome; feature: [SRF] surface water layer (ENVO:00010504) within the epipelagic zone...; material: water... | reverse complement strand
CTTCCCCCGTGCCACTGCAGCCATTGCTGCCCCTGTTTCATCGGTTAAACCGTGAGCACTTTTCGGGTGTTCTTGTTTGTGCCGGACAGCCTCTGACGGCGGTGCGTTGGAGTGATGGCCGCATGAGCCGCACCGCTGGCTATTACCGGCGGGGACCAGGGGTTGGCGAGGGGCGTGGAAGCGAAATCGTGTTATCTCGGCCCGTGCTGGAGCCGTTGCCGCAGGAGGCCACGGAAAGCACGTTGTGCCATGAAATGATTCATGCCTGGGTGGATTTGGTGCAGCGCCGCCGCGAAAGCCATGGCCCCTTGTTTCGGGCTCAAATGGCAGCGATCAATGCTGCGCAGAGCCGCTTTCAGGTGAGTGTGCGTCACAACTACCCGATCCCGGTCCGGCCTCCACGTTGGGTCGCGGTTTGTTCAAGCTGCCAGCGACGGACCCCTTGCCGCCGCCGCACCCGTCATGCGGCCTGTCGATCGTGTTGCAATCAGCATCACGGGGGACGTTGGCATCCCAGTTGTTTGTTGCACTATGAACCTGTCGAGTGAAGGGGCTGAATGGACGTTTTTTGGCTCACTCTTGAGTGCAGTGGTGTTGCGATTGCGTTGATCGGACTCCGCCGGGAGCATTGGCTGCGCCGTAGGCGTCGTTAATCTCGAGGCATGGAGGAGCGTTACGAACGTCTGGAGCGGTCTCGAGATCCTCGTGATCGCCGTTTGGATCAGTGGCTTGAAACCGGTCGTCAGCTTGTTGATGGAGTGGCCGGACGTCGTCCGGGGCAACGTCGTCCAGGTCTCGACCTCGATTCCGTTGGACGTTGGGTCGGCGACAAGGTGGAGTGGTTGTTGGAAGAGGACGACGATTGGAGGGAGCCATGGCAAGAGAACGCTGAGCCCAAGGCCCGTCGGAAACAACCGCTGCAAGCCATTTCGCGTCGGTCGCGTCAAAGGCCGATGCCGACTGCAGCGTCCCAGCCACCCCCCACAACAGCCCCTTCGGTCGCAGAGTCTTCAGCGCCTGACGACTGGCCCGATGACGACCTGTTTCAGGTTCAGCGTTGGCAGCGCTATCCGGCACAGCGGTCTTCTCCACAAGGGGAGCCGCAAGATCAGCCACCTTCCCCCCGGAGGGGTTTGCCCCGTTCGAGTCGTCGCAGAGCCTGACATCTCCTGAAGGAACTGGGTGAACCTTGCCGATGGGCAGTGCTGCTCTGGCCCTACTCATACGGGAGGGAACCCCTGACCGTGTGGTGGAAAGTTTGCGCAGTCATGCTCCCCATGCCCGCCTGGTCAAGACCAGCCTCAGCCATGTCGATGAGGACAAATTGCGGGAACTGATCAAAACATCAGCCCAACAAGCTGAGGCCCTTCGTCTCGCCTGATGGGGAGTGGGGGTGAACCCGAAAGGAGCACCCCCGTTCCGCGAGTTGTTGGTTTACGCCGTCGACCAGCTCGCTTGGCATGTCTTCAGCCATTTGATCTGCTGTGGATGCAATGGAAGAGGAGCCCGATTGCATGGCTTCCAGAAATTGGCTCCATTGATCAATCTGACGACTGAGGCTCACGGGCTGAAGCCCGTTGGTTTCGAATAACTCCTTGCAGAGTGCTTGGTTCCAAACAACGCTTTGCGTTCGGCCATGGGGGCCAAGATGTCTGGCTGCCTGAGCATTGATGGCGTCGTCGCTGGGCTGGCCGCGGCGATCACGCCAGCCGTGTTGATTCAGGATTTTTCCGCAATGAATGGCGGAGATCCCATAAAAACGCCCCAGGTCGTTGAGGCTGACCCAAGTAATGCTGTTCCCCATGGCACGGTGAAACAAACTGTGCCAATGGTGTTGATCACCTCTAAAGCTGCAAGTTGTGAAAAACAAATCCCTACATAACGGGAGATTTGTTCATGAACTCCTTTGAAGTTCTTGGCGCAGGGTGGAGCCCAGCCATGTTTCAAGCTGCGGACTAAACACTTCTCGGATCACCGTGAGCGCTGTTCCACTTCGAAAGAAGCGGTAGTGGCGACTCCAAAAGGGTCCGCGATAGCCAAAGGTTTCGTCCAGCCAATCCGCTTCGACGAGGGCAAGACCATCGACCTCACGAAAGAGTTCGGATCGTCCCTGGGTGAGGCTTTTCCAGATCGGCTGATTGCGGTCTTGGAGGTGGAGTTCCGCTTCAGCTTGATTCCACCAACTTTCAGCCCAAGCCAGCGGTGTACCGCCGCAGGTGAGCCAAACCTGGCGGCGTAGGAGAGGCGCTTGCAATTCCTGCACCTCTGCCGGAGCACCGGGATGGTTCCCTTGTTCGGCTTCCATCGCGATGAGGTCGATGGCGACGGGCTCACCGGTGAGCAAGCGGAGATGGCGTGTTGGGCTGCCATCCCCCAGCAGCATCAGCCGCCATGGGCCAGGCAGCTGCCGTGGTCCATCCCCGGCCAGAACGGTGGCTGCGGGTGCCTGCCAAAGGTGACGAGGTGATGCAAGCAATTGGGATGGTGTGTTCAGAACACGCCTCCCACCGAAAGCGTGCGCTCTTGCCCGTTGCTGCGAATCACGGCGCTCGACGCTCCGACGGATGCCAGCGTCCAGCCACTGCTTCCCAGGCTCTCGCCAATTTCGGCGGAAACCGAAGCATTGTTGATTTGGAAGATGGCGGAACTGCGCCCACCCGGGCTTTGCATCACACCGGTGAGCACGGGGAGTGGCGAGATTGGCTTGCTCTCAGAGGGTGTGAGGCCAATGGGTGGCATCGGCAGGGATTGGATGGGCAGGGTGAGCGGCTCGAGGCGATCGACTGTCTCTGGCTCAGGGGTTGGAGGAATCGCTTTTTCGGTGGCGCGCAGCCGTTCGACCAGTGCCACGTTGCGTTCTCGCTCGAGTGTGCGAGCGGAGCGTTGTAGATCAAAGAGCAGCCAACCGCTGCTCAGCAATCCAGCTATGGAAATGCCAGTTAGGAGAGGTGTTTGCCATCGAGAGCCTTGCGCTGCCATATGCGGTGCAGCTTGAGCTGCCACTTGAGCTGTTATCGGATGGGGCAGGGGCTGGATGGGTTCGTGGACGGCAACCTCCACGGGCACGAGGTGGCGATTGTTGGCTGAGCTTTGGCGCGTCGACTCTGATCCGTTGTCGAAGACGCGATCCATCACCTGCTCCGCCCGCAGTGTCCAGTAGGCGTGGGATGTGGGATGGCGAGCGACCAAAGCAGAGCCTTGAGGATCCCAAAGCTATCGAGCTTGCGTGGTGGGGGCGAGGGGCTGGCGCTTTTGAATTTCGAGCCACATCAAGAGGGCGGTGATGTCTGCTTGGCTGACGCCCGGAATGCGATTGGCCTGGCCGAGGGTGGTGGGCTGAATGGCGCTGAGCTTTTCGCGGGCCTCATTGGAGAGTGTTCCGATGCTGGCGTAGTTCAAATCGCTTGGAAGTTTGCGTTGGCTTTGGCGCTTCACCTGGTCGATTTGTTGTTGCTGCCGCTGGAGATAACCGCTGTATTTGATGTCGATCTCTGCGCCTTCTCGTACGGGAAGCGGCAGGGCGGCATCAGCGAGGCCATGGCGCACGAGATCGGCGGCATGCATCGCTGGGCGGCGGAGCAGGTCCGCCAGGGTGATCGAACCTTTGATTGGTGCACCGGTTTCTTCCTCCACGGTTGGTGCAATGGGATCACTCACCTTGAGGCGTGTGGATTCCAGCCGTTTTTTCTCGGCATCCATCGCTTGGAGTTTCTCCTCAAACAATTGCCAACGCCGGTCGTCGATCAGTCCGAGGTCACGACCCAGCGGGGTGAGCCGCCTGTCGGCGTTGTCGCCCCGCAAAATCAAGCGGTATTCACTTCGGCTGGTGAGCACGCGGTAGGGCTCACGTAGGTCTTGGCTCACCAGATCGTCGATCATCGTGCCGATGTAGCTGCCCTCTCGGGGGAAATGGACGGGGTCTTGCTCACCGATCAACCGGGCGGCGTTGAGCCCTGCCACTAGGCCCTGGGCTGCGGCTTCCTCGTAACCGGTGGTGCCATTGAGCTGCCCCGCGCTGAAGAGCCCCCGTACCCGCTTGGTTTCGAGGGATGGCTTGAGTTGGGTGGCGGGTAGGTAGTCGTAATCAACGGAGTAGGCGGGCCGCAGCATCACCGCTTGTTCGAGTCCCGGCAGGCTGCGGAGCAGTTGTAATTGGACCGGCTCCGGTAGGCCGGTGGAGAAGCCCTGCACGTAGATCTCCGGGGTGTCGCGCCCCTCGGGCTCAAGGAAGATCTGGTGGCTCTCTTTGTCGGCAAAGCGAACGATTTTGTCTTCGATCGAGGGGCAGTAGCGGGGGCCTTTGCTGTCGATCACGCCCCCATAGATGGCAGTGAGATGAAGGTTGTCGCGGATGAGCTGGTGGGTTTCTGCCGTTGTTCTGGTGATGTGGCAGCTCATCTGTTCACCGCTCACCCAGGCGGCGGGGTCAAAGGAGAAGAAGCGGTCGGCGGCATCGCTGGGCTGTTCTTCCAGCTGATCGAGGGCAATGCTGCGCCGGTCCACCCGGGCAGGGGTTCCCGTTTTGAGGCGATCGGTGTGGAAGCCGAGGCTTTGCAGCGTTTCGGTGAGCCCCTCTGCCGCCTGTTCCCCAGCACGGCCTGCGGCCATCGATTGATGCCCCACCCAGATGCGGCCGCCGAGAAAGGTGCCGGCGGTGAGCACAACGGCTTGGGCCCCATACACACTGCCGAAGTAGGTCCGAACGCCCTGGATGCGTTGTTGCTCCCCTTCTCCTTCCACCTCGAGGCCGGTCACCATCGCTTCACGGAGCGCCAGGTTGGGCGTGTGCTGCAGCAGTTGCAGCATCTGGCGGGAGTACAACCGTTTATCGGTCTGGGCGCGTAAGGCCCAGACAGCGGGGCCCCGGCTGGCATTGAGGGTGCGCTTTTGAATCGCGGTGGCATCAGCGAGCCGACCGATCACGCCTCCAAGGGCATCCACTTCATGGACGAGCTGGCTTTTGGCGGGTCCGCCGACGGCCGGGTTGCAGGGCTGCCAGGCGATCCGATCCAGATTCAGGCTGAACAGGGCGGTGTTCAGGCCCAGCCGGGCGGCTGTGATCGCCGCTTCACAACCGGCATGGCCGCCACCGACCACGATCACGTCGAAGGATTCGGTGGGGGCAGCGGAGAAGCTCATTGGTTCATTATCCGTCGTCAGGTACGGATGAAGTGGTCAGGAGAAAAGCTCAGGTTGAATAGCAAGCAAAGTGTCCAGATCGATATTGCGCAGGGTGATCTGGGTGTTGTTGTCGATGTCAGTCAGGATGAGATTTCCATCAAGTTCAGTTGCTTCAAAGGAGAATTTGTTTTTACTAATTAGTTGATCGCCCCGCTGGGGCTTGAAGTCCAGGATTTGATCCTGCCCGCTTGAAAGATGAATGAGATCAGCTCCTCGCCCACCTTTGATGATGTCGTCACCTTGGCCACCTTTGATGGTGTCATCACCAGATCGACCTCGGATCACGTCGTTCTCTTGTCTGCCAATCAGTAGATCATCGCCTTTGTGCCCGATGAGATGGTCTGCTCCTTTTCCACCACGAAGGATGTCGTCACCTTGGCCGCCTTTGATGGTGTCATCGCCTGATTGGCCTCGAATCACGTCGTTATCTTGGAGACCGATCAGCTGGTCATGGCCTTGATGGCCAATGAGATGGTCGGCTCCTTTCCCGCCACGAAGGATGTCATTTCCTTGCCCACCTCGGAGGGTGTCATCACCTTGACCGCCTCGCAGTAAGTCAGGATCTCGCCCACCTTCCAGTAAATCTTTTCCTGATTTTCCTGCAAGAAGATCGTCGCCAGATCTTCCGAATAAAACATCATCTTTAGTCTGGCCTTTGATGATGTCATTGCATGTAGACCCAGTAATTTTTAGGCCACTGTTTGTTATTGACCTGGAGACCAGGCAATCAAGTTCAAGTGGTTCCTTTGGAGGTAGCGGTTCTGGAGTTGGTTCTGGAGCTGGCTCAGGGTTTGGTTGAGAAGTTGGCTCAGGGGATGGCTCAGGGTTTGGTGCGGGAGTGGGGTCAGGTGTTGGCTCAGGTGTTGGTTGTGGAGTTGGCTCAGGGTTTGGTGCGGGAGTGGGGTCAGGCTCGGGTTCCGGCTCTGGTGTTGGCTCCGGCGTGGGTTGCGGAGTTGGCTCAGGCGTGGGCGCAGGTGTGGGCTCAGGTGTTGGAGCAGGCGTGGGCTCAGGCTCGGGTTCCGGCTCTGGTGTTGGCTCAGGTGTTGGTTGTGGAGTTGGCGCAGGTGTTGGCTCTGGTGTTGGCTCCGGAGTTGGATTTTCTGAAGCGCCTGTGATCAAAACCTGAAATTCAGTGCTATCAAGCGCCATCGAGTCGGAGATGCTCACCCGGAATTGATCGGAGACCGATTGGCCTTCATTCAGTGCTTCGATAGAGCTGGAGTCAGGGGTGTAGGTGTATTCACCCGTCGATGTATCAAGCTCAAGTGTTCCGTAGTTGCCAGCCAGGCTGGTTGTGCTGTCAACCGTTGAGCCACCGAGGATTCCGTACTCAAGGCTGGCATTTGCATCAACATCCGTCGCTGATAGGGTGCCACTCAAGCCTGAACTTTCTGTTTGCGAGCTGCCTGTGATTTCACGGATTATCCCCGACTGAGGTGACGTAAGTGATGGATAATCATTGACCCCTGTTACGACGATTTCAAGGGTTGCTGAGCTCGTCGTCTTGCCATCGGAAAGGGTATAGGTGAAAGAGTCTGTGACCGAATCGCCTTCGTTGAGTGCATCAGTTGCTGATTGATTGGCATCGTAGTCATAGGAGCCGTCGCTATTGAGTGTTAACTCTCCATAGGTTCCTGTGATCTGGTGAGGTGCACTCGAAGAAAGGTCTGAAGTTCGTGCAAGCAAGGATCTCCAGCTTTTTTTCTTCTTGTTGTTTTCTGTATATCTAAATAGTTTCCGGCTTGACGCGTTGCTTACTTTTTCCACTGCTGTAATGGTGAGATCATCACCATCGACATCGCTATCGTTGATCAGAACACCTGATGTTGCGCTGATGTTAATTGAGTCATTTTCATTGACCGGTTTGGAATCATTATTGCCGCTTGGAGCGTTGTTGGTTCCTGTGACTGTGATGGTCAATTCACCCAGATCTTCATCGGTCCCATCGCTCAAGGTGTAGGTGAAGACATCGACAGCGGTGGCACCTTCAGCTAGAGCATCGGCAGCCGTATGGTTGGCGTTGTAGGAGTAGGACCCATCTGAGCTGATAGTTAGTTCTCCGTAGGTTCCTGTCAGTACTGAGGAAACACTTCCATCGGTACCCGATTGATATTCGCTGCCAGTGCGAATATCAGAGACGGTTAAATTATCTGACTCAGGATCCGTGTCGTTGCTCAAGACTCCTGATCCAGCAGAGACGCTGAGGCTTGATCCTGCATCAACGGATCCAGTATCGTTCAGGCTTTCTGGTGAATCGTTAACACCACCGACGTCGATAATCGATGACGCCGTGTTTGATGAAGCGCTTCCATCATTCACCTGCCAGCTGATTGTTCTGTGCCCCAGGACAGGATTGAGGTCATCGCTGTTGGTGTAGGTCACCGTCGCGAGTGCGGCGGCGTATGCATTTTTAGAGGCAGGTCCGGATAGCGTTAATGTTCCTGAAGTGGAGTTCCAAGATCCACTGATTTCGGATGTGTTGCTAAATCCAAGGACATCTTCAGTTGACTCGTGCCCTGAAGAAATCGTGACAGTGGCATTTTCGATTGTGCTGTCATCGACGTCAGTGACTGTTAGCGAGCCGTCGATAATGATTGTTGCTCCCTGGCCTTCGGTGTATTTCTTTTTGGCGATGGCATCCACCATGTGTGGAGCATCATTGACTCCAGTAACCGTGAAACTAATTTCTCCGTTGTCTCCACCTTTGCCATCGGAAGCTAAGTATGTGTACGTATCGGTTGCCGTGACTCCCTCGGCGAGGGCTTCAGCCGCTGCTAGGTCGGCGACGTAACTGTATGTTCCATCTCCATGCAATGTCAGGCTGCCATAGGTTCCTGCACGGGATGAGCTGATGATTCCGTAATCTCCACTACCTGATTCAGGCCCTGTTCTGAAATTTTCAATTGTTATTGAGTCACCATCATCGTCTGTGTCATTGCTGAGAACCCCGCTTGCCGCACTGGCTTGTTCGACTGTTGCATTTTCGTTGACGCTGATCGCGTCGTTGACGGCAACTGGGTCGTTATTGACATCAATGACATTAACAACCGCCAATGTTGTTGCAGTGTTGCAGTCGTCTGAAGCTTGAATGGTTAATGTATATCTCTCGCTATTTCCATGATCGAGCAAGGAATTGTCCTGTACGATTAACTTGCCGTCATTCGTGCCAATGCCAAAAATATTGTCTGAATTTCCGGATTGGATTGAGTAGGTGAGTGAATCTCCGGATTTGTCTGTGTCGCCGCCAGAAAGATCGTTGAAGTCATATAGTTCTAAATTGTTGCTAGCGTTTTCGTTCACGTCGATGGGCGATGGCGATGATAGAACTGGTGCAATCCCGTCGATAACGATCGCTTTGTTTGCTGATAGTGAGTTGCTGCTTCCTGGTGTTGGAAGTGTCAACACGGCATCATTGCCTGCCGCATCGCGAATCGTCCCTCCATTGCTTGTTAGAGCGGTGGTCGAATGAACATCAAGGCCGTTGGAGATATCGCCGGAGGCGACTGTATAGGTGAAGGACAGTGTGTTGGTTCCGCTGCCGCTTGTGTATAGGATTTCTCGATCATTTGTGCCTGTCTCTAAGGTTAGATAGGGAGTTCCTCCGTCTTCGACGACCGTCACTGTTTCTGTGAATTCAATAGTGATGGCAATGGTGTCGTCGATCCCATATTTCCCATTTGCGCTGGTGGAACTGATGTTGCTGATTGAGGGCCCAGTGTCATCCGTATCCGTAACGTCGATTGTTAGCTGCTGAGTGCTTCGGTTGCTGCCTGCATCTGTTGCGTTGATGTTGAGAACGTAGGAGTTGTTCCCATCAGAATCGAGTGGAGTTTCGTAATCAGCCGCTGATTTGAAGCTGAGATTGCCACTTGTATCAATGTTGAACAGTGCCTCATCAAGAGCCGTACCCAGACTCCACGTGACTGTTTCGTTGGCGGATATCTGGGTGACGACGGTCGTTCCGCCCTCCGTGATTGAAATGTTGGAGGTTGAAGCACCAGCTCCCCCTGATGGTCCTGTGAGGACGGGCGCAGTGGTGTCGATAACGAGGGCGCTGTTGCCGGTGAGGGAATCGCTGCCGCCGGTGGCTGGGAGCGTGAGGGTGGCATTGGTGCCGACGCTGTCTTGGATGGTGGCGCCATTGAGGGCGAGGGAGGAGGTGGCCTTGTAGTTGAGGTCGGAGGTGGTGTCACCGTCCTGGACGGTGTAGGAGAAGGCGAGGGTGGTGGTACCAGATCCAGAGGCGTAGGAGGCGGTCTGATCGGTGGATCCGGTTTCGAGGGTGAGTTGGGGTGTGCCGCCTGATGTATTGACGGTGACGGCTTCTGAGAAGAGGACGTTGATGGTGATGACATCACCGGTGGTGTAGGTGCCATCAGCGGTGGAACTGCTGACGGATTGCACCGTTGGCGCGGTGGTGTCGATAACGAGGGCGCTGTTGCCGGCGAGGGAATCACTGCCTTCGATGGCCGGCAGCATGAGGGCTGCGTTGTTGCCCAGGCCGTTTGAGATGGTGGCGCCGTTGAGGGCGAGAGAAGAGGTGGCTGTGTAGTTGAGGTCGGAGGTGGTGTCGCCGTCCTGGACGGTGTAGGAGAAAGCGAGGGTGGTGGTGCCGGATCCAGAGGCGTAGGAGGCGGTCTGGTCTGTGGAACCGGTTTCGAGGGTGAGTTGGGGTGTGCCGCCAGTGGTGTTGACGGTGACGGCTTCTGAGAAGACGACGTTGATGGTGACGGTGTCGCCAGCGTTGTAGGTGCCGTTGGCGGTGGTGCTGCTGACGGATTGCACCGGTGGTGCAAGGGTGTCGGTGATGGAGAGGGTGAGCGATGCAGAATCCGATTCATTTCCACCTGAATCATCCGTGGTGTAACTGAATGTCTCCGTGCCAAGATTTTGAGTGTTGTGTTTGTAGTAGCCAATGCCATTTGGCTTGAGATATAAGGTTCCATCGGTGCCGGAGATTTGTTTGTAGCCACTCGCTGCTGTGTAAGTCGAGTCAGTGGAATCGCTCAGGCTTGTGAACGCCACCCCTCCCACGGAGTTGATTCGAAGATGTTTGGTAAAAGTGTCGTCGCTGATCCATCTGTCTGAATCATCGGCGTCAGAGTCATTGTCAAGAAGGTCGAGTTGGGAGCTTGTTGCTAAGCGCTCAACTGTCGCTGCGTCGTTGGCGGCTGTTGGCTTAACTGCGTCATTGGAGCTGATAACGGCGCTGATCAGGTCGATTCCACCTTTAAATGCATCAGTAACGACCAAGTAATTGGTATTTTCACTGCTTGTTAAGTCTTCATTGACGACATTGTAGAGAAGGATGACATCCTCGCCGTCGTCATTTTGTGCGAACGATCCAATGCGATCGTCGAGGGTGATGGTGTCTAGATCTCCGATGCTGGGCGCCCAATCTCCTCGGATGATGTAGTTTCCAAATGGCTCTAAATTGTTGGTGTTTGCGCCAGCTGCGAGTAAGTTTAACGTGTTGGCATTGGGTAGAAAGATGCCATCTCCGACTCCATTGTTTCTGGTTCGCCCCCAGAACTTTTCGGAAGAAGCACCTACGCCGTAAATCGCCAGATCAACCCCGTTGGCAAAGGTGAGTGCACCCCCCGCTACAACTGTGTTCGATGAAAATAGAGTTTCTGAGGTGTAGCGGAGTGAATGTCCGTGGCGCTGATGAATGGAGTCAGCATGGGCATTTGCTCTGCTCGGCTCTCTGAAGTGATAAATATCGGCACCGGTGCCACCTAAGAGATGATCAACCGATTTTCCTCCATGGAGGATGTCGTCTCCACCGTTGCCAAATATTTTGTCGGAATGAGAGTTGCCACTTAGTGAATCATTACCAGATCCGCCGTGAAGAGTGTCTTTTTTGTTGGCCCCCGAAAGTGTGTCATTCCCAGTGCCTCCATAGATTCTGTTGCTGCCACTGCCTGTTGTCGAGCTGGAGCTGAAGCCGCGAAGAATGTCATCTCCTTCTTCGCCCCAGATCCAATCAGACCCTTTATTTCCGTTGATCGTGTCATTCCCTTCCCCGCCATAAAGGGAGTCCTTGCCTCCATTACCCTGGAGTAAATCGTTACCGTCTCCTCCGTAAATCTTGTCTCTTGCATTGCCCCCATTTAGTGTGTCGTTGCCTTCTTCTCCACAACGGCAGTCCTTCGCGTTGTCCTCCGTTCCGCTGCTATTCCAGCCAAACGC
>ERZ802822.2096-NODE-2096-length-11376-cov-6.176299_pt1 | contig 11376 bp, 9 predicted proteins | sample MGYA00345649_ERZ802822 | MGnify/ENA primary metagenome ERZ802822 (study PRJEB30503, sample SAMEA104212359) | marine metagenome | biome: Westerlies Biome; feature: [SRF] surface water layer (ENVO:00010504) within the epipelagic zone...; material: water... | reverse complement strand
ACGCTAGTATGGGCACCTATTTTAGGCATTTCAGCCTATTTGTTAGGACAGGAAATGATGAATTATTACGAAAGTTATTATGGGTATATACCCCAACTAATACTTGGTATTGGTATTTCACTCTATCTTGTATTCAATTGGATTTTACCACTGAGCACATCACTGGGTAGACGTAAAATTTTTCGGAGATGGATTCGCTTCAAAAAGCTTTTTATAGCTAATTGATATCAATAACTTGTTGTAGGAAACTTGGTATAGGTCAATGCCGAACACCGGGGAGATTCAGCCTTTAGTCCTCTTTTTTGCAAAGAATGTTTTCAGAAGGTACTCCGCATCCGCTTCCAGTATGCCTTGAATTACCTCAAAACGATGATTCAGTTTTTTGTCGTCATGAATATTGAAAAGGCTACCACAAGCTCCTGATTTTGGATCAGAAGCCCCAAAAACAAGTCGGTCAATTTTAGACCACATAAGTGCTCCAGCACACATAACACACGGCTCTAAACTGGCATATAAAGTAGCTCCATGTAGATATTTGGATCCGTTTGATTCAAAAGCTGCAGATAAAGCAATCATTTCAGCGTGAGCAGTTGCGTCTTGAAGCATTTGAGTTTGATTATATCCTTTACCTATGATTTTATTTTCTTGGACGACAACCGCCCCAACAGGTATTTCACCATGGTCATATGCTTGCTCAGCTAATTCTATCGCTTTAGCCATATAAAATTGATGCTGCTGCCAAATAGGTTCATTGTTGTTCATAAATTTCAATATACTTAGCTTTTAATTCAGTAACCGCTCAAGCTCAGCTTTCTAACATGGACATAGAATACATACGCTCACTCATTCGAACTATTCCTGATTTCCCAGAAACGGGTATTCAATTTAAAGATATTACTCCATTATTGTTAGACACTAAGGCAAACGAGTTAACACTTTCTGCCTTACAAAAACCTTTCGATACTTTCACAATTGATAAAGTTGTTGGCTTAGAATCTAGAGGTTTTCTATTTGGACCAAGTTTAGCTGCTAAGTTTCAAGCTGGCTTTGTGCCGGCAAGAAAAAAGGGGAAATTACCGTACAAAACAATACAGAAAGAGTACGGTTTGGAGTATGGAAAAGATATTCTAGAAATGCACACAGATGCCATTAACCCAGGCGACAAAGTGATTATTCACGACGATTTACTCGCCACAGGTGGGACCGCAAAAGCAGCTACAGAATTGGTTTTGGAGCTAGGAGGGCAGGTTGTTGGCTATTCTTTTATCATCGAATTAAGCTTCTTGTCGGGAAAAAATCAGCTTCTCAAAGAAATTCCATCCCACTCTATAATTCAGTATTAGAAGGTACTAACCTAACTTGCTAAAGGGAACAGACTACAACAAGCCATACCATTTCCTGGCAAACCATTCAAGCCCTAATAAAATCAACACAATAAAGAACCAAACCACTTTCTGCACAGGATAGAAATACTCCTCGACCAGAATATCAACGCTTTCAAATAGCCCAGTGGTTTGCATACTATCTCTAAGCAATTCAATTTCATCGTATTCCACAAAAAAACCGTCCGTTTCAGTAGCAATACGTTGTAAAAGCGAGTTATTTCGACTCGTAACAACAAATTCGTCATTGGATTTTTGAACAATAAACTGACCGCTGTTCCTAGTTACTTCAGTACCATTTTTACGTACAATGGCGTCATAAGAAAAAATGCCTTCCTCTTTTATGTCAATTGTTCCAGTGTACTCACCTGATCCCGAAGGAGTCAACTGTATATTGGAACGTAACTCAGTTCCTTCAAACGTATCTTTTGGTGCATTATTGGTCGAAATCTGAGTTTCTAACACATCATCAGAACTCAATACTGCATCCATGGAATTATGTTCATAAATAAGTATTTCAACAGAAGCATCATTCTCAGGTTGTCCACTATCATTCAACAAGGTCGCATTGAATTGCACAGATTCGTTAACAGAGTAGGTTGTTCTGCTTGTATTTATTTGGATGTTGTCTTCATTGGGATTACTGTTAACCCAGTAAATCATATTTGAAAACATTTGATCTACATAATTCCGCTGTTGATCACGTGAACTTTGATAAAACAAATACCAATTCCAATGCGAAACCAACACCGTACGAGATGAGCTAAACTGCTTTACTTGAATCGCAGGGAATACCTCTTGATCTCCAACATAGCGGGCATTGATGATGGTATCGTAAAGTGGTAGTGGGCGACTCAGTATGCCCGATAGACTAGGGGTAGATTCGGTGAGTCTTGGAATATTGGCTACTATTGGATGTCTACTTGAGGTCAAAGAATTAGCATTTACCGGTGCTGAGGTTTCATTGGTATTGGCATTCAGTTGGAAACGAACCACAGAGTTATCAAACCAGTTATTCATAGGGTCCCAAATAGAAGAATTCAATAATCTACTTCTTACAGGGCTTGGAATATGTAGGTAAACCATTGGCATTGACGATAGTTCTAATCCAATTTTTTCAGTTAGTTCAAGGATATCTACCCATGGTTCACCATGAATAATAACAACATCGGCCTCTAGATCTTCATCCAGATCCGTTTCTAAGTAACTACCATCTCGCTGCAAGGTTACCGTGTGCAAGCGCATCTGGGGGTTGGTTGATACAATATCACGTATCATACGAATATCGGGATGCACCTGATAGGCAATATGCACCACATCGATCTGATCATCAATCACCTGAACAGACGTACGAAGTTCGTTATTCATTAACGTCCATTCGCTTTCCAAAGCTTCTATACTAAAGCGGAAAGATTGTAAGCCTATCTCATTCAAATTAACCATGAAAGGGTGAACGATACGTTGCCCACTTGTTGTAACTTCTAGAGTGGTACTTTCTAGTACATTCCCCATAAGATCGCTCATGGATAATGTCAGTTGTTCATTAGCATAGCCATCAGCCTGAATGCTGACCGAGAATTCATGAGAAGTATTCAAATAGCCTAGGCTACTTCGTTGCACATCAACAATAGATACATCGTGAACTCCATTTGTATCACCCATTGCTACTACATAGAAGGGAAGTCCTGTTAATTCTGCCTCTATACTTGCGTCTATAGTAGAATTATGTATGCCATCAGAGACCAAAAGAACTCCTTGAAAATCCTCTTTTAATGCTTGTACTTGTTGAATTGCTTGGGTTAAACGAGAATCCGAATCGTTTAGGCGAATACTATCTATGTCAGAAGAGGGGCGAACAAAATTTCCAAATTGATACCATTCAATGTTTAGTTGCTGCCCAAGTTGTTGTAGTTCATCTAGCACGTTCTTATAGGTAGCAGCTCCCTTATAGTCACCTTTATTTATGCTCATACTTTCAGAGCTATCAAGAAGTACCATCATCTTTTGAGGTGAATTCTTGAGATCGCTACTAAAAAAAATAGGGTTAAGTATCAGGAGAAATAATATCGAAACACTTAAAGTACGTAATGTACTTAACCCTAATCCTATCTTAGAATCTAAATTCTTTTCCTTGGAGTAACTCCACCAAATTAGAAGTATAGAGCCTAGCCAAATAAGCGAGAGTAAAAAGACAGGAAAACTATGTTGAAAGCCAACAAATTCCATGAATACCTTTTATAGTGTATTCAAAATTTTATCTATAATATCAACGGAGCTCAATCCTTGCGCTTCTGCGGCATAGTTAGGGATAATTCTATGCCTGAGCACGGGTACTGCTAAATATTTTATGTCATCTTCAGTAATATTGAATCGACCTTCCGATAAAGCTTTGGTTTTTGCTGCAATAATCAAATTTTGGGATGCTCTAGGCCCTGCTCCCCAACTTAAAAATTCATTTGCGATACTATGCTTATCAGATTTGTTATCGGAAGCACCCGGACGAGTGCTACTGACCAAAAATACCGTAAAATCTAGTACAGACGAGGGTATAGGTACTTCGCGAATTAGTTGCTGGTACTCCAATATATCCGCCTTATTCATTTGTGGCCGTGGAGTAGGAGTGGTTGTGCTGGTTGTTTGGGTAATTATTTGTTTCTCCTGGTCAAAAGTGGGATAGTCCACCCAAAGCTGAAACATAAAGCGATCTAATTGAGCTTCCGGAAGAGGGTAGGTTCCTTCTTGTTCAATTGGGTTTTGGGTTGCCAATACAAAAAAAGGTTGGTCTAAATCATAGCTTTTACCCGATGCAGTCACATGATATTCTTGCATACCTTCGAGTAAGGCCGATTGAGTTTTCGGCGGCGTACGGTTAATTTCGTCAGCTAACAGTATATTTGAAAAAATAGGGCCTTTTATAAATCGAAAACCTTTCGTACCAGCTTCTTTGTTTTCCTCGATAACCTCTGTGCCAGTTACATCACCTGGCATCAAATCTGGGGTGAATTGAATTCGATTAAAATCTAAATCTAACGCCTCAGAGAGCGTTTTAATAAGCAGTGTTTTGGCCAATCCAGGTACTCCAACCAGCAGACAGTGTCCCTTTGAAAAAAGACTCACTAAAAGTAATTCAATAATCTCTTCCTGCCCGACTATCACTTTTTGTATTTCGTTTTTAAGAGCAGTGAATTGTTGTGAAAAAGCTTTAGCTTTTTCTACCGAATCGACTTCTTTTGTCATGTCTAAATAGTCCTAATTGTTAAAATTGGGGAGATAAGGAAGCACTAGGCAAATCAATGCGATATTCTATGTACACTTCTTCCCGTAGTTCCTCTACCCATAGTGTGTATTCTCGCAATTGTTTTTGTTGAAGTGCAATGTTTCGGAGTCGTTCAAAATCTTGATCCATATTAGCTACGTGTTCCTCAATGCGCTCATCTAAACGAATAATTCGATAAGCACGGGCACCTTGCGGTGAATTTAGAGTAAAAGCCCTTGGTTCAGAAATATCCCCAACATTTTCAAGTAACAACACGGTTCGATATAGGTTAGCATCTAATCTATTTAAAGGGATGTATCGCTCACCTGTCTCAGGATCTAATACCTTACCACCGGTTACTTTAGTTATAGGGTCTTGGCTTTTTGTTCGAGCCAAGCTTGAAAATTCAAGGTCAGGTATTTCAACCAAACTATCTCGAATACTAATTAATCGCTCAATGGCGACATCATCATCCAGTTCTTCTGCATTTACCGAAATAAGTATGTGTCGGGTCTCAATCTGATCTCCAATCCGTTTAATTAATTCTATTACGTGATATCCATATTCTGTTTCAACCACTTCGGATATTTGACCTGGAGTTAAAGCAGCAGCCGCGGCTGAGTATTCGGATACCAATTCGTTAAGCCCCATGAGTGGTAGTAAACCGCCTCTTGGACCTGAAGGACCATCACTGTGGCGCCTAGCTAAATCTTCTAAAGGTATTCCATAAACCAAGATGGAATCTCGTAGGCTCTCTGCAAAAAAACGAGCCGCTTCTTTGGCATCACTTTTTGCTGGTGGAATAATAACAATTTGAGAAAGGGCTACTTGTTCAGGTATTGTTGGTAGAGAATCTTTAGGAATACTTTCGAAGAATTCAGCTACTTCTGGCCGAGTTATTGTTACACCTGATAAATAGGTCTGTCGAACCTGCTCTGTGGTCATTTGTTCTCTGAAATCTTCTCTGAATTCTTCGCGAAGTTGGATAACTGGCTTCCCAAAAGCTCGTTCTAATGCCTGTTCGGATCCTGCTTGCATGATAAGTTGTTGAATACGTTGATCCATTGCTCTGTTTACTCGATCATCTGGTATTATAACTGAGTCAATTTTTGCCTTCTCAAGTAGAATAAAGTTTTCTACTGAGTTTTCCAGAAAATTAAACCATAATTCTTCACTGAATGGAATACTCTGACCATAACTTCTATTTTGCAATATATAGGTTCGAACGTCGGTATCTATATCTGACTTTAATATAACACGATCATTAACCTGAGCGATAATCTGATCGGTGGGCCTTGGCTGCGAGTTCGTTGTGTTTTGAGCCCAAAGCACGATTGGGGTTATCTGTGATAACAGTAATAGTGCAAAAAGAGCCCCAAAAAATCTAATGGGAAGGGGTTTAGTATAGTTCTTGGGTTCGTACATACGTTTAGTTAGGTAATTTTATTTCTATCTCGTTGTTGGCTTCTGCCTGAAGATAGAGATTCTGTTGATAGCTTTTGAAGCTAGTCCGTTTTTTTTCTAACAAGAGCCATTGTTGAATTTCTGATAGCAACCACTCTAAATCCGGATGTTCTCCTTTTGGTTTCTCTTCTAAAAGTTGAACAAAATGGTATTCATTCCCTACTTTTTCAATTACTGAAATTTCGCTTAACCCTATTCTCTGCAAGTATCTATTCATAATAGGAGAATCGGAGGCTGCTCTGGTAATAGGCCAAAAACGTTCTGAGTGATCAAGAGTATACTCGGGTTGAAGTGCGTAACTTCTAACCACATTTTCCCAATCACTTCCCCTCAACAGCTCTTGACGGGCTCTAGATGCTTCGTTGAGGCTGTTAGTTTTAAAGAATCGGAATCGAATAAATCGTTCATTCAATAAAAAATTGTCCTTATTCTCTTGATAATAATCTCTTGCCTCATCTATAGAAACGGTCACATCCGGATTTAGTTCTTTTGTTATGTAGTCTTTAGAGATTTGTAATATATAGTCTTCTGTAAGCTCATTTATTTTGTCCATTACCTCCTTTTCACGATGGATTCGTAATCGATAAGCCTCTTGCAATAATATTCGATCCATAATCCACTGTTGTGTATAGTCACGCATGATTTGAGCTGAATCTGCGAGAGCAAACTGCTGAGGTGGTATTTTTTGCATTAACTCAGATTGTAATAACACATCATTATTTACCTTCGCAATAACATACTCGTCATTCGAACTCTTGATATCACAATTCAGGAGAACTAAGGTTAGAATGAAGAGTAAAAAGTGTGCTATTTTCAACGTATATATACTTAAAAGAAGTCTTTTAAAAGGGTTGGGGATATTTGTTAATTTCAGTGGGAGATGGAAACAAACACATTTAATTTGCGTCTAATGTCGCAAAGTTATCATCTATAACCTCTGGATACGATTGAATCTGATACTTATTTCTGAGTCGCTGCAACCAGTTTTCCTCGCGAATAGGCTGATAATCGGATAGCAAACGATTAAAAGCCTCATCAAAGGTCATTTTCCTAGCTGGAAGAACATCATTTAGCACAAAAAAGGCCTTTCGATTATTGTAAGTAAAGTATTCACTGATGTTTCCAACTTCCATCTCAGCTAGCCGAGTAAATGGTTCTCCTTGAAATATGCCTGTTGAATCTGACATTACAGCTACTGGAAAATCATTGGCTCTAAGACTATCTGGATGTCCTCCTTGAACAATAAATTCCTCAGCTTTTTTAAGGGTAGAATCATATCTAGCCGAGACAAGATGATAGTAATAGCGAGTGTCAAATTGATAATCGGTGTTGTTATTAAGGTAACGATCAATTAGTAGGGTAGAGTCAATAGTTACACTACTCCAGACGGAATCTTCATTAATTTGATACACCACAAGACCCCGATGATAAGAGTCGGTTTGTTCAGAAAACTCAGGAAATACGTTTAAAGTGAAATTAGCTAGCTCAGAATCGAGGAAATATTCCTGATAGTCACTAAACCAACTTGACTGCACCTGATTTAATGCTTTATTAGAGTGCGTTTCCATCAAGTAATCGTAAAAATCTGCAGCAGTTGCGGTACCGCCCTGAAAAGCGAATAAGGTATCTGAGCTAAGACCATCGGCTACATCAAGTACCTGTGTAACCGGTAACGAATCGGCTGAGGTGAACGAATTGGTGAGGTTGGTAATGAGTTTAGTGTTAACACGAAGTTTATACTGCTCGGACAACCAATTTAAGACAAATTCATTACTACGCTCAAAATTTGATCTCTTATCTAACTCCTGAGTTAAGAACTCATCCTTTGCGGCCTCATTTTTAAACGTCTGTACTGAATCAACTCGAAAAATGTGAACCCCATACGTGCTCTCAATAGGTCTTGAATAGGGCAGGGAGGGATCTAGATTCATTACCGAATCAATAAATGCTTGGTCATAACGACTACTGTAAGATACCCAACCAATATTTCCCTCATTAGATACCGATGCTCGGTCTTCAGAAAATTCGACAACTAAATTCATCCATGGTGTTCCTTGCTCTAGTTGTTCATACAAATCTTGCATCTTTTCTATATCACCCCGACGAGAGATAAAAATATGAGAGATATTTCTAGCAGGAGTTCGTTCTCTGCGCTCTTCTAAATGAATGATATGATACCCAAATTGGGTGCGAACTGGCATCGATAGCTCACCCTCTTCCAATGCGTATAAAGCATCTTCGAAGGGCCCCACCGTAACACCAACGCTAAACCAGGGCAAATCACCCCCCATTAACTGACCATTTCTGGTTGATGAATACTCTTCATTTAACTCAGCCATCGTCCTTTCTCCGGATAAAAATAATTCTCTGGCCTCCATTATTCTGTTATAAGCCGCCAAGGTATCCGATGGTGGTGCGAGTGGTAGTAAAGAGATTAAAACATGTGAGGACTTTAATTCCTCATTATATCTACTCTTGAATTGTTCGAAGATGGTTGGTTTAATTTCACGGTCTAACCAATAGGCGTACGCTGCTTGTTTTGCATACATAGCGTATTCATCCAGTATGGTTTTGTTCTCGAAATAGCCCGCTTCACTTGCCGCCAACAATTTGGCTCGGTAGTTCAAATAGATAGGTAAAAAATCCTTTAATTCCGCTGCTGATGGGTCTTGATTGATACCACCTGACATATATCCCTGCATTAAATCGTTAAACTCAATTATCTCTGAGCCAACCGTACCTACAACTGATACAGATTTATTTTTCTTTAGTACATTGGGAGCGCTTGAACAGTATAGCGTTAATATGCTCAATGCAAGAATGATAAATAGGGAAGTAGAATAACCTTTTCGAGTGAACATAGTAATTGTTTTATTTAGCACGTTTAATGAATAGTTGAGTTAATTGTTTGGGATGGTGTATTGTAAGCATGGTAACGCTTTGACTCAATATCGTTCAAGGCATTCAACCATCAATAACGACCAAATTTAAAGAAAGATTGTGTCTTTTTTAAAATAACATTCCCGCCCATGTAGCGGTCATTAAATTTGCCATTGTTCCTGCGAAGACCGCTTTAATCCCAAAGCTTGCTATTTCGGATTTACGTGATGGCGCTAGACTCCCAATTCCGCCGATTTGAATAGCAATAGAGGATAAATTAGCGAATCCACACAAAGCAAAAGTTGCCATAGCAATTGTCTTAGGGGTTAAATTGGCAGCAGCAACTAAGTCAGCTAATTTTAAATAGGCTACAAATTCATTCAGTACAATTTTTGTCCCTATCAGTGAACCCACCGAGGTCACATCTTGAAGAGGTATACCAATGACCCAAGCAACAGGTGCTAAAATCCAACCAAGCAACCATTCTATACTCAATGAGCTACCAATAACAGCGTTTAATCCTGTATTAAGACCCACCCAATCGAGAAGGCCATTTATCATGGCTAATAATGCAATAAAGGCTAGCAACATAGCGCCTACATTAGCGGCTAGTTTAAGCCCAACACCCGCACCAGTTGCCGCTGCGTCAATCCCGTTCGCGTCTGATTTTTCCACAACCATTTCAACAGTACCGGCGGTAACCGCTTTTTCTGTTTCAGGTTCTAAAATTTTTGCTATGATCAAGGCCGCTGGAGCAGCCATAAGCGAGGCTCCCAACAATCGCTCTGCAAAAAGTTGTTGTGCCACCACCAATTCTAACCCATTGGCTGTAGCAAAGGATTGCCCCAACATAGCTACATAGGCTGCCATTACGCCTCCAGCAATGGTAGCCATACCACCCGTCATAATTGCCAACAACTCTGACCTTGTCATTTTATCTAAAAACGGCTTAATCACCAAAGGGGCCTCCGTCTGGCCAACAAAAATATTAGAAATCACCGATAGGGTTTCGGCACCTGATGTTCCCATTAGTTTTTGCATCCCCTTAGAAACTCTTTTAACTACCCATTGCAGAATACCGTAATGGTACAATATAGAGGTGAGAGAGGCAAAGAAGATGATGGTCGGGAGTACTTGAAAAGCAAAAATGACTCCAAACGAATCTTCGTACTCAGGTCCTCGGGCTAGCGAACTAAATAGAAATTCCGCACCAGCGGTGGTATAGGTGAGAACGATGACAAAAAAACTGGCTATCCACTCAAATAACACCTTAGGCCAACCCAATGGAGTCCAAACATCACTTAATGCACTAGATTTTAAAATAAATATTGCCAATAGGAATTGGATCCCAAGCCCCGTCAAGACCAACTTCCAATTTACCGCTTTCTTGTTAGAACTTAATGCATAGCTAAGTCCTATGATGGCCAACATTCCCAGAAGGCCTCTTAACATATCAATTAACATGAAGGTATTTCCATTGGTTAGTATTCTTACAGCTTCTTAGTTCTTTTGTCAATGCCACGTGTAAAGCAATGCCTAGCCCTTGGCTCATAGGCATCATATTCACCTACCAAGACTTGCCTATCCGAATCAATAACTCGCTGCGAATAGCTGGCTAACATTCCGCTTTTGGTACAAATAGCGTGTAATTTTGTTACAAATTCCGCGATAGCTAGTAAATAAGGCATCGGACCAAATGGTTTGCCCTCATAATCCATATCTAAACCAGCAATGATGACTCGTTTATTATTGTTAGCTAACTCATTCACTATATGCAGCAGTTTGTTATCAAAGAATTGCGCCTCGTCAATGCATACGACTCTAAAATTCTGGCTTTTCTCAATTATTTCATCCGCACTACCAACCACAAGTGAAGGAATGGTGGTTTCATTATGAGAGACGACTTCAGATGAACTGTATCGATTATCTACGCTAGGCTTGATGACCAACACCTGCTGCCCAGCAATTTGAGCTCGTCTTGCTCTCCTAATTAATTCTTCGGTTTTTCCACTAAACATCCCTCCACAAATAACTTCAATCCATCCATACTCTTGGGGAAGGTAACTGGGCTCATTTACCATATTCTCAGCTAATTCTTATTAATTGGTATGTTTATTTAATTGATCACTAAGGTTTAGTCTTTTGAGACGATGGTGAATTTGGGATCATTGTAAAAACTCTATATAAAAAACTCTATGCAAAAAATTCCATAGTCTAGAAAACTGGTGCTAAACACAGCAAATATTACCTATTATTCACTGAGAGGCAAATCCATATTATCTTTTATTTATGAATCGGATTTTGGTTTAGACCCTCTATGTGTCTTTTAGGTACATAGTGTACATTGAGAAGTTGAGACTGGTTGATGCATGCCATTAATCCACATATGACCCC
>ERZ802822.2095-NODE-2095-length-11381-cov-12.345630_pt1 | contig 11381 bp, 7 predicted proteins | sample MGYA00345649_ERZ802822 | MGnify/ENA primary metagenome ERZ802822 (study PRJEB30503, sample SAMEA104212359) | marine metagenome | biome: Westerlies Biome; feature: [SRF] surface water layer (ENVO:00010504) within the epipelagic zone...; material: water... | reverse complement strand
ACAACCTCTTCAAGGTCATTTTGATTAGTATTATCTTGCGCATCAATATGACTTGCCAAAGGCACTAGTGCAAGACCTAATGTTAGTTTGTAAATAGTATTTTTCATCTTTTCTCCCTAAAAAAGCTTTATCAAATGTAACATCAAAAATACATTTTTTAAAATCATTTTGATTCCAAATTTATTGCCCCTTCAGGCGAATAATTTTAATGAAAATTTACTTTCTATAATTTAGCGGTGGCTCCCTTAGGCCAAGCAACGGGAAGTACTCAAAATTTTCACCAATTGTTTCTTGATACTCTTTTTTTGCTAAATCGAGAATTTCAGGATCCTTAAAAATGTCTTGGGCTGTGTCTGCCAAAACCTGAGCTGCTAGCTTTGTGCCTTTAAGACCAATAGATGTTCCACCAGCAGCTACACCTTGCCAGGAATGGCCTGCAGTCCCAGGAACCCAAGTAGCAGTTCTTAAACCCGCCTGTGGGACAACCCAACTAACATCTCCTACATCTGTAGAGCCATAAGTGTGACTTGTTCGATAGGGTTTAATTTTTTCCTGATCTCCAATAACATTACTTGGAGCAACCATGGTTTGGTATATCTCCTTTGCAAATTCATTTTCTTCACTTGAGTACTTAATCCCTCCGCGTGAAACAAGATTTTTATGCATGATTTTTTGAAGTGTTTGATTGGGAAGTTTAGAGTAATTGCCGTGCATCACCTCGTGTGTAACTGTTGTTTCAGTTCCAATGGCTGCTCCCTCTGAAGCTTTAACCACCCAATCAAAAATTTCCTGCACTTTGTCTCTTTCAGGATGTCTAACATAATAATAGACCTCAGCAACATCTGGGATGACATTTGGGGCTAAGCCACCTTTGGTAATTACGTAATGGATTCGTGATGCTTGGGGGATATGTTCTCTCATCATATTGACCATCATATTCATAGCTTCTACACCATCTAAAGCTGATCTTCCAAGTTCTGGAGAGCCTGCAGCATGAGCAGATATTCCTTTGAAGGTAAACTTTGCAGATTTATTAGAGTTTGATGTCTTTGGATTAGCCGAATTTACATCATCAGGATGCCAATGAAGTACAACATCTACATCATCAAATAAACCCTCACGAACCATATAAACTTTTCCAGACCCGCCTTCTTCTGCAGGAGTGCCATAAAACCTTACAGTTCCTTCAATATCATTTTCAACTAACCATTCTTTAATAGACACCGCAGCCCAAGCTGAAGCAGCTCCAAATAAATGATGACCGCATGCATGGCCACCACCGCTGTCATTAATTGCTACTTCTTTAAACGGTGAATTTGTTTGTGCTAGCCCAGGAAGCGCATCAAATTCTCCTAAAATACCAATCACCGGACCACTCGAACCAAATTCTGCTACAAAAGCAGTAGGTATTCCAGCAACCCGTTTGGTTATTTTGAATCCTTCTTTTTCAAGCTCACTAGCTAACAAGTTGGAGCTCTTAGTTTCTTGATAACCTAATTCAGCATATTCCCAAATCTTTAATGCTACTTCAGAAAACTGTTCTTTATGAAGGGCAATATTATCTTCTATATCACTAGATAAATTACTTGCAAGTGCAAATAAAATTAAGAAACTAAATATTTTCGTTTGACTTGAATATTTTTTCCAATTCATTTTTCATCTCCTAATCTTAAGATTTATATATTGGCTTCACCCCAATAATTATAACCAACAATTTTTGGCGTACTGGGAAGATACATTTGATTTATATTAGTAATATTAAATCCACCGTCAGAAATTATTTTCGGTATATTTCTATTTATATTGCAGCCACCGAAAAATATTCCCCAAATTGGATTAATTCTTCTTTGCCAATTAATAATATTTTTATCAGGAGCTATGCCGTGCTCACAAAAAATAAACTTGCCATCTGACTTAAGAACTCTTTTCATCTCTGACATTGATTTGTTTAAATCAGGTATTGTGCAAAGAGTGTAAGTTATTAAGATGGTATCTACAGAATTATCTGGCAAGGTGATATCTTCAGCGCCATTTATAAGAAAATCAATTTGTATTCCATTATCATCAGCTACTTTTTTTGCTAAAACATTTAACTCTTCTGATGGATCAAGACCAATAATTTTCTCTATATTATTTTTATTATAAAAAGGAATATTTAAACCAGAGCCAACTCCAACTTCTAAAACAACTCCTTTTGCCAAAGGAACTACTTTATTTCTTTGATAATTAATTGGTTTTGTGCCGCAGCATTTGTCACATAGCTTAGGAAGTACAAATTTTTCATATAAAGCTTTAATCATTATCCTTTATCATTAAGCGGCATAGCTGCTGTATTAAAACCAGCATCAACATAGGTAATTTCTCCTGTTATTCCACTTGCATAATCAGAACATAGAAAAGCAGCGACATTACCAACTTCTTCTGAAGTTACTGTTCTTCCCAAAGGTGCTCTCTCAGAATGTTGAGAAAGCATTTTTCTAAAATTCTTAACCCCTGAGGCAGCCAAAGTTTTAATTGGACCAGCAGATATAGCATTTACTCTTATATTATCTGAGCCCAATGATGCAGCTAAGAATCTGGTATTAGCTTCAAGGCTAGCTTTTGCAAGACCCATTACATTGTAATTAGGTAGACTTTGCATTGCTCCAAGGTAAGTCAAAGTGAGCAGGGCAGAGCTATCATTTAACATTGGTTTAGCTGCTTTTGCTAAAGCAGTAAAACTATAAGAGCTAATATCGTGTGCAATCTTGAAACCCTCTCTGGTTGTGACGTCAACAAAATCACCTAGAAGCTGATCTGCGGGTGCAAAACCTATTGAGTGGACAAAGCCATCAAAAGTATCCCAATGTTTTTTTAGTTGCGTAAAAGATTTTTTAATTGAATCATCACAAGAAACATCACATTCAATTAAAATACTAGAACCAAGTTCATTAGCAATAGGCGCTAAATTTTTAAGCATTCTTTCATTTTGATAGGTAAATGCCAAACTTGCTCCTTCGCGGTGCATTGCATGAGCAATACCAGCAGCGATGGAATACTTATTAGCTAAACCAGTTATTAGGATTTTTTTATCTTTCAAAAACATGCTTTTTTAAATAATTTAAAAACTAGTATTACATTGTAAGATAATATTAATAAATTCATACTTTTATATAAATTTAAGTCTAAATACTATATAAAAAATTTATATATATACTTATGTAATATAGTTATATTTATTAAATATATTATTTATATACTAGATTTATATAAAAAAAACATACACAATAATGCAATACGTAGTCCAGCGGTCATTTTTCCTGTTGGATTATTGAACTAATTTAAAACTACAGGGGAAGTGTATGTTTAAGAAAGAAAATTATTTGTTTGCGCTTTTTGCAATAACATTCAGCATATTCAGTATGAATGTTACGGCTCAGGAGGAAGACGCAGACGTCGAAGAGGTTATCGTAACCGGTTCTCGTATTGAGACTTCAGAATTTACGGGTGCACAACCTGTTGTTGTGATTACTCAAGAAGCTATTGCAAGATCTGGCGATCTAGGTATTGCAGAGGTTTTAAGAGATATGCCTATTAATATATCTGGTTCGTTCTATGAACGTTCTGGTTCATCAGCTGGATCACAGTCTCAAATAAGTTTGAGAGGTCTTGGTGCTGGAAGAACCCTTGTTCTCATAGATGGAAGAAGAATTCCTGGCTCACCTAAATTAGACGGAGCTTCAGCTAATATTAATATGTTACCTACAGCTGCTGTTGAAAGAGTTGAAATTCTTGCCGATGGTGCGTCTGCTGTATATGGTTCAGATGCTATTGGTGGTGTTGTAAACGTTATTACTAAAAAGGGTTTTAACGGAATGACAATTTCTGGATCTATTGGTGATCCTGATCTGCCTGGTGGCGAAGAGGAGAAATTCTCAATTGTAGGTGGAGTTACTGGTGATGATTCATCCATAACATGGACTTATGAGCATTCACAAAGAGACATCATTTATCTATCAGATAGACCTTATAGTGCCGGTAGAGCACCTACTGATGATAATTTCAGTACAGGTTTTAGTGTTTCGTCTTATGCATGGAACTATATTCTAAATGAAGACGATCCTGTTAATGGTTTAGTAAAAGGTCAATGGTTACCTGCAGCTGAATGTCAAGGAGACTCAAGATTTCTTCAAAATGGTAAGACTTATATCTTAGGTGCATCACCAGCAGGTGGATTAGATAAAAACTATCTATGTTCATTTGATTACACTGCAATCATGGCTGAAAATGCTGGTAAGAAAAATGATTTCTTTACTGTTAATTATGAAAAAGAAATTAGCAAGACTATGAATGCATATGCTCAAGTTGTAGCAGCAAGACAAGAAACATTTGGAAGATACGCTCCTCCAGCTGCTTTCATTAATCCTTACCCAGCAGGACTTGCTAGAGCAAGAATTCCAGCTCAAGCAGACGGAACAGCTGAAAGAGTTGTTACTATTAGTGTGCCTACTCAATTAAGAAAAAGATTTATTGAAATAGGTCCAAGGGCTTCATATGACACTGACTGGACTGGTAACGTTGTTCTAGGATTCAATGGAGTTGTCATGGATGACTATACATGGGATCTTTCAATGCAATGGCATATTGCTGATTATCTGACAAACGATTGTTGTTACCTACAAAAACCAGAATATACCGAAGCAGCTACTGCTTTTGCACCTGGTGGAGCAGGAACATTTAAAGGTCAAAGCGACTTATTCCATCCTGATGTTGTGGCTTACTATACTGCCTCACCATCAGTAACATCACATTCTCAGTTCAGAAGCTTAGAATACACATTTGGAGGACCTTTAAAGGCTATTCCAAATACTGATTTTGTGGCTGGTATACAGGATGCTGAATATACTTATGAAAATATTTATGACAAGCAATCTGAAGTTGGAAACGTTGGTGGTTCTTCAGGTAACTCTTCTGGTAACGCAAGAGACTATACAGCTATGTTTGTTGAAACTAAGACATCATTAATGGATGGTGCTGGTGAATTATCCATCGCGGTGAGAAACGATGACTATAGTGACTTTGGTACTAATACTTCATATACCGTTAAAGGTTTATGGGATGTTATGGAAGGACTTACATTAAGAGCTTCTGTAGGTACTGGTTTCCGTGCACCTGGTCTTGGAGATTTAGCTGCTAATACAACATTTAGTGCTGATGGCCACACAGACTATGTGAAATGTAATGCACAAGGTATTGCTAGAGCAGATTGTCCTAGTGAGCAGGTTAATACTTATATCTCAGCTAATCCTAATTTAGGACCTGAAGAATCAGAATCAACTAATATTGGTGCTATCTATACAATAGGTAATCATTCGATAGCTGTTGATTTATTTAATACTGAAATCGATGGAATTATTACAGGTGTTTCAGTACAAAATATTATTGATGCTGCTATTCTTGGAGCTTCATATACAGCAACATTGAAGTCGCAAGGGGCTTATTGTGAGAGACTTAATGGTGTAGCTGACGCAAACCTTCAACAATGTTTCCGTAACCCAATTAACGGTAATCAAACTACTGTTGCAGGTACTGACTTTAAATATAATGGAGTATTTGAAACTGGGGTAGGTGACTTTGATGTAAATCTAGGTCTAGTTCTTATGGATGAATATGAAACAGAGGCTTTCTATAATGGACCTGTAGTCAATTATGTTGGTTTAACTTCAATTCCTGAAATGAGATACACATTAGACGTTGGCCATACTATTAAGGCTTTGCCTGAATTATTCATGAGTATTCAATACGAGCATATAGACGAAGTTGCAAATAATGCAACAGCTGACTATAAGCCAGAAGGTTCGGTTGATGCTTATAATCAGGTTAATCTAAGAGGTGTTTACACAGTACCTGGAGTTGACGGTCTTGAGGTTTCAGTAATGATAAGAAACCTTACTAAAGAAGATCCTCCATTAAATACTGCTGGAAACTTCAACAGACAGTTACATTCTAATTTAGGAATGCAAACGATTGTTGGATTTAGATGGGATCTATAAAAGTTTAATAGACTTAACTTGAAAAAAGGGTTGCACATGCAACCCTTTTTTTATTTATAATGATAAAAATTGAAAGGAAAAATGACAAAAAAATTTAAAAAACTAAAAATTGCCATAACGATTTGGTTATTTTCAATTTTTTCTAAAGTATCTATTAGATTGATGAACATATATGTAAAAAATTTATCTAGAAAATCGTCTTTGTAATTAAATGTTAAAATTTTACGATGAAAGTTATTCAATTTGTTCCTACTCTTGAAAGTGGTGGTGTTGAAAAAGGCGTTCTTGAGATAGCCAATGCTTTAGTTCAAGGCGGTCATAATTCACATGTTGTATCTGCTGGCGGAAGGCTAGTAAATGATTTAATTCATAATGGATCTAAACACCATCAATGGGATATTCACAAAAAGAATCTTCTAACCTTTAGATTAATAAGACCATTAAGGAGATGGATTCTTTCAATGAATGCAGATGTTATTCATGTAAGGTCACGAATGCCTGCTTGGATTGTTTGGATGGCTTGGAGAGGAATTTCTAATAATAAAAGGCCAAAATTGATTTCAACAGTTCATGGCCTTTATTCAGTGAATTACTATAGCGCTATTATGACCAAGCCTTTCAATATAGTAGCAGTATCTAATGCGTCAAAAGATTATATTATTAATAATTATGTAAAGTCTTCAAAAAAGAACATAAGAGTTATCTATAGAGGTGTTGATGATTCAGAATATTTTATGGATTTCAAACCATCAAAAGATTGGATTAACGATTGGTATAAAAACTTTCCAGAAACAAGAGATTGTAAACTTTTAACTATTGCTGGAAGAATTTCACCATTAAAAGATTTTGAAAAAATATTACATCTCGCTAAACAATTAAAAAAAAATGCATCTCAACCTTTCAAGATAATTATTGTAGGGGAGGCCAAAGATAGGCACAAAAAATATTTAGAAAAACTAAAAATTAAAATTAATGAACTAGGTATAAGGAATGAGGTTATTTTTTTAAATTATAGAAGTGATATTAAAGAGATCTATTCTATATCATCTGTAGTTTTCAATACATCAAATAAACCTGAATCATTTGGAAGAAGTGTCCTTGAGCCACTTTCTATAGGTATACCTACAATTGGATATAACAGAGGTGGTGTTAAAGAGATTCTTAATGAGTTATATCCATACGGAGCAATAGAACCTAATAGTGGCAATGAGTTGCTAAATAAAACATTGAGTATTTTAGATGGAAATAACCTTGATATTATTCCGAATCAAAAATTTCTTACTTCTGTAATGTGCAAACAGACATTAGATTTCTATAAAGATATTTTGTCATGTTAATTTTGTTAATATTAATCATATTATTAATCTCACTGAAATATGCTTGGTGGGCTCCAACAAAAAGCTTTAAATACACAAGAATTATGATGTATCACATGATTTCAGATCAATTAGATACTGGAAAGAAAACAGGTCTAAGAGTTTCAGAATCAATGTTTGAGAAACAAATCAAATGGTTTAAAGATAATAATTGGATATTTATTAAAATGTCTCAATTAAAAGAATTTGAAGATCATGAAAAAGTTGTTGCGATAACATTTGACGACGGTTATGAAGATAACTACTTAAAAGCACTTCCTATTCTAAAAAAGTATGAGGCCTGCGCAACTCTTTACCTTGTTATTAAAAGACATGATAACGATTGGTCTGTTAAAAAGAACCCTAAACATAATACAGGCGTTTTATCTAAAGAAAATAAACTTTCAGACAGTCAAATTTCCGAAATGCTTGATTCAGAAATTTTTGAACTAGGCGGACATACAATTACTCATCCCTATTTATTAAACACACCTCATGATGAAAAAGTTAAAGAAATACATGGGTGTAAATCTAAATTAGAAATTAAGTTCAACACCAAAATTAGTAGTTTTGCCTATCCCTTTGGGATATATACCAAAGAAGATAAAAATATTGTTAAAGAGAGTGATTTTGATTCTGCAGTTACAACAAATGAAGGGATAGTAAATTTAAATCAAATATATGAACTTAAAAGAATAAAGGCCTCGGGTAAAGATAGTTTTTTAGAGTTTAAGTTAAGAGTACTAAAGGGTTTTAAAGGGTTTATTTAAACAAATTCATAAATATTTTAATATATATATTTTATATCTATTAATTATGTACTTACTTTACATACTTTTTTTTCTCACACACATCCTTATAAACCTTAACATCGTATTACAAATTTAACTTTATTTGTTAAATAACAACTACATAAGGGGAAAATATGTATATGTATAAAAATGCCTTATTGGCTGTAATCCTATCTTTTGGATTTTCGTCAACATTTATAAATGCTGAAGATGTTACAAGTGGCTCTTTGTCGGGAAAGATCGTTGATCAATCTGGCACTGCAGTTTCTGGTGCTTCATTAACAGTTAAATCAACAAGTACTGGCGTATCAAGATCAGTTACATCTTCTAGTGACGGTTCAATTAGAGTTCCTGTTCTATCTGTTGGTGGTTATTCAGTTAGTATATCTGCAGACGGTTACAACTCTCTAACGGATAATATTAAAATTTTACTTGGTGGAGCTTCTTCATATGACTTTGTCTTATCCGCAGTAAGCAATATTGAAGATGTTGTTGTTGTTGGATCAGTTTCAGAGTCTTATGACTTTGATAGAACAACTACTGGTATTAGTATTGATGTTGATGAGTTACTATCAAGAACTCCTGTTAGTAGAGATATTACATCTTTAGTTCTTTTAGCTCCTGGAACAACAGAAGGAGACTCAGCTTTTGGTAAACTAGCATCAGTTAGTGGATCATCTGTTGCTGAGAACGTTTATCTAGTTAATGGTTTAAATGTTACTAACTTCAGAAACTTTACAGGTTCTTCAACAGTACCATTTGAATTTTATTCACAAGTAGATGTTAAGACTGGTGGCTATCAAGCAGAGTTTGGAAAAGCTATTGGTGGTGTTGTTAACGCTGTTACTAGAAGCGGAACAAACGACTTCACAGCTTCAGTTAGTGTTTATGAAACACCAGATTCTTTAAGATCTCAAGCTCCAAATACATATGCAGCAGACAATGCCAGAAGACAATCTGATCAAAGAGAAATTAATATTTCTGTCGGTGGTCCAATTATTAAAGACAAGCTTTTTTATTATGTACTTTACAATCCTGATGAATCAGAAGTTTCTACCTATAGCCTATTAAGTGAGCGAACAACGACAAGCACACTTGATGATGAATTTCTTGGAGGTAAATTAGACTTCTATGCAGACTTTTTAAATACGCATATCGAATATACCTTCTTCAATGATGACACTCAATATGTAAATGATGAATGGAATTACGACTCCACAACTGGTGAAAGAGGAACATATATTGGTCAAAGTTATGATAATGTCGGTGGTGAGAATGAAATATTCAAGATTACTTCAGTACTGAATGACAACCTTACTGTATCTGCTATGCATGGTACAAATGAATACAATAGAACATCATCAGGTTCTGGTGACATATATCCTGCAATATATGATGCAAGATCTGGATCTTTTGTTAACGTTGGACAGCATACATCATTCTCAATTGATGTTGGTGATGATAAAAGGGAAATGTCTAGATTTGATATTGACTATTATGTAGGAAATCATCACTTCAGAATGGGTTACGAAGAAGAAGAACTAACTGCTGTAAATGCAACCATTAATTCAGGTGGAGTCTATTATGCTTGGTTTAATGGTGATTCAACATCAGGAATTCCTCAGGGTAATGATGTTGTAAGAGTTCGAAATTACTCATCAGGAGGAACCTTTGTAACTGAACAAGAAGCTTTTTATATTCAAGATAGCTGGGATGTAAACGATAGACTAAACATCAGTGCTGGAATAAGAAGATCTTCTTACGACAATAAAAACGCTAGTGGTGAAACTTTTGTTAAAGTTGAAGATCAGGATGCCCTAAGACTGGGTGCAACATATGATTTATTTGGCGATGGATCAACAAAGGTATTCGCGTCCTTTGGTGAATATTATTTACCTATAGCAGCTAATACTAATATTAGAATGGCTGGAGGTGAGACATTTATTCATACATGGTATGACTATCCTGCTGGAGCACCTGCAGATTATTTACCTGTTGGTATTCCAGTTGAAAAAGATGAATCAAATCCAGCTTATCTTCGTCATGTTGTATATGGTGACGGGTCAGTACCAGACACACGATCAACCACAGATACATCTTTAGAGCCAATGTACGGTGAAGAAATAATATTAGGTCTTGAAACTACTCTTGAAAGCGGAGCATTTTCTGGTTGGGACTTCTCAGTTACTTATACTGAAAGAGAGCTTGCATCAACTATTGAAGATGTTGCTATTGATGCAGCAGTTTTAGCGTATTGTGAAGCTAACAGTATCGTAGTTGATTCAACTACTACGTGTGCTGATGAATGGACAGGCTTCCATCAATATGTATTAACTAATCCAGGCTCACCAATGAATGTATATTTACCAGAATTATCAACACAGGTGGATCTTTCAGTAGCAGACTTAAGATATCCAAAACCCGTAAGAGACTATAAAGCAGCAACAATTACTTTATCAAAGGAATTTGATGGTGATTGGTCAGCTATGCTTTCATACACCAATTCAGAATCTATTGGTAACTATGAGGGAACTGTAAAATCTGATAATGGACAGGATGACGCTGGTTTAACCCAAGACTTTGACCAACCTGGTTTGGTGGACGGTTCCTACGGCTTGTTACCTAATCATAGAAAACATAGATTTAAAGGATCTTTTTCTAAAGTATTAACAGATGATTTATTAATTGGATTTAATACCACAGTAACATCTCCAAGAAAATATGGTTGTATTGGTGTTCATCCAACTGATACTTTTGCAGCAGCATACTCTAATTCATCATGGTACTGTGAAGACGAATTAACCCCAAGAGCTAGTGTTGCTCAATCTAACTGGGTTTTAAATGCTGATCTTCTTGTCTCATATAGCGTTAGTGAAAATTTAAATCTTAGATTGGATGTTTTCAATTTATTTGATTTTGATTCAGTTGACGATATCAGAGAATATGGCGAGCAATCTAATGGTGATACAGATCTTAACTATCTTAAACCAACTAGCTATCAGCCTATGAGAAGAGTAAGACTTGGATTTAAATATACTTACTAATTATTAGTATATTTATATAAAAAGATTGAGCCAATTCCAAAAATTATAAATGCAATAATTGCACTTAAAGGTTCTAAAACTAATAGCAAAATAATTAAAGCAAAGATTATTAGTATTTCAGAAATCAATGCTGAAATTGCAATTGTTGCTTGCGTTAAT
>ERZ802822.2094-NODE-2094-length-11382-cov-43.345422_pt1 | contig 11382 bp, 15 predicted proteins | sample MGYA00345649_ERZ802822 | MGnify/ENA primary metagenome ERZ802822 (study PRJEB30503, sample SAMEA104212359) | marine metagenome | biome: Westerlies Biome; feature: [SRF] surface water layer (ENVO:00010504) within the epipelagic zone...; material: water... | reverse complement strand
ACCTACTTCACCTGGAAAAATCCAAGTACAATCATCATGAACCAAGTCATTAAACATTGTTTCCATGTCACCTTTACTAAAAGCCTCGTAGGCTTTTTTTACTATTTCTTTCGCTTCCATTATTATTTCCTTTTTTTTAGTTAGCGTTAAAATCTATAATATCATCTGTACACTCAACAAATTTATGAGGTTCATAAAAATCATTCATAGACTCTAGTTGTTTATTAATTGCATCTGGATCATTACCTTTCCACCAACAAAACATTGTTAAGTTATCACCTGGTGTGTTCCAGCTCATTTGACACTTTGCATTGTCACTTGTCATTGCTTTGGTCATATCTTCCATCGACATTGAACCCGTAACTTCCATCATTTTAGCTTTTGCTTCTTTTGATTTAAACGTGTGTGTTACTATATAGTTTTTCATTTGTTATCTCCTTTTTGTTTGTTTAATATTTATATTCACCAGACATTTGGTTCATTGATGTAGAAAATCCTGGTGCTTTAGATTTCAAATTTTGTCTACTTGATACACCAGTACCAGTTATTTTCGCATATTTTCCAGTTCCCTTAACGATTTCAAAAGTACCAGTTCCACCAACACCACCTGATCCTTTGCCCACATACTTCATGAAAACACTTTCACCATCAAATAGATCAAATCTACACATACCAGTTTCATCTGTAAATTTTCCAGCTTGTAAAGTTAATCCTCCAATGCAGTGCATAGTTGATTTATGAAATATGCTATCAGGAGTTTCATCTGTTAAACCGGCTATTCCATCGTAAGTAATTGCCATGTCACCTTGTCCAGCATCCATCGCGTTTACTTCCCAAGCACCCATACCGCTGGCGTTAAATTTTCCTGAAGTATGTCCATCAGCAAATGATACTGTAGAAATTAAACTAAATATTATTGTTGCGATTATTTTTTTCATTTTTTTTCCTTAATTAATTGTTAATTTATTCACTAAAGATAAATCTGATTTCATCTTCAATAGTTCCTTCAACTGCAACTTTCTGTAATTGTTTTTGAAGACTTTGATATTTTTTGTCAGCTGACATTTTTGCATCAGCCTCATTGTCTCCTTCAAACATTGGACCTATTACTGTTTCTCTAATTGTTCTTGGATCACCACCTATTTGAAATGAAAAATAGATACCGTGTTTTGGAAAATATTTTTTTCTTACTTTTGCTAAACCTTGACCAATCTCCATAGCTTTTCCTAAGCTATCGTCTTTAACTCTCATCGTTCTTGTATAAATTGTTTGCATCGTTATCTTTCTGTTAGATTTAATGTTAATAAGTTAATATTAAGAATATCTTGTTACATATTTGTTAAAAGGTCGTGCGTCATCTTTGAATACCATTTATGCAAAAGACGCATTCAATCTTAAATTGAAAGATAACTAAAATAGGGTTTTTTAAACCCAAAATAGGTTTAATGAAAATTAAGATATAATCAAAAATCAATTTGTGTTAATATTTTTTATGGTCGATAAATTTAATGGAATTTTTTATTTAATCATTTTCATAATCCACTTTGTTGGTTTTGGTGTTTACGCTTATCAAATGATAATTGGAAACCAAAAGTTTAGAGCAAAATTTGAAATTGATGAGACTGCAGCAACCATCATGAGAATGACTGGAGCTATTTTTCTTGGATCATTTTTAATGGCTCTTTATATAATGTTTGTAAGACCCAATGGGGTTGAAGGAACATGGGCATTCTTTAATCTAGTTTTTATTCAAAATATTTGTGTCTTACTTGTGAACACTTATTCACTTAAGGTAGATAAAACTGGTATTAAGAACGATTCAAATGAAGCTATCATTGCACCATTAGTTTTTAGTATATTAAGTGCAGTTCTTATCTTTGGGTTGTCTGATAAAATTTATATTTAAAGCCAATTAGGAAAAGGTAACCCTTTTTCCTCAAGGAATTTTTTATTAAACATTTTAGTAGAGTATTTATCACTTCTATCACAAAGAATTGTAACGATAGTTTTGCCAGGGCCTAGTTCTTTACCCATTCTAATAGCTCCAGCAATATTAACACCACAACTTGTTCCTAAACTTAAACCTTCATTTTGTATTAAATCATAAAGAATTGGCAACGACTCATGATCATCAATAGAGTAGGCGTCATCAATCTTAGCATCCTCAAAGTTTTTTGTTATTCTACTTGAGCCAATTCCTTCAGTAATTGAACCACCTTCAGATTTTAATTCTCCATTCTTTATATAATTATAAAGTGAAGATCCTTTAGGATCTGATAAATGAATTTTAATATCTTTATTCTTTTCTTTTAAAGCATTACTTACACCTGAAATAGTTCCACCTGTTCCTGATGAACAAACAAATCCATCTACTTTTCCATCTGTTTGTTTCCAGATTTCTTGACCCGTTCCTTCGTAATGACCTTTGGCATTTGCATTATTATCAAATTGGTTAGCCCAGATAACACCATTATTATTTGTTGGTCTTAATTCATCAGCAAGCCTTGATGCAATCTTAATATAATTATTATCATCTTTATAAGGTTTTGCTGGAACTAGTCTCAGTTCAGCTCCTAAATTTCTAAGTAAATCTTTTTTTTCTTGCGTTTGACTATCATTCATTACTATGATTGTTTTGTATCCTAAAGAATTTCCAAGAAGGCCCAAACCAATACCAGTGTTACCAGCTGTACCCTCAACAACAGTACCACCTTTTGAAATTAATTTTTTTGCTTGAGCATCTTTTATTAAAGCAAGTGCTGCTCTATCTTTAACAGATCCACCAGGATTTAAAAATTCAGCTTTACCATAAATATTACATCCGGTAATTTCAGATGCTGCTCTTAACTTTATTAAAGGAGTGTTGCCAATTCCTGAAATAAAATCATTTTGAATATTGCTCATTAATCTGATTTTGTATCACTATCTGGTGTAATACCATAAGGTTTGAATTCGCTATCTGCTAAACCAACATTTTTAGCTGGTATTCCAACCATTACTGCTTTTTCCGGAACATCTTTTGTAATCACTGCGTTTGCTCCAATCTTTGCACATCTTCCAACTGTAACTGGTCCTAATACTTGTGCACCTGATCCAATTACGACCTCATCCTCAATTGTTGGATGTCTCTTTATATTACGTTGATCATTTGAATTTATACTTGGTGCAATTCCACCTAATGTTGCCATATGATAAATAGTAACATTATCTCCAATGTCAGATGTTTCTCCAATTACAACACCCATACCATGATCGATGAATAAATTTTTTCCAATATTTGCCCCTGGGTGAATTTCAATGCCAGTTAAGAATCTTGAAAACTGAGAAATGATTCTTGCAATTAAATGAAACTTAGCAACGCTAAAAAAATTAGCAATTCTATGAAAGAAAATTGCTTTAACACCTGGGTAAGTTAATACCAAACTCAGCTTAGATTTTGCTGCCGGATCTCTGTCAATTATAGATTGTAAGAAACTATTCATGTTATTTTTGATGGTTGAAATTAAAGCAAAGTTTATATAATCATTATAACTGAAAATTAAAGAGGAGATTTATGTACAGAAACACTAATTGTTTTCACCTTGCAATACCATGTGGTGATTTAGAAGTGGCAAAAAAATTTTATAGCGAAACTCTAGGCTGCAGATTGGATAATTCAGCTCAAGAGTGGGCAGATGTCGATTTTTGGGGAAATGAGTTAACTCTTCATGCAAGTGACCATAAATTGGATAGCGAAAGACATGATGTTGATATGGGTAATGTTTCAGTCCCACATTTTGGTGTTCATTTATCAAGAAAAGATTTTAACTCTTTAAAGAGTAGACTTAAAGAAAGAGGAGCCAAGTACTATGATGAGCCTTATTTAAGATTTAAAGGCACAAAGTATGAACAAGAAACTTTCTTTGTAAAAGACCCTAACGAAAACATTTTAGAAATTAAAACTCTTACAAGCAATCCAGAATAAGCTAAACTTATTCTGTGAAAAAAAAATTAGAAGCTTACAGTGAGACTTTATATCATTTAATTAATTTTAGAATTGAGCAATTTCAGCAATCAAAAAGTATGATTGGAATTGATTATGACTCATTTATGATACTTTCAGTAATGGGTTCCCATTATATAAAAAATAATAACAAACTTGGAAGTGATTGGGATGATGTATGGGAAGTTTTGAGATCATCTAAAATAGAGGAGTTTTATACTTCAAAGAAGTTAACAATTTTTGCTGTTGCAAATATTCTAAATTTACCAAGAGAAACTGTTAGAAGAAAAATAGATTTATTAAAGAAAAGGAAATTAATCAATCATTCGACTAAACAAGGTCTTTTGCCAACAAATAAAACAGAAGAAATTATGAAACCTTTTGCTACAAAAGAAATAAAATCTCTTTCAAAATTTTTGCAATCTCTAAAAAAAAATAAATCTTTAGATGAAATTTTAAACTTTAAAGATTAATTTCAAAATTAAGACTTGCTTATTAAATTCATAAATAATAATCTATAAATTATGGCTACCAACTACAAAGCAATAGCAAAAAAATTAAAATTTGAAGGTAGAGCTTTTATCAATGGTAAATATGTAAATGCTATTGATGGTAAAAAATTTGAAACAATAAATCCTGCAACTGGTGAAAAACTTTGCACTGTTGCAAAATGTAATCATAAAGATGTGGATCTAGCTGTTAAAGTTTCAAGAAAAGCGTTTAATACTGGAGTTTGGTCAAAAAGTTCACCAGAACACAGAAAAGAAGTTTTATTAAAATTTGCAGAATTACTAAGAAAAACTGGTGATGAAAACTCAGTTTTAGAATGTGTTGATACTGGAAAATTGATTGCTGATTGTATTAATGAAGTTGCAAATGATGCTCCAATGCACTTTCAGTGGTATGGAGAACTTATTGATAAAGTTTTTGGAAAAGTTGGTCCAACTGAACCATCTATTACAAGTTTAATAGTTAAAGAACCAATAGGAGTTGTAGCAGGAATTGTTCCATGGAATTTCCCTTTAATGATGGCAGTTTGGAAAATGGCACCTGCACTCGCAGCTGGGTGTTCAGTAATTATTAAACCTGCAGAAGATACGCCGTTAACTGCAATTCGAGTTGCAAAAATTGCTCAAGAAGCTGGAATTCCGGATGGTGTTTTGAATGTTCTTCCAGGATATGGAGATGTTGGTGAAGCACTTGGTCGTCATAAAGATGTTGATGCAGTTTCTTTTACAGGCTCAACGGAAGTGGGGGGTTATTTTTTAAAGTATTCAAGTGAAAGTAATTTAAAACCTGTTGCGTTAGAGATGGGTGGTAAAAGTCCATTTATAGTCTTAGAAGATGCTAAAATTAATGATGACTTAATTGATAATGCAATCAACTCTGCTTTTTGGAATGGTGGTCAAAACTGTTCCGCAAACATGAGACAGATAGTTCATAAAAAAGTTAAAGATGAATTTTTAGACAAAGTAATAAAAAAAGTAAAAAAATTAAAAGTTGGTGATCCATTAGATTTAAAATCTAATATGGGATCTATGATTTCAAAAGGACATTTACAAACAGTTGATGGATATATTCAAAAAGGAATTGATGAAGGTGCAAAACTTTTATCTGGTGGAGTATCTAACAATAATCAAAAAGGTTTTTATGCAAAACCAACTTTATTTGATGGGTTAAAAGAAAATATGACTATAGCTCAAGAGGAAATTTTTGGTCCTGTTCTTGGTGTTCTAACAGTTAAAAATGATCAAGAAGCTTTAAAAGTTGCAAGTAATTCAAAGTACGGATTGCATGCTAGTGTATTTACTCAAGATATCAATCGAGCGTTTCATTTAGCTAAAAGTTTACCTTGTGGAACTGTATCAGTTAATACTTTCTCTGAAGGAGATATTAAAACTCCTTTTGGAGGTTATAAACAATCTGGGTCACTGTCTAGAGACCAGGGTACAGAAGCATTAAATTCATTTCTTCAAACCAAAACAATTTGGATTAGTCACACTTGAGACAATTTGGCCATCTAATATAACTTAATGGCATATCAGTAAACCCAAAGTGGACATTCATTTTCTTTGACTCGTCTTTACTAATTTAGTTTACTTATTTTTAAATTAACTAAGAGGATAATAATGAAAATAATTAACACTAAAAAAATTTGCAAAACACTGCTCAAAGTGTTTGCAATTGCTTTTTTTGCTCAAGCCGCCTATGCAGAGGTAACTCTTAAGCTGGGGACTACTGGTAGATTGGGTATGCCAATCGGTGATGCTATAGATCAAGCATTGATACCAGCTTTAGCAAAAGCTTCTGGTGGTAAAATGAAAGTTGAACCACATTATCAAAAAAGTTTATGCGCAGAACAAAAATGTGGTGAACAAGCCAACCAAGGACTTATAGCTCTATGGACTAGTTCAACTGCAAACTATGGTAATTTTGGACCAGAGTTAGCAATTTTTGATTTGCCTTTCATTTTCAAATCACTTGAAGATGCGAAAAGAATATCAGATGAATGGTTAGCTGAAAGACAATGTAAACTTGCGCTTGAAAATGCAGGTCATATTTGCCTTTCTGTATATTCAAGTGGTGGATTTCGACAGCTTGGAAATGCGACTAAACCAGTTCATGTTCCTAACGACATGAAGGGATTGAAATGGCGTACTACTAAGAGTCCAGTTGAATTTATGCTAGTTAAAAATTGGGGTGCAACTCCAACTCCATATGACTGGAGCCAGTTATACTCAGGCCTACAGTCAGGTGTAGTTGAAGGTCAGTATGTTGCTAGTCCATGGCAGCACGTAGCAAAACTTCATGAAGTTGCAAAATACTTCACTGAAATCGGTGGTATGTGGTCAGGAAACATTTTAGCAATGGATGCAAAACAGTATAATGCTCTGTCTTCTCAAGAGAAGAAATGGTTACACGAAGCGGCAGATGCTTATGGAGAAAAAGTAAACCAATTAGATAACGCTTGGATTAAAAATGGTGAAGATGCAATCAAAGCTTCTGCTAAAGAGTGGTATGTACCAACTGAAGCAGAAATGTCTAAATGGAGAGCAGGTGCAATCGGTGCTTGGTTAGATGCTAAAGGTACTTTTGAACCAGAAGTAGCTAAAAGAGTTCTTCTAGAACAAGGAATGGATGGATTTGTAGCTCAGTTAGAGAAAGCTGGGGCTCTGTAAATCGTTCAAAGATAAACTGTGTAAAGATCATTTAGTTCTATTTAGTACTAGATGATCTTTACCTAAAACAATTCATAACATATAAGTAATTATGGAAAGTATCATTCTACTCGTAGTACTACTTTTCCTGATCTTATTAGGCGCACCCATTGGCTTCATATTAATACTGATACCATTTGTTTATATTTTATTTACCGACGCTGTACCGCTTGTCTTGATCCCTAGTCAAATGTTTAATGCTATTGACTCGGTTCCATTAACTGCAATTGCTTTCTTTATGCTGACAGGTGAGTTAATGACAAGTGCCACAATTACAGACCGATTAGTAGCTTTGAGTAGGGCATTAATTGGTCGTATACGAGGGGGGTTGGCCCAAGTAAATGTTCTTGTAAGTATGTTCTTTGCAGGAATGAATGGTTCAGTAGTAGCAGATACAGCTACAGTGGGGGCACTAGTTTTACCAGCAATGAAAAAAGCTGGATATCCTGCTGCGTTTTCAGCGGCAGTTACAGGAGTTAGTTCCACCATCGGAGGAATAATTCCACCTAGTATTATGATGATTGTGCTTGCTAACTCGACTGAGATTTCTATTGCAGCTTTGTTTGCGGCTGGAATTATTCCAGGTGTGTTGATAGGAGTTGTGATTATGATAATCAATCATTACTTCGCAATCAAATATAACTTTGAGAGAAGTGATGAACCATTTTCGATACGTCGAGCTGGTAGAGAATTATATCGATCCTCGTTCGCCCTTCTAATACCTTTAGTTTTAGTCGGTTCAGTAATGGGTGGTGTTGCATCTGTAGTTGAGGCTGGTGCAATCACAGCAATGGTTGCTCTATTAACAGGAGTATTCGTTTATCGAACTATTAAATGGAAAGAATGTACTGGTGCTTTTCGTCGAGCATTCCGTAATTCAGCAATGGTTTTTATTATTATAGCTGCCTCAGGACCTTTCAGTTGGTTACTTACTTCTTTAGGGGCAATCGGTGATCTTGAAAGCTGGCTTTTAAGCCTGACAGATTCCCCCATTATTTTTATTTTAGCGGTGATACTATTCATTTTTCTTCTTGGAACAGTAATGGACTCAGCGGTAAACATTATCATAGTTGGCCCAGTTCTAGTTAACGTCATGGCTCAAGCCGGTTTTCCTGAGGTACAAGCAGCCATTGTTGTAATAGTTGGTTTTTTAATAGGATCAGTAACACCTCCAGTAGGCGTAGCGTACTTTACTGCTGCAACAATAGCACAAGTGCGTCTAGAAAAGGTGGCTGTTGCTTTAATTCCTTATCTAGTTGGGCTTTTTTTACTTTTATTTTTTATTCTCGTTATTCCAGAGTTGACTATGTTTCTTCCGAACCTAATGAGTAATTAGATATATGTTAAAATTTCTAAACAACTTTGACCGTTTTATCCATCGAATATTGGAAGCTATGTGTTCACTCTTTTTGGCTGCGATGGTTTTTTTCACTATTTATAACGTTACTATGCGATATGTTTTTAACAACCCTCCTGTTTGGGGTGATCTACTAACAGTATTAAGTAATATTTGGTTGATGTTTATAGCTCTTTCCCTAACAGCTAGAGACAATGAACACATAGCTTTAAATCTAATTTATGAAAGATTACCAAATAGACTATCACTATATATACGTCAATTCTGGAAAATTATGATTATGGTAATTGGTATAGTTCTAATAATTTATGGAGTTGAACTTGTAGAAGGTATGCGTGGGAAGTATTGGGAAATGTGGTATTTTGAAATTAGCTCTAAAGGTATTGAATTCAAAGAGAATTATATGCCAAAGAAATACGCAGTTGCAATTTTACCATTAGCTGGATTTTTGACGACTGTTGGTGCTGCTATTAGTTTTGTGAAAAAGGTCTAGTTCTTCGAGTTATGATATTTGTTAAAAATTTTAATTCAATCTCCAGTCAGGAATGGAAAACAAGTGAGAAATATCCTGGAGTGAGATGGAAGTTTTTAGTTGATGCAGATATTGATGGAAGCAAAGGAATTTCTTGTGGTTTTGCGGAAGTTTTACCCGGTGGAAAATTAACTTTACATCATCATGCCCCAGACGAAATTTATGTTGTAACCAATGGTTCTGCAACTTTAAACAAAGATGGTGAACTTGAAGAGATTAAAAAAGGGGACGTAGTTTATATTTCTAATAATGCTAAACATGCACTTAAAAATAATAGTGATGAAACATTTGGATTTTATTGGCTTTTCCCAACAGATCGATTTAAGGAAGTTGAATATTTTTCTGATGAGTGAAACTTATTTAACTTAGACAATGAACACTAAAAAGTTTTTTGCCATCAACCCAAGTTTTATCTAGTTTCCATCCAGCTTTATTAGCTAAGTTTTTGAAGGATTTAATCGTATATTTGTGTGAATTCTCTGTATGTATCTCTTCATTTTTTTTAATTAAATAATTTGAACCATTAATTCTAATATTATTTCTTTTTTTAGATTTTAGTCTCATCTCAATTCTTTTTTTTTGTTTATTATAAATGGCTAAATGTTTATAGGAATTCAGATTTATATCTGCACCTAATTCAGTATTAATTCTTCGTAAAATATTTTTATTGAATTTTGCAGTCACCCCTTTTTTGTCATCATAAGCAGTAATTAGAGTTGGGATATCTTTTACTAAATCAGCACCAATGATAATTTTTTTTGCTTTAAATTTTGATTTTAACATTTTTAAAAATTTAACAGCATCCTTCTCTTTGAAATTACCAATGGTTGATCCTGGAAAAAATATAATTATATTTTCAGATGAATTGATTTTAAAAGGTAGTTTATTATTTCTTGAAAAGTCATATCCCTTAGGAGTAATAGCTATTTTTGGGAATTTTTTTTTAAAACTTTGAGATATCTTGTTTATATAATCTTCTGAAATATCCAAAGGTATATATTTTTTGGGCTTATCTAAACTATTGAGAAAAATAGCTATTTTCTTGAAGTCCCCGGCACCGGGTTCAATTAAAACTGCTCGCTTACCTATTTTATTAGCAATTTCAATTTTATTATCTTTTAAAATTTTTCTTTCAGTTCTTGTTGGGTAATATGTTTTTAACTTGGTAATTTGTTCAAAAAGTTTTGATCCACGAAAGTCATAAAACCATTTAGAACTCAACTCTTTATTTTTTTTACTTAAACCGATACTTACTTCTTGTAAAAATGATTTCATTTTATACTTTGCCTAACTAAAAGACGACTAATTGGCATTGAAAATCGCCCTTGTCTTTCATTGTCTGTGCTCACTTTGGATATTGCGAGCATGTTAGATAGATTTTTAATCATTAATTTTCTTTTTTCTGGTTTTAAGATAAATGCTGCGTAAAAAAATCCTGAAGCAATTTCAGCTACTTTAGTAACTGGTCCTTCCATAGATACAACATTTGTTTCGATAGTGACATTTGCTTGTGGAAAAGCTTTATGTGCAAGATTACTTAGACTTTCAGTTCCTCGTATCCTTGGATCACCTAAATCAATTGCTCCATAACTAGGTATTTCTTCTTGAACATAACTATAAATTAAATCATGTACCTCTGCATAACCAGATGCTGCATTCATTGGTCCATCAACTAATGCTGCAAATTGACCCTCAGAAGTTAAAACTCGTTTGACTTCATCTAAAACAGGAACTATCGGGTCCATTAATGTCAAAGCCCAATGACATAACACAATGTCTATAGAGTTATCATTGATTGCTGTCAAATTTTGTGCTTTTGACTCGATAAGATTAACTCTACTATTTTTAAGACGAGTCTTAGCTAATACTAATTCTTCAGGACACATGTCTATACCTTTTAAATTTAAATTTTTATTACGATCAAATAAAATTTTTAATAACGGCCCTGACCCGCAAGCAAGATCTAATACACTCAAACTCGCGTTATCAGGCACAACTTCACTTAGCCATTCATAACTATTACGTCCAGCTTCATCACGACAAGAACTTGCACATGCTTCAGTAAATCCAGTATTTTCTTGATGGATTGTTTTTAAATGATCAACTAAAGCATTACCATTAGGATGAAGATTACGAGCAAGACTTTTAGTCCAGATCGAATTTAATCCATTTTGATTATTTATGTTTTTCATGATTTGTCTTTTACTGGCCAACAAATCGGATTTAGTGGACTAGCAGCCAAGTCTCCTGGTTTGACATTTGGTACAAATTTCTGCCAGTCACCAGAAACCAT
>ERZ802822.2092-NODE-2092-length-11388-cov-19.979666_pt1 | contig 11388 bp, 12 predicted proteins | sample MGYA00345649_ERZ802822 | MGnify/ENA primary metagenome ERZ802822 (study PRJEB30503, sample SAMEA104212359) | marine metagenome | biome: Westerlies Biome; feature: [SRF] surface water layer (ENVO:00010504) within the epipelagic zone...; material: water... | reverse complement strand
TAAGTCAATTTTTCGTCTTCAAGCACAAAAATGGGACAGGATGAAACTTAAAAAAATGTTAGATCAAACCTATAAATTGGAATTAAAGATAAAATCTAATTCTCAGATTAACACGGGTTTACTAATTAAGATGTTATTGGTAGACATGTGCTGCTTGGCTAATGCTTCGTGAGCAAATCAGATATCAATTCGAATTGATCTAGATTTTTATATTCAACAATAATTTTGCCAGAATTATTTTTTTTATTTACAATATTTACTCTCAAACCAAGAATTTTTTCAATTCTATCCTGGGCCTTAAAAATATCAGCATCACGGGTTTTGTCTTTGAATTTATTTTCCTTCTTTGATTTTACTAAGTACTCAACTTTTCTAGCGCTGTAATTTTTTGCTACAATTTCCTCAGCGATACTAGATGCATTAATCAGCCCTATTAAAGGTCTAGCTTGACCAGATGTTAAAGAGCCCTCCTCCAGCATACTTATAATATCCTTTGGTAAAGTTAATAGCCTTAGTGTATTACTTACATGACTTCTACTCTTAGACATTAATTTAGAAATGTGTTCATGGTCATAATTAAATTCTTGAGATAATCTTTTATATCCTCTGGCTTCTTCTATCGGGTTCAGATCATCTCTTTGTATATTTTCAACTATTGCAACTTCAAGAGACTCTACATCGCTTAAATCCAAAACAGTTACTGGTATATCGTTCAATCCAGCTTTTTGAGCGGCTAACCACCTCCTTTCACCTGCAACTATCTCATATTTTCCAGCTTCTAATTTTTTAGGCCTCACAGCTATTGGCTGAATGATGCCGTTCTTCTTTATTGAATTGGCTAATTCATCCAATTTAAATTCATTAAAAGTTTCCCTTGGCTGATAAGGATTTCTAGTAAGATCGCTTATAGAAACTCTTTTAGTTTCGCTATTTTTTGTAGTTGTTTGAGGCGTAGAGTCACCAAATAATGCGGATAAACCCCTTCCTAAACCTTTTTTTTTAATTGTGTTCATGCAGCGCTTTCTACGTTATTTTTTTTTGAAAATTCCTCTGCTAATTTAAAATATGATTTACTGCCCACACAATTTTTATCATAAATTACACAAGGCATTCCATGCGATGGAGCCTCTGATAATCTTACATTTCTTTGAATAACAGTTTGATATACTTTTTCTTTAAAATAATTTCTTGCTTCACGATCGACTTCTGAAGAAAGTTTATTTCTCTTATCAAACATTGTTAAAAGTATACCCCTAATAGCAAGCGATGGGTTAAGGTTCTCTTTAATTCTATCAATTGTTTTTACCAACTGAGTTATTCCTTCAAGAGCAAAAAATTCTGTTTGAAGTGGTACTAATAATTCGTCAGAGGCAACTAAAGACATTATTGTTAAAAGACTCAAGGACGGAGGACAATCAATAAATATGTTATCATATTTTTGAAGTGTGCTTTGTTTTTCACCTGACAATATTTCTTTTAAAACAAATGCTCTTTTAGCATCACTGGCGGTCTCTACTTCTAGGCCAGATAAATTTACATGCGATCCTATAATTTCTAAATTATTTATTTTAGTTTTTTGAATGGCTTCTTTTAAATTTATTTTTTTAATTAAAAGATTGTAGACATTGTTGTCCTCATCGTTATTGTTTTTCCCAAGACCTGTTGTTGCATTACCTTGAGGATCTAAATCTATAACAAGATTATTTTGACCCATTATGGACAGTGAAGCCGCAAGATTAATTACAGTCGTTGTTTTTCCTACTCCACCTTTTTGATTTATAACTGAAATAATATTAGTCATTAAAAAACTTCTGCTATAATTATTTTTGATTTCTTATCGGTCATGCTTTCTTCTAATTTATAAGAGTATTTATGACTTTTGAAAGCTTTATTTGCTTCTTCCTGAGCATTTTGACCCTTTAAAATGATCAATTTATGTGGCCTTTTTATCATTTCACGTGAAACTTGTATAATTTTATCTAATTTTTTAAATGCTCTACTCACGATGTACTCTGATTCGATAATGCCATCAAAAACGTTAGGATATAATTCTGCTTTTATTTTTAATTTATCTATCATCTCATCTAGGAAATCTCTTTTTACTGGAGACTTTTCATATAATTTCACGTGAAAATTGAAGTTTTGATTATATATAGCCAATACCAGCCCAGGGAAACCTGCTCCAGATCCTAAATCTGATAAAGATCCCTGCTTAAAATTAATATATTTTACTAATTGAGCAGAATCTAAGATATGCCTAGACCAAATAGAGTCTTCAGTGCTTTTTGCAATAAAATTGTGTTTTTTATTAGCATTCAAGAGCTCTGTTTCAAGCATTTTAAGTTTATCGATCGACTGATCAGTAAATTTAAGCTCTTCTTGAAGAATTTTTATAACTTCTAGCTCCCGCATCAAGCAGAAGCTTTATACCTGAGTTTCTTAATGTGTGAAAGAAGTATTATTATAGCTGCAGGGGTCACTCCATCTATCCTAATTGCTTGACCGAGCGTTTTAGGCTTAACCTTTATCAGCTTACTTTTAATTTCATTAGAAAGACCGCTCAATGTGTCGTAGTTGATGCTTTCAGGTATCACAACTGACTCATCCTTTTTAAATGAGCTAATATCTTTAGACTGTCTTTGTAGATAACCCATGTAATGAGCATCAATTTCAACCTGATTATCTATAGACATTCCGTAGTCAGGAATACCAGAAAATATCTGCCTTATTTTTGCCATATTTACATTCCTTTGACCGATTACCTCCATACATGATCTTTTAACTCCATCCATAGCAATTTTAATATTATGTTTTTTTGCTTCGTTAGGGGTTAAATTATTTTTGTCTAGTATAGTTTTTACCGAAAGAATATTTTTTTTCTTTTCTAAAAAAAAGTTTTTTCTTTCGTCTTTGATTAAATCTAAATCGATACCTAGATCGGTTAACCTCTGGTCTGCATTGTCAGCACGTAAAGTTAGTCGATATTCAGCTCTCGATGTAAACATTCGGTAAGGTTCAGAAACTCCTTTCGTAATTAAGTCATCTATCATCACACCTATGTAAGATGTTGATCGATCTAAAATAAATTGTTTTTTGTTTTTAACTTTCAAAGCAGCGTTAATTCCTGCCATTAGACCCTGTGCAGCAGCTTCTTCATAACCAGTAGTTCCATTTATTTGTCCTGCTAGAAATAAAGATTTGATTTTTTTAGTCTCTAAAGTTGCGTAAAGCTCTCTAGGATCTACATAATCGTACTCTATTGCATATCCAGCTCTTTTCATCTTAACATGCTCTAAACCCTTGATTTTAGACAATATTTGTAGCTGAACTTCCTCTGGAAGTGATGTAGATATGCCGTTTGGGTAAATAGTATTGTCCTTTAATCCCTCTGGTTCTAAAAAAATTTGATGTTTCTCTTTATCTTTAAATTTAACGATCTTATCTTCGATAGAAGGACAGTATCGTGGCCCTACACCTTTGATGTTACCAGAGTACATAGCGCTTCTTGAAATGTTATCACTAATGATCTTATGAACTTCATCATTGGTATAAGTCATTCCACATTCAATTTGTTTGTTATCAATCTTGTTAGTCAAAAATGAAAAGTAATAATGATCATCGTCTGCAGGCTGCATTTCAAGATCATCGTAGTTGATAGTGCTACCATCAAGTCTTGGTGGAGTTCCAGTTTTAAGTCTTCCTATTTGCATGTTGAATTTAGCAAGTTGCTCACTTAGACCTGTAGATGGCTTTTCATCAAATCTACCAGCTGGAATTTGAGTTTCACCTATATGTATTAAACCATTTAAAAAAGTTCCTGTTGTAAGTATTAGTTCTTTAGTACGCACTTCTCTTCCACTCTGACATACAAATCCAACTAATTGATCGTCATTAAAAAGAAATTTAATTACTGGATCAGCAACTACCTCCAAGTTCTCATAATTTAATAAAATTTTCTGCATATGCTCTTTGTAAAGTGCTCGATCTGATTGTGTTCTTGGTCCTTGAACCGCTGGGCCCCTACTTCGATTAAGCAATCTAAACTGGATACCCGATTTATCTGCTACAACACCCATAACACCATCCAGAGCATCTATCTCCCTCACTAGGTGGCCTTTACCGAGCCCTCCGATAGCAGGATTGCATGACATCTCCCCTATTGTCTCTATTTTATGTGTAAAAAGTGCAGTATTTACGCCCATTCTAGCAGATGCTGCTGCTGCTTCACATCCAGCATGACCACCACCGATAACTACTACATCATAGTCTTGTAAATTCATGATGAGAATGTAACTGTCTAAATTAATAATACAAGTAGTATTTTATTTGCCAATACAGAAGTCTTTAAAGATCGATCCAAGAATTTCTTCAACATCAACCTTCCCTACTATGCTTCCAAGATGTCTTGTGGCCATTCTCAAGTCTTCAGCAGCAAGTTCAATTTCTTTGGCTTGATCTTTCTTTAAAAATTTATCAATTTCTTTCAAACACGCTTGTAGTTTAACTCTATGTCTTTCTCTTGTTATTAAAGCAGTATTGTTTGAGGTAAATTTTTTACTAAGTTTTTCTTTAATTATATTAATTGCTTTATCAATATTTTTATTATCTTTTACTGAAACTAAAACAGTTTCTGCATCAAATTTATGATTTTGTTTATCTTGTATGTCTGATTTGTTTAGTAAAACTATTGTATCATTATTGATCATTTTCTTAATTTCATTATTAATAGTTTTGGAAGAATTATCTATAACCACAATATTTAAATCAGCTTCTTTTGATTTACCAAGTGCAAGTGATATGCCTTTCTTTTCTATTTCGTTTTTTGCTTCTCTAATACCAGCTGTATCTGCTAGTATTACTGGATAACCGTCTATGTTTAAATAAGTCTCGATAACATCTCTTGTAGTTCCAGCTTCATCTGAAACTATGGCTACGTCTCTTTTAGCAATCAAATTTAATAGGGACGATTTTCCTGCATTAACTTCTCCTGTAATAGACACTTTAAAACCATCTCTTATTTTTTCTCCAATTTTATTGTCCTCTATTATTTTATGAATATCTTTATGGACGTCCTTAACTGAGGTCTGTACTTCTTTAAGAACTTTTTCAGGAAGATCATCTTCTGCGAAATCTATTTTAGCTTCTATATATGAAAGGGATTTAATTAATTTTTCTCTTAAATCATCATAATATTTAGAAGCATTGCCTTGGACTAATTTAACAGCTTGCTCTCTTTGAAGCTCTGTTTCAGCATGGATTAAATCACCTATACTTTCTGCTTTTAAAAGGTCTATTTTATCATTTTGGAAGGCAACCTTTGTAAACTCTCCCGGTTCGGCCAACCTACAATCATCTTGTTCGGACAATGCTTTTAAAAGAGCATTAATGACTGCGTTACTTCCATGAACCTGAAACTCCGCCAAATCATCCCCCGTATAGCTATTAGGGGCAGGAAACCACAATAATAAAGCTTCGGGATCAATAACATTCTTAGTTTTAGGATCATAAAACTTACAAAAATTAACCTCATTAGATTTAATTTCTTTTAATTGAGTTAAATTTTTACAAACCTGAAGACTGCTTTTTCCAGAGATTCTAACAATAGCAATTCCTGATGGGCCTCTGCCTGAAGATAGAGCGTATATGTTCATTGAATTAAATTGATAAACCTTGATTTGAAATAAATTTACTTATTTTTTTAAGTGTATTATTTTTTGAAACATTTTTTAAAATTACATCTTTTAAAGGATCTAATAATTTATTTTGTTTAAAAAAGTTATGCGTTAAATCAATACCAACACCTGTAATAATATTTTCAGATTTTCTTTGATTTGAAAAATCCTCAAGAGCAGGACTGCTTTTAATCGACATACCTAAACCTGTATAATACTTTAAAACTTCTTTTAATTTTTTTATATCTCTCAACACTAAATTGAAACCCTGTCCTGCAACCGGATGGATTGTATGGAGACCTTCTCCTAAAATAAGAACATCATTTTTATAATAAGTTCGTTTTAAATTTAATGTTAAAGGGTAAGATTGAATATTAGTAATATTAATATTTTTAACTTTTAAAATTTCACAAATTTTAGATTTAATTGTAGAGGCAATATTTTCTGTTACAAATCCCTTTTTAACACTCCAAACAAAAGAGAAATTATTTTTAGAAAAGGGTAATATTGCAAGTGGTCCTTCCTTTAAAAAAAATTGACTAGTGCTTATATCTTTTATGTTATGCTTAACATATCCTGTTAAAGCAATTTCTTTATAATCTTTTTCTATAGATCTGCTTTTGATAACGCTTTGGTAAATTTTAGAGTTTCTTCCTAGACAGAGTACTTTTAAATCGTACTCATCCAGATCATCTGATTTATTAATGTTTTTTCTTATAATTTTAATTTTCTTTTTTTTAATTTCTTTATTTAAAATATCTTTAATTTTATCATTCTCAAATATGTATAAAAGATTGTTATTATCTTCATTGAAATTTAAGAAATTTATTTTTTTCTCATTAGACTCATAAAAAAGGTTTATCTTTTTCGACGGCCAGAATAATTTCTTGTCTAATTTGTCTAAAACACGATGAAAAAATTCATAATTTGAGGCTGATATAGCAGTAGTTCTCTTATCTTTTTTAAGCTTATTTTTTTTTGCTATAATTTGAACGTCTAAAGTAGGCAGATCGTTTAATGCTAAAGCAGTCATTAAACCTGCCAGACCGTCTCCAACTATGCCAATTCTCTGTTTTTTCATGTTATAAAATTTTTCTCACTTTCATAAAAATGGTAAAAAGTACGTAAAACGATTCGATATGAATACAAACTTTTTAAATAGTGTAACAAATTTTATAAAAAAACGAACCTTTGAATTTATAGGATTAATCCTTATTTCAACGAGTATCGGACTTGCCATAGCCTTTACGACATATTCACCCGAAGATCCGTCTTTTATTTATGGAGATAGAGATTTTGAAATTAAAAATTTCTTTGGGATTTATGGAAGTAGTGTCGCAGATTTTCTTTTGCAAAGCTTTGGTCTCGTTTCATTTTTAATTTTAGCTAATTTTCTTTTCTGGGGCATAAATTTGATTATTAAAAAAGAAATCAAGCGAATTATATTAAAATTATTTTTAGTTATTTCTTATTTAGTTTTAGGTACAATTTTTATCTACATCACTTTTAATAACTCGTTCTGGCTTATCGATAATGGTAATGCAGGTTTCGTTGGAAAGATAGGTTATGAGTTTTTAAGTACTTGGTTTCCTTACATAGATAATAGCTATTCTGCTTATGGATTATTATTGCTAACTTTAATATTATTTATTTTCTCATCAGATTTAAATTTTAAAAAGATAGTAACTGGAACTTATTCTATCATAACTTCATTATTTAGAAGAAAAAACAATACTGTTCCTGATATAAATTTTGATGAAACTCCTGTTGAAGAAAAAAGTGAAATCATTGAAAGGCCCCAACAATCATTCTCATTTGGCAGCGAAGCTAAAAGTGAAAAAATAGTAAATCCGGTAAGGTCAAAATACAAATTGCCAGTTATAGATTATCTTAAAAAAAATTCTTCAAAGCTGAGTGCTACGGATTTAAATAAGAATCGTCCTGATGGAGAATTCATGGAAAAGATTTTATTAGATTTTGGAATTGATGGTAAAATTAAAGCCATTAATAGTGGTCCAGTAGTAAGTTTATATGAATTTGAGCCTGCTCCAGGCGTTAAGGTTTCCAAAATAATAAATTTATCAGAAGACTTAGCTCGTAATACTAGTTCTACCTCAGCAAGAGTTTCAGTAATTCCAGGTAAAAATACTGTGGGAATTGAAATACCAAATGAGACTAGAGAAAGTGTTTCTCTTAGAGAAATAATTTCATACGAAAAATTTCAAAAAAAAGATGTCAAACTTCCAATTGCTTTAGGTAAAAGTATTTCTGGTATGCCTATAATTGGTGATTTAACTTCCATGCCACATCTTTTAATTGCCGGCACAACAGGTTCAGGTAAATCAGTCTGTATAAATACCATCATTGTTTCTCTGCTTTACAAATTAAACCCAGATCTTTGTAAGTTTATTTTAATAGATCCAAAAATGTTAGAGCTTTCAACTTATGAAGGAATACCTCATTTGTTAACTCCAGTTATTACTGATGCAAAAAAAGCAACATCTGCTTTAGCTTGGACAGTCAAAGAGATGAACAGCAGATACAAATTAATGAGCAAAGTAGGTGTGAGAAACATAGACGGATATAACGCAAAACATAAATTAAAAATGCCTTACATCGTAGTAGTGGTAGACGAGATGTCGGATCTAATGCTTGTGGCAGGTAAAGAAATAGAAAACTACATTCAAAAATTATCACAGATGGCTAGAGCTGCCGGAATTCATATTATCATGGCAACGCAAAGACCAAGTGTGGACGTAATAACAGGAACAATTAAAGCAAACTTTCCAACTAGAGTATCGTTCCAAGTAAGTTCAAAGATAGATAGCAGAACTATCTTAGGAGAGCAGGGTGCAGAACAATTATTAGGAAAAGGAGACATGTTATTTATGTCATCAGCAAACAGAATAGTAAGAATTCACGGTCCTTTCGTTTCTGAAAACGAAATTGAAAAAATCGTTAATTCTATTAGAGGCCAAGGTGAACCAGATTATATGGAGGAAATTACTGCACAAACAAGTAATGAGTCTTCGTCTATTTCTGGTGAGGATGGTGAGGAGGATGAGCTTTATTCTCAAGCAGTTGATATCATTAAATCTGAAGGAAAGGCGTCTACTAGTTTTTTACAAAGAAAACTTCAAATTGGATACAATAGGGCAGCTAGAATTATTGATATGATGGAAGAAAAAGGGGTGGTCAGTAAAGCAAATCATGTTGGTAAACGTGAAGTTCTATAAAATTTTTTTAATTGGTTTATTTTTACTTTTTTCATTTAATCTTAGCGCAAACGAGAAAACTAAAATTATAAGTCAGTTAAAAAGTTTAAATTCTTTGGAATTTACATTTAATCAAATTATTAATGATAAAACTGAAAAGGGTAGTTGCCTTTTAGAATTTCCTGGAAAACTAAAATGTGAATACTTTGACGATAAAAAGAAAGAACTTATTATAAATAAGAAAAGATTAGCTATCACGCAAAAGAGATATGATAAAACTTACTATTATCCCATATCTAAATCTCCTTTTCTAAATATCTTGTATAAGGAAAAACTTTTAGAAATCGTTAAAGCTGGTGAAATAGAAAAAGAAAATCAAATTATTAAGCTTACTTACTTAGATGAAAATGAAATAAATGTTTTATTTGATAGAAAAACTTTAGACTTAAAAGGTTGGAAGATTATTGATCAATATAATAATAATATCAATTTTTCTCTAAATATTGTTTCTAAGAACGATATTTATCAAAAAGGAACCTTTAAAATACCAGAGATAAATTAGGCTACAAAATCGATTTCTTCTTCTTTAAAAATCTCAAAACCCTTTGACTTGTAGTTTTGTAAAGCATGTTTATGATCTAAGCTGCAAGTGTGAACCCACATTCTCCCTGGGTTCTTTCTGGATGCACTTGCTATAGCGTGATTAACTAGTGTGGCTCCAAGTTTTAATCCTCTAAATTCCTTCAATACTCCCAGATTAATCAGCTCCACCTCATTAGTAGCTGGGTGAAATTCTTGTTCATAGTAACCAATTAAATCATCGCCTTTTTTTAGAACATGGGTCTCTAAATTTTTATTTGTAACGTATTTAATCCATTCCTTGTCAGACCAAAGCAATCTATCTCTCCAATAATGGTCTAAGCCTATTTGCTTATAAAAGAATTTGTTAAGCTGGTAGTCGTTTTTATCATCCAATAAAATTTGGTAATTTGCTGGAAGATTTAAATCAATTGTATTTGAAAAATCTTTTAATTCTAAAAAATATCTTTGTACTCTTGAAACCATTAATTAACCATCTTCCCAATCTTTTCTCCTGCAAAAATATGAAAATGTAAATGAGGAACTTCTTGTCCTCCATCGCTCCCAATATTAGTTAAAGCTCTGTAGCCTTTATCTTTTGAACCCATTAAATTTGCAACATGAGTAACTGCCTTATTTAACTCAACTATTTCTTTATCCGAAGCATTGTTATTAAAATCGTCTAAATCGACGTACTCACCTTTTGGAATAACTAAAACATGAATCTTTTTTTGAGGATTAATATCTTTAAATGCTAAAACATGATCATTCTCATAGACTTTGTCACAAGGAATTTCTCCTCTTAAAATTTTTGCAAAAATATTATTTTTATCGTAACTCATTTTTGTCTTTTTTTCAGTTCACTCATTACATCTTCAATTTTTATATTATTAGCTTCAAGATAAACCATCAAATGATACATGACATCAGCTGCTTCATGTATTTTATTTGTATCTTTTTCAACCGCCTCTATTAATTCCCCAATTTCCTCTTTAACTTTAGCAACACTCAAATTTTTATCGTTTAAAAGTTTGTTGGTATAAGAGCTGTCCGGGGAAGAGCTTTTACGTTCTCTTATGGTTTTCATCAGCTGCTCAAGGATTTCAAACATATTACAATCTTACTGATACATTTTTAGAATTCAAATATTCTTTGGCTTCTTTTATTTTAAATTCACCGTAATGAAAAATAGATGCAGCCAATACCGCGCTTGCACCGCCTTTAACTATACCGTCATATAAATGATCTAATGTGCCAACACCACCTGAGGCAATTACTGGAATATTTGTACATTCCGTAATTGATTTTAATAGATCAACATCATATCCAGATTTAGTCCCATCTTTATCCATTGAAGTAAGTAGAATTTCTCCAGCTCCATTTTTTTCAACATCTTTGGCAAATTCAATTGCATCGATTTCGGTTTTATTTCTTCCGCCATGAGTAAAAACATTCCACTTTTTATCTGATATTTTCTTCGCATCTATAGCAACAACGATACATTGAGACCCAAATTTTTTTGAAGCTTCTTTAACAAAGTTAATATCTTTAACTGCAGCAGTATTAATTGAAACTTTGTCCGCTCCAGCTAATAGTAAGTCAGTTATATTTTGAATATTTCTAACACCTCCACCAACAGTTAAAGGAACAAAACATTCTTTAGCTGTTTTTCTTACTATATCTATAATAGTTTCTCTATTTTCATTTGAAGCAGTAATATCTAAAAAACAAATCTCATCAGCTCCGCCGTCACTATAAATCTTAGCTTGTTCAACTGGATCTCCAGCATCTTTTAATTCAACAAAGTTAATGCCTTTAACAACTCTTCCGTTTTTAACGTCTAGGCAAGGTATAATTCTATTTTTAAGCATTAATTTCCTTTGCTAATTCATCGAGTTTAATATCGCCATCATAAATAGCTT
>ERZ802822.2088-NODE-2088-length-11399-cov-25.851881_pt1 | contig 11399 bp, 15 predicted proteins | sample MGYA00345649_ERZ802822 | MGnify/ENA primary metagenome ERZ802822 (study PRJEB30503, sample SAMEA104212359) | marine metagenome | biome: Westerlies Biome; feature: [SRF] surface water layer (ENVO:00010504) within the epipelagic zone...; material: water... | reverse complement strand
GATTGGTTAAGAAACATATTTTTAATTTCCATACCAACAGCAATTACTGTGCTAACTAAAATGATGCACATTAATGCAAGCTGTAAGTTTTTTGCTATTTTTTCCATTACTTATCTTTACTAAATGGTAGCCATTTTTCAAATACTGATTTAGATGGTCCATCGTAGGGAATTGAATACGAACTTGGATTAGGACTGGTTAAAACTTCAATTCCTTTAGAAAACACAAAAATGAAAACTACAACAAAGACAATTACCATTATTTTAAAAGGGTCAAAATTTTTAGTTTTAAAAACACTGCTAGATTGTGCTTCTGCTTTATGAAAATGCTTGAAAGTCATATAGACTGCAAATATTAAACCGATGTGCGCAATATAAAGACCTGCCCAACCAAATGCAAAAGTTGTATAAGAAAAAATATATAAGCTAAAAACTGTTGTCCAAATAAAGCTTAAAACTAATAAAATTTGCAATCTCACAGATCTCGGTAAAGATCTAAGGTCATTTTTACTGTCATCAAACAATATATTTGCAGCATCTACCATCCAGTTTTTTAGCGATTCCATAAAATTAAGTTATAATTTTTTAAAATTATAACAATTGTTAATTTGTCCTAAATCTTAATTTAAATTTGATTTAATAACACTTTCTAGCTGAATTGAGCTTTGAGCGCCTGAAATAAAATCTTTTCCTATCTCAAAAAAAGGGACTCCATTTATTCCTTTCTCTTTAGCAACTAGGATTTTTGAATTTACGTTTTCAATATTTTTCTCATTAATAAAATCTTTAAAAACATCTTCAGAAATATTATTTTGTTTAGAAATATTAATTAAAATATCTATATCTCCTATATCAAACCCATCAATAAAATATGATTGATATATTTTATCTATTATTTCATTTTGTATATTGAATTGTTCACTTAAATTAATAAGCAAATGAGAAAGAACAGTATTAGGAGTTTTTTTAATTTTATCTAAGTTAAAATTCATCCCAGATTCTTTTGCTTTTAATTTCATGTTTTCATACATTGGAGTAGCAGAATCTTTTCCTCCAAACTTTATTTCAAGATATTTTTCTCGAGAAATTCCCTTAGCTGGCATATCTGGATTTAATTGAAATGGCACATGGTGAATATCAAATTTTATATTAGGAAATTTTTTAAGGGCATTATTTAGGTTCGCATGACCTATAAAACACCATCCACAAATAGTGTCTGCAAAAACATTAATTTTCATTTATTTAAGAACGAAGCTTTTTTTTGTGATAATTAATAAATCTCTCAACATTGGATTTATTAAATGTTTTATTTTCTTCAAATGAAACCTTTTTCATTGAGTAAGCTAAACTTTTTGTTTGTCTAGATTCTATAATTACGTTTCCTTTATAAAGTTTAAGTTTAACTGATCCATTAACTTTATTCTTTTTAAGATCTACAATTTTCTGAAGTTTAAATCTTTCTTTTGAATACCAGTAACCATTATAAATAAGTTCAGCGTATCTTGGCATTATTTGATCTTTCTTATGCATTGTATCTTTGTCTAAAGTGACAGACTCAATTGCTCTATGAGCATGAATTAACAATGTTCCACCTGGAGTTTCATATACGCCTCTAGATTTAATTCCTATAAATCTATTCTCAACCAAATCAACTCTGCCAATTCCATTTTTTCCTCCAAGCTGATTAAGTTTCTCTAATAATTTTGCTGGAGAGAGTTTTTTTCCATTAATTCCAAATGGGTCACCATTTTTAAAATTGATAGTTACAAAGCTTGGTTTGTTAGGAGCTTTTTCAGGTGAAACGGATCTTTGAAATATAAATTCAGGGGCTGAATTTTTTGGATTTTCTAAAACTTTGCCCTCTGTTGATGTGTGAAATAAATTATCATCTACTGAAAAAGGAGGAGCTCCTTTTTTATCCTTTGGAATAGCTATACGGTGTTTCTTTGCATAATTAATTAGATCTGTTCTAGATTTTAATTTCCAAATTCTCCAAGGAGCAATAATTTTTATATTGGGTCCAAAGTAATGATATCCCAATTCAAATCTTACTTGATCATTCCCTTTTCCAGTTGCACCATGTGAAACTGCATAGGCTTTAAATTTTTTAGCAACTCTAATTTGATCTTTTGCAATAAGTGGTCTTGCTATTGATGTGCCTAATAAATAAACACCTTCATAGATTGCGTGACCTCTGATCATTGGATACACATAATCTCTAACAAATATATCTTTTAAATCTTTGATTATAATATTTTTAACACCAAATTTTTTTGCATTAGTGATAATCTTTTTTCTATCAATTTCTTGACCAACATCAGCGGTGTAACAAATTACTTCAGCATCATAGTTTTCCTGAAGCCATTTTAAAATTATAGAGGTATCAAGACCTCCAGAGTAGGCTAGAACAATTTTCTTCTTTGATTTCATTAAATTAGCTACAAGCTTTTTTTGAAGAGTTGTAAGCCTTAGTAAATCCAAGTAATGAATAGTGGTCGATTGTTTGAGACCCTTTTTGATTATATCCAGTTATCATTATTCGAGAACCTTTTTTCATTCTCTTAATCATTCTAAATTCAATTTTATTATCTGCAATCCACGCAAAACCTTGCTCTTTAATATCAAATTTAAATTTATTTTTACCTGATTGTGCTGATACTGTGTTGCTATTAAATTCATAGCCTGCAGTTACACTTACCTCATCTATAATTTTATCAGTAGGTCTAAAAGAAATAAATAATTTGGCATCTCTTTTGTTATTTGATTTTGGACTTTGCAAGATAGGTGAAGATTGTGCAAAGCAAACTTTACCAGTATCCTCTATTACAACCATTGACTCCCAATCTTTATATTTACCAATTTTTTTTACTTCATTAGCTGTTACAGGGCTGTAAAAGCCAATAAAAATTATTGGTAAAATTAGTAAGATTTTTTTAATTATGGACATGGGTTTGGATAAATTGTTTGAACTTCATTAATTTCTTTAATGACATCATCAGTTAGGTTTATGTTTACACTTTCTATATTAGTTTTCAACTGCTCCATCGTGGTTGCTCCAATAATAACACTTGTCATAAAATCTTGAATTTCACAAAATTTTAATGACATTTGACTCATGTCTAGTCCGTATTTTTCACTAATTTCATAATATAATTCTACGGCTTTTTCTGTATTTGGCTTTCTATAACGTGTCCAAAAATCAAAATCTCGTTCCATTCGAGACCCTTTTGGAAAATTATTATTTCTATATTTACCTGTTAAATATCCACTTGCCAGCGGAGAATAAGAAAGACAACCAATTTTTTCTCTAATTGATACTTCAGATAATCCTATCTCGTATGATCTATTCAATAAACTATAAGGATTTTGAATAGACATCATTCTTGGTAAATTTTTTTCTTTGGAAATTTTAAGATAATTCATTACACCCCATGGAGTTTCATTAGACAAACCTATATATCTGAGTTTACCTTTATCTATATATTTGTTTAATTCTCCAAGTACGTCTTCAAATTGGTTCCAATTATTTTCTTTATGAACATAACTTAGCTTTCCAAAATTATTTACATTTCTTTCAGGCCAATGAAGTTGGTATAAATCAATGTAATCTGTTTTAAGCCTTTTAAGACTATCTTCTAAAGCAGACTCTAAGTTTGGACCCGTGAAACTATTTTCTCCATTTCTTAAATAATTTCTTGATGGACCAGCAACTTTTGATGCAAGAATTACTTGGTCTCTCTTTTTTGTTTTTTCAAACCAGTTACCTATAATTTCTTCAGTGTCACCATAAGTTTCTTTTTTTGGAGGAACAGCATATAATTCAGCAGTATCCCAAAAATTTACACCATTTTCTAGAGAGTAGTTCATCTGCTCAAAAGCTTCTTCTTGAGTGTTTTGTTCACCCCAAGTCATAGTACCGAGACAAATTGTGCTTACATTAAGATCAGTATTCCCCAGTTTTTTATAATTCATAATGGTTTTTGTTTAATTTGGATATTTTTAATCTTTTAAGGTATCTTGAATAATTAGTAAAAGACTATTATATACTACTCATTATGGAATTTGATAAAAACGGAATATTAAACAGAGCTAAATCAGCTCAACAAACAGCAGTTGAAATGGATGAAGGCTTAAGAGCCTACATGTTAAAAGTTTATAATTACATGGCAACTGGAATTTTATTAACAGGAATAGTTGCACTTATAACATTTAAAATGTCAGTGGTAACAAATGATGCAGGATCAATTGTAGGTCTAACGTCTATGGGTAATGCAATTTATATGTCTGGATTAAAATGGCTAGTTATGTTGGCGCCCTTAGGAATAGTTTTTTATATGAGTTTTGGAATTAACAAAATGAGTGCTTCAAAAGCTCAGACAACGTTTTGGGTTTTTGCAGGATTAATGGGCTTATCATTATCTTCAATTCTATTAATTTACACTGGTATGAGTGTAACAAGAGTTTTCTTTATTTGTTCAGCAACTTTTGGTGCGATGAGCATTTACGGTTACACAACTAAAAGAGATTTAACAAAATTAGGCTCATTTTTAATGATGGGTTTGATTGGAATTATAATTGCATCAATAGTTAATATTTTCATGCAATCATCAATGATGTATTTTGTTATATCAATTTTAGGTGTTTTAATTTTTGTAGGTTTAACAGCTTATGATACTCAAAAAATTAAGAACATGTACGCTGCAAGTGATACTGGTGAAATCATGGGTAAAAAAGCAGTTATGGGTGCTCTTACTCTTTATCTAGACTTTATAAATTTATTTATAATGTTGTTAAGGTTATTTGGACAAAGAAGATAATTTTATTTTTGTAACTTTTTCCAGTTAGTATTTTTTAATAACAACTTAAGGTCAAAAGAGTTTTTTAAAATTTTTCCACTGGTATCCGTAATTAAATACTTTAAATTTTTATTCTTAGGCTTAAAGTTTTTACAAATTTTATATAAAGCATTTTCTGCGGCATTTCTAAAAACACTGAAGCTAACTTGTTTACTTGAAATACTTAAACCATAATCTTTCCATGATCCTTCAGAAACCATTTTTGCATATAGATCTAAGATGACCTTAAGTTCATCCCTTTCAAAAAATTGTCTTTCTTCTATTTGTTTATGAGGATTATTGACTACCAGTTTTAAGTTACTAGGCATCAATTTTATGTTTATTGATTAAAGGTATTTGAAAACCAGTAAAAATTATGGTTATTGGAAGCATTCCCCAAACTTTGAAGTTAACCCAAAATTCTTCTGTTTGAGTTCTCCAAATACACTCATTTAATATTGCAAGACCAAAGAAAAAAAACATCCACCGTTTATTTAATAATTCCCAGCCAATATCAGTTAATGGCATAGATTTACCCATAATTTTTTTCAAAACAGGTTCTTTGGTAAAATATTTTCCAAAAAATAAAGCTAAAGCAAATAAAATATTTATAATTGTTGGCTTAACATAAATAAATATTGGATCATTAAAATAAATAGTTAACCCACCAAAAAATGTAATTAAGATACCACTTATTAATGGCATCATAGGTATTTTTTTTTCAAAAAACCAAACAACTGCCAATGCAATTAAAGTTGCAACTATAAGTGGAGGAATAGCAACTGATAAATTTTTATCATTATTATAATAATAAAAAAAAAATATAGCTAATGGTCCAAAATCTGTAACAAATTTTAAAAAAGATTTATTCACTAGAAAGATATTAACATATTTGCCACATCACTAAACATTAATATTTTAAGCATTGATTTTTATTTTTAAATACCCATACTAATAGCAATGCCAATTCAAAAAGCAAAATTCTCAATTGGAGATATCGTAAAACATAAACACTTCGAATTTAGAGGTGTAATATATGATGTTGATTTTGAATTTAATAACTCTGAGGAATGGTATCAATCTATCCCAAAAAATGTGAGACCAAGAAAAGATCAGCCTTTTTATCATTTACTGGCTGAAAATGACGAAATAACTTATGAAGCCTATGTTTCAGAGCAAAATCTTCTTATGGATGACTCAGATGAGCCAATAAAACATCCTTTAATTGAAGAGATTTTTTCAGGAAAAAGGGGCTCTAGTTATTTTAAGATGTCTAACTAAACTTATCATTTTTCAAACACATTTAGCTCAAATCTAAGCCATATAAATTAGGTAAATTATTCTTATATTCTGATCAAGGATGTTAAACGTTAATTTCAAATTATTATCTCCCTCTGCATTCTTGATCGGAAATCCTTTTCATAATAAACATCCCTAATTAAATATGTTTAAACTTCTTAATCCAAACAAGATATTTCAAGTAACTTCTAAAGCTCCAAAATATATTTTATTTTTATTTGTTGTTGTACTTTCTGTTGGATTAACTGAAGCGTTAATTTTATCTCCTGAAGATTATAAACAAAGTGATGCTGTAAGAATTATGTATGTTCATGTTCCAGCTGCTTGGATTTCTTTAGGTATTTTTTCATCCATAACTTTTTTATCAATTAGTGGATTTATTTTTAAAAATAAGAATTTTTTTTTAATTGCAAAAAGTTTAGCACCTTCAGGATTTGTTTTTAATATTATTGCATTGGTGACTGGTGCTATTTGGGGTAAACCAACATGGGGAACATGGTGGGCTTGGGATGCTAGAATAACATCCATGTTAATCTTGGCACTATTTTATGCAATGTATTTAATTTCATGGAGAATTTATGAAAGTGAAGAAAAGGTTTTTAAAATCACAACCTTTATTACGATACTGGGTATAGTTAATGTTCCTATTATCAAATACTCTGTAGATTGGTGGAACACACTTCATCAACCGGCTTCAATCAATATTTTATCAAAAAGCTCAATCCATCCATCCATGCTTTTTCCTTTGCTGATAATGACTGCGGCATTTGCTCTTTTTTCATTGCTAATTTTTTTAATGAAATATAATACAGAACTGATAAAAATTAAAAATAAAGGCTTAGATAGACTATGATAAATGAATTACTTTTTATGAACGGATATGGAGTTTACGTATTATCTGCTTTCAGTTTTACACTTTTAAGTTTTTCAGCACTATATTTGATTACAAAAGTTCAATTTATTAAGGAACAAAATAAATTTGTAGCTAAATTTGGATCTCTAAACTCTGAGAAAGCTAAATCTGCAAAATCACAAAGAATAAATAAAGAAATTTTAGCTAACGCCACAAATAATTAACTTTTAAACCATGTATGGTCGTAAAGTTAAATTAAGATTTTTGTTTGTAGTACTTATTTTAATTACATTAATATTAACAGTATTTCTCGTTTTAAAATCTCTTGAAGAAAACGTAGTATACTTTCAATCACCATCAGAAATTAAAGCTCTATCAGAACTAGATAAAAAAAAAATTAGAGTAGGTGGAATGGTAAAAAAAGATTCTATTTTGGTAAAAGCTAGCGAACTGAAGTTCGTAATTACAGATTTCAAAAATGAAATAAATGTTAGCTATACAGGAGCAATTCCAAATCTCTTTGAAGAAGGAAAGGGAGTAGTAGCAGAAGGGTTTTTAAAAGATCGAAATTTTTTTTCTGCCACAAAAATTTTAGCAAAACACGATGAAAATTATATGCCTCCAGAAGTAAAACAGGCACTTGGAGAAAAATAGGATGCTCTTTAGCGTTATTGGAAACTATTCATTAGTTTTAGGACTTTTTTTTGGATTAGTTCTTTTCTATTATTCTGCAAAAAATTTCAGAAATTCTGAAGTATTAGATACTAAAATTTTATCATTTACATTTTTGCAATTTTTTTTAGTTGTAATTAGCTTTTTATGTTTAGTTTTATCATTTGTTGTGTCTGATTTTAGTAACGAGACTGTTTTTAATAATTCACATACCACCAAACCAATTTTCTATAAAATTGCTGGAACTTGGGGCAATCATGAAGGAAGTTTGCTGTTATGGCTGCTTGTTTTAACATTATTTATTCTTATTTTTTTAATAAGGACTAAAAATCAACCAGTAAAATATAGAGTTTTAACTTTAGTATTTCAGCAGATCATCATTATAGGTTTTTTTATTTTTCTGATCAAAACATCAAATCCATTTAATCATATTTATCCGATACCAACAGAGGGTTTGGGGCTTAATCCAATACTACAAGATCCTGCTTTAGCAATTCATCCTCCTATTTTATATTTAGGTTATGTAGGCTCTTCTATTATTTTTTCATCAGTTTTGGCTGCAACAACCTTAAATCTTGTTTCAAAAAAATGGGCATCTCATATAAAAAAATGGGTCTTAGGCTCATGGATTTTTTTAACTCTAGGAATTTTGTTAGGATCCATTTGGGCTTACTATGAATTGGGTTGGGGTGGCTTTTGGTTTTGGGACCCAGTTGAAAATGTTTCTTTAATGCCTTGGCTAGCATTAACAACACTTTTACATTGCATTCTTGTTTTAGAAAAAAAATTAATCCTAACCTCTTGGGTAATAATTCTATCAATATCAACATTTGCTCTCAGTATGAGTGGTACATTCTTGGTTAGATCAGGAATTCTTAATTCTGTGCATACTTTTGCAAATGATCCTGAGAGAGGTTTATTTATTTTAATTTTTTTATTTTCTCTAATTTTTCTTTCATTATTTATCTTTTTCTTTTTTCATAAAACTAGCAAAGATAATTCAAGCAGCTTTTTTTGGCTGAGTAAGGAAACAGCTATAATAATGAATAATTGGTTTATGATGTATTTTTTATCAGTTGTTTTAATTGGCACTATTTATCCAATTTTTCTTGATGTTTTGTCATCTCAAAAAATATCTGTAGGGCCGCCTTTTTATCACACACTAATTATACCTTTTTTAATCCCTTTTTTATTGATTATGGCAATTGGACCAAAGTTGAAATGGATTAAATCAAATTTAGAAGACAAAATTTATTTATTTACAATATTAGTAATTTCAATTTTGTTGTCTATCACAATTGTTAAAAATTTTAGTTCTAATTTTTTGATAAATACAATTTTAATTTCGAGCGCCTTATATCTATTTTTTATTACTTTAAGAGATTTCTTCAGTAAGGGGTTTAAAAATTTAGCACAAAACACAGCTCATTTTGGTTTTAGTTTATTAATCTTGAGTATTTTATTTAATAGTTTGTTTTCAAGTGAAATTATTACAAATTTAAAGGTGGGACAAACTTTTGAAAACTCTAAGGCAAAAATAGTTTTTGAAAGCCTCAGTCAAAAAGAAGGGGAAAATTATAAATCAATAATAGGTAATTTTATTGTTCAAGACTCTAATGGTAAAATGGAAAATTTATCACCAGAGTTAAGGATATATAATCAACCAAATATCACTACTAGTGAAGCTGATATTAAAACTACGTTATTATCAGATAAGTTTATAGTTATTAATCTCGTCCAAAATCAAGAATTTTTTAATGTAAGATATCAAGTTAAGCCATTTATGTTATGGATTTGGATATCAGTAATTTTGATTAGCTTTGGTGGATTAATAAGTTTTGTAAAAAAGGAATATGAAAAATAAATTAATACCACTTTCAATCTTTTTAGTTTTTATAGTCATCTTTATTATTTTTTATAAAGGTTTACAGAATACAAATATTTACACTCCTGGCACAAAAACAAGTTTTGAAGTACCTTCAGTCTCAGTTAAATTATTTAATTCAAATGAAATAGTTAATACACTTGAAATTTTTAGTTCAGATAAATTTTATCTATTAAATATCTGGTCATCTTGGTGCGTTCCTTGTCGGCAAGAACATTCAATTTTGATGGAATTGACAAAAAATGATAATTTAAGAGTAATTGGCATAAATTATAAAGACACAAAAAAAAATGCTAACAATTTTTTAAAAGAGCTTGGGAATCCTTACGATAATATAATTTTTGATAATAAAGGTACTAATGCGATAGAATGGGGAGCTTATGGTGTGCCCGAGTCTTTTTTAATCAATAACAATAAAATTATTAAGAAATATATAGGACCACTTAACGAACGATCTATGGAAGAGATTAAATCATTTATAAAATGAAGATACTTAAATTATTTTTAATCATTTTTATTATTTTTCCAATTAATAATTTGAAAGCTGATAATGAAGTTCTCAAAAATAAAATTACAAAAAATTTACGTTGTTTGATTTGTCAGGGGCAATCTGTTTACGACTCTGATTCAGAATTTGCTAATAGCTTAAAAACTATGGTTGATAATAAAATTATTGAAGGATTATCTGAAAAACAAATCTATTCTTATTTTCAAAGTAAATATGGTGATTGGATTTTATATGACCCTTTGTTTAATAAAAATACTTATTTTCTATGGCTATTACCTCTATTGATATTCTTTCTAGGTGGTGCAATAATCTTCAATAAATTTTTAAAAAAACAAAAATAATCTGATATTAACAGTAATGAATTTTAAAAAATTAAGTATATTTTTAGTTATATTTTTTACGTCTACTAACTTGTTTGCAAAAGATATTAGCAGTCATCAATATAATTTTTTTACTGGTAATTTTGATTTTAGTGATGACAAGCAAGCAGCGATGTTGTTTGGTTTTCAACATCAGAATGAAAACCTTGAAAGAGATACTTTTTTAGGAAATATTTCACCAATTACCGGTGGTTTTATAACCGAAAATTCTGCTGCATATATTTATACAGGATTTGAATGGAATATTGATATGGGTGCTGTAACTTTTACACCTAGTTTTGCACCTGGTTTGTACCATAAAGGAGATGGTAAAGATTTAGGTCATGCTCTTGAATTTAAATCTGAAATTCAGTTTTCATATAATTCCTCTGAAAATTCAAAAATTGGTATATCTTATAATCATGTATCTAATGCAAGCATAGGAGACAAAAATCCTGGGGCAAATAGTTATATGTTTAATTTTATTAAAAACTTCTAAATAGACAGATGAATTTAAATGATTGTCATAATTTTGGTGATTTTAGAAAATTAGCTAAGAAAAAATTACCATCACCTATCTTTCACTACATTGATGGAGCTGCAGATGATGAAATTACTTATGCTAGAAATACCAGTGCATTTGATGATGTTGATTTAGTTCCAAATGTTTTAAGAGGTGTAGAGAATGTTGATTTATCAACAACAATTTTTGGAAAGAAGTTAGATCTACCTTTTTATTTAGCACCAACAGCCTTACAAAGATTATTTCACTATGATGGTGAAAGAGCAGTTGGAAAAGCAGCAAAAAAATATAATACCATGTTTGGTGTTTCAGCATTAGCTACTGTAAGTGTGGAAGAAATATCTTCTATGATTGATACTCCAAAGATGTTTCAGTTCTATTTTCATAAAGATAGAGGTTTAAATGATGCTTGTTTGGAAAGAGCTAAAGCAGCTAAATTTGATGTTATGGCTTTAACAGTAGATAC
>ERZ802822.2087-NODE-2087-length-11412-cov-12.192236_pt1 | contig 11412 bp, 11 predicted proteins | sample MGYA00345649_ERZ802822 | MGnify/ENA primary metagenome ERZ802822 (study PRJEB30503, sample SAMEA104212359) | marine metagenome | biome: Westerlies Biome; feature: [SRF] surface water layer (ENVO:00010504) within the epipelagic zone...; material: water... | reverse complement strand
GCATCAAAGACTTTAGTAAAAATTTACGATGATGAGGCTGGTGATGTAAACATACAGGTTACTGGCTATCAGTGGAAATGGCAGTACAACTATCTTGAAGATGATATAAGTTTCTTTTCAAACCTCTCAACTGATATGGATGAGATTAATAATCTTGTTCCTAAGGGAGAGAACTACCTTCAAGAGGTAGATGAGATGGTCGTAATACCTGCTGGCAAAAAAGTAAGATTTTTGATTACAGCAAATGACGTAATTCATTCATGGTGGATGCCAGCTTTTGCAATTAAACAAGATGCGATACCAGGTTTTGTGAATACTGCTTGGACTAAAGTTGACAAGCCGGGTGTATATCGTGGCAAGTGTACTGAGCTATGCGGCAAGAATCATGGATTTATGCCTATTGTTGTAAAGGTAGTTGAACAAGAAGAGTACAACCAATGGGTAGACGAAAAAAAACAAGTAGCTATTCAAATGGCAGAGCTCACCACGAAAGACTGGACAGCCCAAGAATTAGTTGAAAGAGGTGAAAGCGTATATGCAGTTAACTGTGTTGCATGCCATCAAACAAATGGACAAGGTATTCCAGGAATATTTCCTGCATTGGCTGGTAGCGATATTGTTATGAACCAAAAAGATAAAAATATCGAGATACTAATGGAAGGTGTTCAAGGGGCTGCAATGAATTCATTTAGCTATTTATCTGAAGTAGAGCTAGCAGCTGTAATTACATATACCCGTCAGTCATGGGGAAATGCTGAAAACGGAGACGGCGAAATAGTAGTTCCAAAAGATATCGTAGATTATAAAAAACCAAAGATTTAATATTAAAGAGAGAAAGTAAATATGAGCGCAGTAATAGAAAATCATCATGACGATCATCATCATGGTCCCGCAAAGGGTTTGACCAGATGGTTATACACAACCAACCATAAAGATATAGGTACTTTATATCTATGGTTTAGTTTTGCTATGTTCCTAATTGGTGGGGCAATGGCATTGGTTATAAGAGCTGAATTGTTTCAGCCAGGCATGCAAATAGTTGAACCGGAATTTTATAATCAAATGATCACACTGCATGGGTTGATAATGATTTTTGGCGGTGTCATGCCAGCCTTCGTTGGCTTAGCAAACTGGCTTGTTCCAATGATGATTGGTGCTCCAGATATGGCTTTGCCAAGAATGAATAATTTAAGTTTTTGGATATTGCCTTTTGCTTTCTTTATTTTATTGTCATCTTTGTTTATGGAGGGTGGAGCACCTAACTTCGGTTGGACATTCTATGCACCTTTGTCAACAACGTATGCACCTCCTAGTGTTACCTTCTTTATTTTCTCAGTTCATATAATGGGAGCCTCATCAATTATGGGAGCTATTAATGTTGTAGTAACTATTATGAACATGAGAGCTCCTGGCGTTACGCTAATGAAAATGCCTTTGTTTGTATGGTCTTGGCTTATAACAGCTTATTTATTAATAGCAGTTATGCCAGTACTTGCTGGTGCAGTAACCATGATGTTAATGGATATACATTTTGGAACCAGTTTCTTTAATGCAGCAGGTGGTGGCGATCCTGTTTTATTTCAGCATATCTTCTGGTTCTTTGGTCACCCAGAGGTTTATATTATGATTCTGCCCGCCTTTGGAATTGTTTCTCATATTATTGAAACTTTTTCTAGGAAGCAGCTCTTTGGATACTCCTCCATGGTTTGGGCGATGCTCTCGATTGCAATATTATCTTTTGTTGTTTGGGCTCATCACATGTTTACTGTTGGTTTGCCTCTCGCAGCAGAGTTATTTTTTATGTGGGCAACAATGTTAATTGCTGTTCCAACGGGAGTTAAAGTTTTTAACTGGGTTGCAACAATGTTCAAAGGATCGCTTACATTTGAAACCCCAATGCTTTTTGCAATTGCATTTGTTGTCTTATTTACTATTGGTGGTTTATCAGGTCTGATGCTTGCGATAGTGCCAGCTGATTTCCAATATCACGACACATATTTTGTTGTAGCTCATTTCCATTATGTATTAGTTCCTGGAGCTATCTTTTCAATAATGGCAGCTGTTTATTACTGGATACCAAAATGGTCTGGAAATATGTACGATGAAAGATTGGGCAAACTTCATTTCTGGTTATCTTTTATTGGTGTTAATGTTACTTTCTTCCCACAGCACTTTATTGGGCTTGCTGGTATGCCTAGAAGATATCCAGACTATGCATTGCAATTTGCAGACTGGAACATGGTTTCTTCTGTTGGAGCCTTCTTATTTGGTGTTTCTCAAATTTTATTCTTATTTATAGTTCTTAAGACTGTGATGGGTGGCAAAAAAGCAACAGATCAAGTTTGGGAAGGTGCAAGAGGTCTTGAGTGGACTGTTGCCTCACCTGCTCCTTATCATACGTTTACAACGCCGCCAAAAGTTGACTAATGAATCCTGAAGCCAAAAAAACATTAAGAAGACTGGTAATAGCTGTTCCACTTATGTTTGCTTTTGGCTTTGCTTTAGTGCCTTTATACAATGTTTTTTGTGAGGTCACTGGCATAAATGGAAAGGTCTTTCAATCAGATGATGCAAAAGAGTTAGTGATTGAGGATGGAAGGCCATTAGGATTACAATTTATTTCTACTAACAATGAAAATATGCCATGGATATTCAAACCATCTGAAGAGGTCATGACTATCTCTACAGGTGAATACTATACTGCAACTTACTACGTAAAAAACACAACAAATAAAACAATGACAGCTCAAGCCGTGCCTAGTGTTGCTCCATCAAATGCGGCAGCTCACTTGAAGAAGCTAGAATGTTTTTGTTTTGAGCAACAGGAGCTAGCACCAGGTGAAGATGCCTTACTTCCAGTGAGGTTGTTAGTATCTGATGAGCTTCCAAAAAATATTAAAAACATAATTTTATCTTATACTATTTTTGATGTTACTGAGTACGACGATGAGACAGTTGCCCAAGTCGATAGCGAAGGTCATCACGGAATGGAGCATTAAAAAATGAGCGCACAAACTTATTACGTACCTGAACAAAGTAGATTCCCTATTTTTATGGCTGTCTCTTTATTTTTATTAGTGATGGGTGCTAGTAGCACTATTAATAATCTAGACAACCCTGACAGCAATTCATCATACATACTGTATGCAGGATTAGCTTCCTTGTTTACAACAATGTTTTTCTGGTTTCGACAGGTTATTAAAGAGCATCTAGCTGGCCTAGATAGCAATCAGTTAAAAACATCATATGTTTATGGAATGGCTTGGTTTATATTCTCTGAAGTAATGTTTTTTGCAGCCTTCTTTGGCGCTTTATTTTATGTTAGAAATTTTGCTGTTCCATGGTTAAGCGGTGTAGGAGAAAATGGTGTGGGAATATCTGCGTTAGGTTTGTGGGAAGGTTTTGACTCAACATGGCCTGTTATGATAACACCAGACAAAGGCGCTGAGTATGCTTTGGCAGAAAAAAGCCTGTCTTGGCCTGGTTGGGGAAATGCATTAGAGTGGTTACCATTATGGAATACAATTGTTTTGCTAAGTTCAAGCGTTACTGTGCATTTTGCACATATTGGCCTTAAAAATGGAGACAAAAAAAAGTTCCATCTTTTTCTAGGAATAACAGTTGGATTGGCATTAATATTTGTTGGCCTCCAAGCTGCAGAGTACTATGAAGCTTATGCCCATTATGGACTAACACTTAATTCAGGAATTTATGGTTCTACATTTTTTATGCTAACTGGTTTTCATGGTTTCCATGTAATGATGGGCGGCATTATGCTTGCAGTAATGTTAGCTAGATCGGTTTTTGCTGGACACTTTGATGATCATGACCATTTTGGATTCGAAGCAGCCTCATGGTATTGGCATTTTGTTGATGTAGTTTGGGTAATGTTGTTTTTATTTGTTTATATACTTTAATAATCAAGATTCATCCCAAGGGACTGTGTTGCCTAGCTCACCAGTTATTAAACCAATAGTTACTAGAATTACCAAGATGACAGCTAATGCAACTCGAAAACCTAAGCTATAGACTGTTCTCTTGCTATCAGGTTTGCCCTGATCAACTATTAGAAAGTAGAGACCGCTGCCGAGCGAAATCATAATAAGGAATACATCAATGTATATAAGAGTTTTAATCATTGAGTCATTTTAAAGCATTTAAAAATTTAAGATATGAAATTTAAAGAATTTAGACCAGGAAAGAGAATAACTATTTTTTTTATTTGCTTTGCTACAACTTTTTTTCTTTTAGGCTTATGGCAGGTTGAAAGAGGTCAGGATAAATCAAATATTCTTAAAGAGTTTAATAATAATATTAAAAAAAGTCCTCTACCATTTTCAGAAAAATCAACCAAATGGGACAGGGTAACAGTCGAGGGTTATTTGATTGGTTCAAAACAAATATTAATCGACAATATTATTAAATCTGGTGTTGCTGGATATAAGGTTTTAACACCTCTACTAATTAAAGATACAGAAACTCATATATTGGTTGATAGAGGATGGGTTTCACAAGGTAACTCAAGAGATATTCTGCCTGATATTGATATCAACAAAGAATATGTAAAAGTTACCGGAATTCTCGAAGATCCAGAGCTTGGTTTTGTTCTATCTGAAGATTTAGTAACTGAAAAATGGCCAAAAGTTTCACAGACTAAAAATCTTAAGGTTTTGAACAAGGCGTTTGATGAAGTGTTGGCTCCATATATTATTGTTGCCGATCCAACACTAACAAGCAGCCTTGCTTATATGAAAGTTATCCCAACTAATATGACGCCTGAAAAACACTTTGGTTATGCCATTCAATGGTTCACAATGTTTGTCGCATTATTTTTAATGTATTTATGGATAGGATTTAAAAAAAATGAAGAATAAAATATTTTTAGCAATTCTTTTATTAACACCAATCTTGGTCGTTACTTTTTCTTCTCTTTATTTTACTTTGGGGTACTCTCCCGAGGGGACAAAAAACAATGGTGTTTTTTTCAAAAGCTATTTTGACTTTGAACAGTTTAATAACGTAAAAGAAGAGAAGCTTATTGAGTTTAAAGATGGTAAGTGGGTTATGGGCGTTTATATAACAAATATAACTAAATCAAAAGAATCTTTATATCTAATGAGGCAGTTAAATGTTGCTCTTAACAGAGACATATATAGAGTTAAACGAGTTGCTTTCTTCTCAAATTTACAATTAAAGAATGAAATAGATAACTTAATACTCGAATATCCCAGAACAGAATTAGTCAATGATAAAAACGGCGTATTAATAAACGTACTTCAAAAAAATTCAACAATGGATATGTTTCAAGAAAATCCAATTTTTATAATCGATCCTTATGGAAGAGCTGTGATGTACTTTGAACCAAGCATAGACCCAAAAAAAATTCTTAAGGACTTAAAGGTATTAATATAATGAACAACATAAAAAACTTATCATTTTTTGGAATATGCTTAGCCTTTGTGGTTATTGCTCTTGGGGCCTGGACTAGGCTTGTTGATGCCGGTCTTGGGTGTCCCGATTGGCCTGGATGTTATGGTTTTGTAGTCTTTCCTACAAATGAAGCTGAGATAGCATTAGCTGAGGCCAGATACCCAACATTTCCATATGATATAAACAAGGCAATCCCTGAAGTCGTACATAGATATTTTGCAGCAGCCCTTGGTTTCTTAGCAATCATCATGGTTTATTATTCTTTTAAGCAAAATGAGAATAGGAATATTAGGAGATGGACAATAGGCCTTCTAATTTTTATTTGTTGCCAAGGCCTTTTTGGCTATTTAACAGTAAGTTTATTGTTATTACCGATAATAGTTACTGCACATTTATTTGGTGGTTTCACAACTTTGACTTTGTTTTTTCTTATTTTTTTAATGTCTGGTAAGTTTGATTTTCTTGAAAAAATGGCAATACCTAAGTTGAAAACGATTGCTGGAATTGCTCTTGTAGTTTTGCTTTTTCAGATTTTCTTAGGAGTTTGGACAAGCACCAATTATGCTTCATTAGCTTGTGCAGATTTTCCAACGTGTCAGGGAAGTTATATGCCTGAGATGGATTTTAAAAATGGATTTAATCTTAATCAAGAAGTTGGACCAAACTATTTGTATGGTTTATTGGATAATCCTTCGAGAGTAGCGATACATTATTCTCATAGAGTTTCTGCAATTTTAGTCACAATAGTTTTCTTAATATTAATATCAAAACTTTGGTTTTCTAATGCTGCACCGCTTGCATCAACTATTGGAATTCTATTATTAACTCAAATTAGTTTAGGTATTATTAATGTTGTATATGTTTTACCACTGTATGTCGCAATCGCTCATAACTTAGTTGCTGCTCTTTTGTTATTAACTATTTTCACAGTTAATTATTTAGCTTGGAAAAAATGAAACTTTTAAGAAGTTATTATCTACTTTGTAAGCCGAATGTAGTTTATATGATGCTTATCTGCGCTTTGGTAGGAATGCTTCTAGCCGAAGAGACGATTAGTTCAATTTCAACAATTGTAATTGCATTACTTGGAATCGCACTATGTTCAGGGTCGGCAGCAGCGATCAATCAAGTAATTGATAGAAAGGCAGACGCGGCCATGACCAGAACTGATCAAAGACCTCTGCCACAAGGAGAGCTAAGTGCGTTTCACGCTTCTTCTTTTGCAATAGTAATTGGGATTGTAGGAGCTTTAATTTTATATTTTTATATAAATACCCTAACAATGATTTTAACTCTTGCTTCCCTAATTGGTTATGCATTTGTTTATACCGTGTATCTCAAAAGAGCAACACCGCAAAATATTGTTATTGGTGGCTTAGCTGGAGCGGCACCGCCGCTTTTAGGCTGGTCTTCAATTTCAAACACCATTGACCCTTATGCACTGTTATTGGTATTGATAATTTTTGTTTGGACTCCACCTCACTTTTGGGCATTAGCAATATATAGGAAGGATGAGTATGCAAAAGAGTCTATCCCAATGCTCCCTGTCACTCATGGTGTTGCATTTACAAAAATACAAATAGTTTTGTATACGATTATTTTGTTTATAGTAAGCATTCTTCCCTATATAGTGCTTATGTCTGGAATAATTTATTTGTTTTCCGCATTAATTCTGAGTTCTATATTTATGTATTACGCAATTAAATTATATTTCAGTGATGATGATGCAATTGCTATGAACACCTTTAATTTTTCTATTTATTATATCTTTCTTATCTTCATAGCTTTACTGCTAGACCATTATCTAATTTCATGAAAGCAATAAATAAAAATTTATTTTTTATAGTTATTTTTATGATAACCGTGCTTGGATTGTTTATTAATAAATTAACGACGCCAAGAACCCTCTCCAATGACGAGCTACTTGTAAATGGCCTTTTCTTATTTGAAAAACCAAAGCAAATATCGGATTTTGAGTTCTTCTCGTCTAATCAACAAACTTTTACGAAAGATGATCTGATGGGCAAATGGACTTTAATGTATTTTGGTTTTACTAAATGTCCTGATGAATGCCCTACAACTATGTATCAACTATCAAAACTTATAAAAGTACTTAGAGACAAAGATTATAAGCTTGATGATAAGCAGTGGGTTTTGGTATCAATTGATCCAGAAAGAGACACTCCAAATATGATAGATAACTATGCCAAAGGTTTTGATAAAGATTTTGTTGGGGTTAGCAACGCCAGACCAATGCTCTTAAGTTTAGCAACTCAACTATCAGTTAATAATGTTATGCCAAATCACTCAAATCATATGGATCATTCTCACTTAGAAAATCATGTAAATAATATTATTTTGTTAAATCCTAATGGAGATTTTGCTGGAATTTTTAGGCCACCATTTGACATATCTAGGCTTTCGCTAACTTATCAATCTGTCACAAATTAGATTATGTTTGTAACAGTTTTTTAACTTTTTTGGAATATATTAAAAAATATGGATAAATCTAAAAGACAATTTATAAAAAGAGCGGGACAATCATCTGCAATGTTGATTCTGTATGCTTATGGTGGCGGAAGATTAATTGCTTCAGATAAATCAATATCAAGCCTTAATAAAAAATGGGATGGCATGTTGGCAAAAGACCCAAGAGCACTATTTGATCTTCCTTATGGTTTTTCATATAAGGTAATCATTTCATCTGGCGACTTAATGAATGACGGTCTTAACTATGGAAAAAGGCCAGATGGTATGGCTGCATTTGAATTACGTGATGGTTCTATTGCCTTAGTGGTAAATCATGAAACTGAAAGTAAAGATAAAAATCTTGATGCTAGCAAAGCCTATGACACTGCTAACGGCAAAGCATATTCTGGTGGAACAAGCACCATAGTTCTAGAAGCAGACGGAAGAACATTAAAACGTTCAAATAGAAGTCTTGTAGGAACTATTGATAATTGTGCCGGTGGTGCCACACCATGGAATACTTGGATATCTTGTGAAGAAACATATAAGCAAAACCATGGTTATGCCTTTGAGGTTGATCCAGAATCAAAATCTTTAAATGGGTATAAACGATTAACTCATATGGGCAGATTCAAAAGAGAAGCAGTTACAGTCGACTTAAATGATCCAGCTGGATGTGTATATCAGACAGAAGATGATTATAGTGGCTTATTTTATAAATTTATTCCATCAAAAAAAGGCCAATTAAGTAGTCCGGGCAAGCTTTATGCACTTAAAATACCTGGAATAAAAAATACATCAAATAAAGAAGGCTTAATTTCAGTTAATGATTCTTTTCCTGTCGAATGGGTTCAAATTAAAGACCCATCAGCAAAATCTATAAAAACTAAAATACAAGGAAAAAATGATAATGCTTCAATCTTTAATGGCGGTGAAGGAATTATTTTCACAAATGATAAAGACTCAACAACTAATATATTTTTTACATGTAAGAGAGGAGGCAAAGCTGGTCTTGGTCAAATTTGGAAATATTCTCCATCAAAGTCCAAGATATCACTTTTTTATGAATCAGATAATGTTAATAATCTTTGGGAAGGCGATAACATAAACATTACCCCATGGGGTGATCTTATAATTTGTGAAGACAATGGTAGCAATGCGTGTAAATTAATAGGTTGTACCCCAAATGGAACCTTATATCCTCTTGGAAGAGTTGCTGGTAATAGCAGTTCTGAAATAGCAGGAATTTGTTTTTCCCCTGATGGACAAAATATGTATTTAAATATTCAAGAAGAAGGAAAAACTATCGTAGTGAGTGGCGATTGGACAAAAATAAGAGAATTTAGAGATGGCTTAGACTCAAACAAAGTCCACTACGAAATTTAAAAATTAATTACAACTTTACCTTTTGCCTTTCTGTCTTTGAGATGGGCTATTGCATCTGCAGATGTTTCTAAAGTAAATTTATCTGATGGCGCAGGATTAATCTTTCCTTCTTTATACATTTCAAATAATTCTTCAAAGTTCCTTTGATTTTCTTCAGGAAATAAGCCAGTCCATGCTCCCCAAAACACCCCAACAATTTGACAGCCTTTAAGTAGGGTTAAATTTAATGGCATTTTAGGAATTTGATCAGCTCCTGCTGCAAAGCCAATTACAAGATATCTCCCATCCCAGGCTATAGATCTTAAGCATGGTTCGGCATAAGTGCCACCAACTGGATCGTAAATTACGTTTGGCCCCATGCCGCCAGTTAATTCCTTAATTTTGTTTGAGAGCTCTTTTTGTTGATCTCTGTCTAGATTTCCGGTTGGGTAAACAAAACCTTCATCAGCCCCATTATCTATGCAGATATCAACCTTTTCTTGTGTTGAAGCTGCTGCAATAACCCTAGCGCCCATAGCTTTACCCAGTTGAACTGTTGCTAAACCTACGCCGCCTGAAGCTCCAAGAACTAATAAAGTTTCGCCTGATTGAAGATTTGCTCTTTGTTTCAAAGCATATATAGACGTTCCATAGGTAACTGAGAGAGCCGCAGCTATTTCGAAATCCATATTTTCAGGTATTGGTCTTACATTATTCTTGTGAGCTAATATCTTTTCACATATACCACCCACGCCGGTTGCAGCAAAAACTTTATCACCAATATTAAAACTCTCAACACCAGCACCTATTTCTGTTATTACTCCTGCTGACTCTCCTCCAGGAATAAAAGGTAGCGGAGGCTGAAATTGATACAAGCCCTGTATCATCAACACATCAGGAAAGTTAACGCTTGCAGATTTAACTTCAATAATTATGTGATCTTCAGCAATCACAGGATCTGCAACTTCATTAACCACTAGTTTTTCTGGACCACCAAGTTCCACACACTGTAAAGCCTTCATATTTACCCCTATTTATATCTTTGAGTTGTATGTTTCTATAAAATCATCAAAAGCTATTTCTTGCTTTAGATTTATTTTATCAAACTCTTTTAATGATTCACCAGCTTCCTTTTCGCACAATCTGACATCAATATTCGAAAAAGAATTAAGTAGCTGGTGATTTTCAATAGCTCTATTAAGACCTATATCATGAAATGATTTATCTTGCTTAAATTCATTTTTCCTAAAATCACCTAAATTATTCACAGCATCAATAAAGGAGTTGTCTTTAAATTCATATGCAAGTTTTCTGAGGTCTTCGATTAGCTCATCTCTGGCTGAAGCTATTTTTGTTTCTTTATTTTTAAATATAATAGGTATGTTAGGGTCTCTGCCAGATTTAATTACACTTACATCTTGTTGCTCAATTTTTATCTTTTCCTCATTTGTCATTTTTGAACTAGGCGTGATAAGACAATAAATAAGTAGAAGATCTAGTAATCTAATTTGTTCTTTCGAAATCCCAATAGCCTCATTAGGGTCAAGATCAATTCCCCTAACCTCAACATACTGTATGCCTTGATTTTTAAGAAGCTCATATGGCCTTTGACCACTTTCACCAGCTCTTTTGGGCCTTATGCAGTCATATAGCTCATTTTCAATTTGCAAAATGCCATTTGATATTTGTTGAAAATTATTTTCATTATCTTTTAAACCAAGATTTTTAAACTCTGGGTAGGGATTAACGATTGCTTTCTTTAATTCAAGCAAGAATGTGTCTAAATCATTATATTTAAAATTAAGATTTTTTTGAGCTTTGCTTTGATAGCCAATATCACTCATTCTTAATGAAGTTGCATTGAGTTTAAATAAATCTGTTTTATTGAGAGAATCTAAATCATTATCCCTGTCAGCGACAAAAGATTTATCAACCACTGGCGAGCTACCAAATTCAATTAATACAAACCAAAAAAGCCTTTTGAAATTTCTAATTAGATCTAAGTATGCCGTGTTTCTATCTTCTTGAGACATACATCCTAATTGTTTAAATGACCTGTCAGCTATAGAAAAATTATAATGAATACCAGACACGCACTGCATAGTTTTACCATATCTAATAGCTAGACCTCTTCTATAGACATGTTTT
>ERZ802822.2080-NODE-2080-length-11437-cov-33.037060_pt1 | contig 11437 bp, 11 predicted proteins | sample MGYA00345649_ERZ802822 | MGnify/ENA primary metagenome ERZ802822 (study PRJEB30503, sample SAMEA104212359) | marine metagenome | biome: Westerlies Biome; feature: [SRF] surface water layer (ENVO:00010504) within the epipelagic zone...; material: water... | reverse complement strand
GATGATGCATGGGATTTAATTCAATCCACTATAGAAAAGCTAATTAAAAACAAGGAAAAGCTTGAAGATTCAGATCAACCAATGGCGTATGCAAAAAGGATTCTAAAAAATAACTTTATAGATAACTATCGAAAAGAAAAACGAATGGTTTCTATTCAAGCTAATGATATTTCAATTACCAATGAAGGCTTTCAAGAACAATCTGTTGAATATCAAGAGATGCTTAATTGCCTTGAGAATTTTGATGAGATAGATAAAACAATACTAGCAATGCTTGGAGCTGGTCATAGTTATATAGAGATTCAAGAAGTTGTCGGTGATATCAGCATGGCAAATTTAAGAGTGAAGGCTAACAGAGCAAGAATTAATCTTGCCAACTGCATGGGTAGAACATTATGAATGAAGAAAAACAAATACAAATAATCGAGCTAATGGATGATGGCGCAACTCTTGAGAGTTCTCCTGAACTCAAAGCACTTGTTGAGGCTTCAGAAGAAGCAACTGAGTTCTATGAAAGTATATTAGTTTCAGAGTCTATGCTCGAAGGTTTCTTTGGCGGAGATAAAGCTAAAGAACTAAATACTAAAGTAGAGGTTTTTATTGATGAGCAACTTGATAAGCCTTCTAATGTTTCATCTACTAATTTCAAACCTTTTATAGGCTTTGCAGTTGCAGCAAGTTTGGCTGCGATAGCTTTCACTTTTATAAACTCTCCTACTGAAATAGTACAGCCTCTTGCTCCTACTCAAATGGTTTATGAAGAACCTCAAGTTGTCACAGAAGAGGAACCAAAGCCTCTTTATATTTCTGGTGAAGATATGGTTAATGGTCTATGGGGTCCATCTTCAGAACTTGCAAACCAAACAGGACAAGATAGGTATGAGATTATGTATTCTGTTTATGAAGCTAACAAAGAAAATTTCATAGACAACAATATCAATCAGCCTAGACTAGATAGAGAATACTTTGTAGATCTATCCTTGATTGAAAATCTAGATTCAAAATTTGTGATTGATGAAGTAAAACGCCACATCTTCTGTAATTGTTAAATTAATTTGTAACAAATCTAAAGCTGACTCGTTGAAGAAATAACGAAACATTTTTATAGGAGTTATAAGTGGAAGAAGTTATTGGTTTTAGTATCGTTGGTTTATTAGTAGTTTGTCTTTATCTGGGCATTAAAAAACTACTTTTCAAAAAGCAAGATTTATACGATTATGAAGATGAGATTATCTTAGATAAAGATATGGTGCATTACGGTCCTTTCTCTGGGAATTTTAAAAATCCATGTCGAAAGCTTATTCTCCTCCTAGCGGTCTCATCTTCATCTCTCTCAGCTGGATTAGATATAAGAACAATAGATAATTGGGGTATTGATTCATGGGGAAACGAATCAATCATGATGCAAAAGACCTCTGATAGTACTCACTCGAATCTCTATATTGAAATGCCAAGACCCTTTTGTATTTGTACTGATCCTATTATCACAACACCCCCTGGAAACAGTATTTATAATATTGGGGATAAGGTTGAGGCCACAATGACTATCGATAATTATAAGCCTAAGAAAATCTTACTCCATGTTAAAAGTATTTTTGAAGACGGAGAGTACCTTTTGAAGCCCCAATACTATCCTTCCCTAAGATATGCAGAAATCATAAAAATTAAATTCGCACAGAATGCTTCTCTTGATGACATGCTTTTTAATACTAAAGGCATGTCTAATGCTATGAAACAGTCAGAAAAGATATGTCTTAGTGGTTATGATCTTGAAGAATCTGGGATAGAGGATGTTCGTATTTAGATACTTATTTGCCCTAGAAAAAATTCAAGTCATGGCCATATTCTCTTTCATAATTTTTGTTACGAGCTTGCTTATTCTCCTCTTGTAGCCTCTCTATATCATTTATGTGCTGCAAAATTATTTTCTCTTGGAATTTTAATTTTGTTTTTATATGAAATGATTTTGTATGAGCTATTGCATACCTCGTTCTTAATGCCTGAATCCATATTCGATCTCTTAACCCTCTTAATTCCATCTCAATATCAAATAATTGCATAAATATTCTTGTGTAATCTTTCGTATCTTCTTCGAAGTACCATTTTGGTAATGGCTTTTTTCTTTCAAATCTATCCCTATTCAATTTTTTAATCATTTAATTTGCCTTGGGTAGTTCATACCAATCTGTTGTGTATTTAGGGGAAGTCATATTCTGTTTCATTGGTGACCATCTCTTTGTATTTTGAGAAGCAAAATAAATTTGAGTTTCATAGTTATTTAGTTGATCTATGTATTTCATAAATTCTGAATTCTCTTTAGGTTCATTTGGATCTTTAAATAAAGAGAACTGCCTAGAAGTTTCATTAGAAAATCTACTTAAAAGAATGCCAGCCTTAGCATAGTCGTATCCTGATCTAAATATAGGGAGTAGAGCTTTCTTAGCCGCTATTAATATATCTCTGGTATCGTTAGTGGGAGTGAAGAGCTCTATAGTTTTGTAACCTCTGTGTTGAGGCATATGATCACTGAAAGGACTTGTTCTTACAAAGACAGAAACTTGAGAACATTTTTGTTTTTCGTTTCTTAATTTTTCAGATGCTCTTACTGCAAAGTTGCTCACTATAGGTTTTAGAGTTTTTAAATCAGTCACTCTCGTTCCGAAGCTACGACTAACGACTATTTGTTTTTTTGCTGAAATACTTTCTTCTATGTTGAGACACCTTTGGCCTCTAAGCTCTCTGACTGTTCTTTCTAAAACAACACTGAATTTTCTTTTGATATATTGAGGATCTATATCAGCTAACTGTAAAGCATTAGTAATCTTAGCTTTATTTAAATGCTCACTAAGTCTTCTGCCGACTCCCCAAACGTCATGTACTGGAGTATTAACTAAAGCATTTCTGATCTCATTTCTTGTAGATATTTGATGCACTTTGGTGGGAACATTTAATCTTTTAACTTCATTCAAAGCTATTTTGGTTAGAGTCTTTGTTGGAGCTATACCAATACGAACTGGGACTCCAGTCCATTGCTTGACCAAGCTTCTTACATGACAACTAAAGTCATATAAGTTGTAATGTTCTTCAAGAGAATCTAATCCTAGAAAGGCTTCATCAATACTGTAAATTTCAACTTCTGGAACAAAGCCTTCTAAAATATTCATTACCCTAGCTGACATATCTCCATAAAAAGTAAAGTTAGATGAAAAGACTTGCCCTCCCTGAGAAAGGAAAGATTCTTTAACCTTGAACCAGGGAACTCCCATACCAATACCCATTTTTTTTGCTTCGGTGCTTCTGGCAATAACGCAACCGTCGTTATTAGAGAGAACAACTATGGGAATATTTTTTAAATCAGGGCGAAAGATTCTTTCGCACGAAGCATAAAAGCTTTCGCAATCTACTAAAGCCAAAGCCACTAGAATTTATTAATAGCTGCTGTGACAGTTCCTACTATCTCTAATTCTTGACCGTGATTAATAAAGATAGGAGGGTAGTCTGGATTGTCTGGCATCAAACACATTTTAGGTTTGAGCTTTAAGCGCTTGCATACAAACTCTCCATCAATGGACGCAACAACAATACTGTTATGTGTTGGCTTAATGCTTCGGTCAACAACTAAGACTGCCTGATCTGTTATTCCAGAACCAATCATCGATTGTCCCTGAGCTCTTACTAAAAAAGTAGCTGCCCCATTTTTTACAAGATGTTTATTTAGATCTATTGGACTTTCAATATAGTCGCTTGCAGGGCTGGGGAACCCTGCATGCACCGACTCAAGAAAATAGGGCACAAATATTGCCGGCAGATTTTCTTCAGAAATTTTTCCGATGTAATTAACTTTCATAAGGATTATTTAATAATACTGTATAAATATACAGTATAAAAATAACTATAACAAGAGGGTTTAGATATTAAATTCTTTTAAATCTGCATCTTTGGAATCAAGTGCTAAGTACCAGCCTTTGGTACCCCAATCACCTAAAACAATGCGCTTTGAAGATAAATTATTTAGCTCTATATTGTGTATTCCAGGCCTATGTGTATGGCCGTGAATAAAAAGATCAGGTTGATGTTTATTAATAAAATTTTCAACTGCTTGAGCATTAACATCTGTAACAGTATCTGATTTTTTGGAGGTCGCTTCTTCGCTATCATCTCTAAGACTAGCTGCAATTTGTTTGCGTTCGTTAATATCCTTTTGTAAAAAACTAGACTGCCATTTTTCAGTATGAACCTCATTTCTAAAATTCATGTAGTCAGTATCGTCAGTACATAAAAAATCACCATGACTAAGAACAACTTTTTGATTATTAATATCTAAAACGTAAGGGTCCGGAAGAATAGTAATTCCTGTTTCATTCGCAAAAGTTGCTCCAATTAAAAAATCTCTGTTGCCATGCATAAAAAATGTTTTTGGACCGTTGGTGGTAAATGATAATAAGGCCTCTTTGATTTCACCATAAAGAGGTAAATCGTCATCGTCTCCTATCCAGGTTTCAAATAAATCTCCTAGAATAAAAAGATGAGTGCAAGCCTCTTTAGATTCTTCTAAGAATGTAAAAAAGGCTTGAGTAAGTTCGGGATGTTTTTCGCTTAAATGTATATCTGAGATAAAGCGAGGCTTCATTCAGCAACAGTTACCGATTCAATAGTAATAACTTCTAATGGAACGTCTTGATGTCCACCAGAAGATCCAGTTGCAACGTCTGCAATGGCGTCAACAACATCCATGCCTTCAGTTACTTTACCGAATACTGCATAGCCCCAACCTTGAGGATTTTCACCAGTATGATTAAGGAATCCATTATCTTTATGGTTGATAAAAAACTGACCAGTAGCAGAATGAGGCTCCATAGTTCTTGCCATAGCAATAGTTCCACGATCATTCACTAAGCCATTGTTAGCTTCATTTTGAATAGGGGAAGTGCCGCTAGATTTATTACTCATATCAGCATTTAAACCACCGCCTTGAACCATAAAACCGTTTATGACTCTATGAAAGATAGTCCCAGCGTAATAGCCTGAATTAGCAATAGATACAAAGTTTTCAACTGTAATAGGCGCTTTCTCACCATCCAGTTCAAGCTGAATATCTCCAGCAGAAGTTTTAATAGTTACTTGTGTCATGCTTGTCTCCTCAATAATTGGTATTTCAGCTTCATCGCTTTTTTTAGAACAAGAATTAAGAACCAATGCTAGAGCACAAGTACATAAAACTGATTTTAATAAGTTGTTATTTATCACAGATTTAGCTTTAAATTTAAAAAGATGATTTTATCACTAAAAATCATAATTGAGCATGTAGTCTCTAAATTGATCTTTTACATTTTTTTCATTTAAGCCAAACTCAGCCAATGAATAATGGTGAGATGATTTTGTTTTCTTTTGATCTTCGTAAAGATAATTTTCAATATTATTTTCTGTTTCAATAGTCATATCAAAACCTAATTGCATATAGATCGATTTGATTTGATTTAAGGGGCTTGAAATAAAATCTTCATAAGTTACGTCAACTATTTGATCATTTAATAAATTTTTTCTGTAGTCCATTCCTTTTCTAAGATTATGATTCCAAAAGTCTATAACAGTATTTCCAATATCATCTGTATTTACTTTTTTAGAAAAAGCCAGTCTTACATTTTTAGTTAAGCTACAAAAAGAGGCCACTGACTCTGTTGGATCACGATGGATATGTATAAATTTAGCATTGGGATAGGCTTGAAGTATTTCTGGTAAATGACCTATATGACTGGGGTCTTTTAAGAGCCATCTTTTTGGCTTGCCATTAATTTCTAAAGCTTGAAAAAATCTTTTATGCCATTTGAAGACAGTATCAAAAGGACAGTTTTTTAAATAGGCTATATACTCTGGCACATCAGCCATGCACATATAGACAAAACTTCTTACATTAATTGTGGCTATTTGCTCACACTCCTCAGGAGTTTCTGCTCTTATCGTGTGCATTGCTCTTAGTTTAGGTATCAAAGTTTTAGCTAATTTTAATTCTCTATTAGTTTTCTTTTCTCTTTTAAGCCTTTCTTTGGTATTTTTTGTAATTGGAAAAGGATGCATAATTTCCCAATATCTCGGAGATCTATGAGCATCATCAAGAGATAAAAGGTTAAACAGTATCGAAGTGCCTGATCTTGGCAATCCTATTACAAAAACAGGATCTGCAGGTTCTTCGAATTTGTTTTCAAGATGAAGCTTATAAAGATCTCTTCTTACTTTAAGTCTATTTTTTAGTTGATGGTTAAAAGCAATTTTTCCAAACTGATTAAATTTATTATGTTTGTTAAGGGAGTGAGTAAGAATTTCTAAGGGTTCAATAAAGTCATCTTCTCCAAGCTTTCCATGAAGACCTCTGAGCATTGAATTAACAGTAAATTGTTGCTTCACAATATTGCTTACCTCTATTAACTATAAGATACTCTTTATTACTTAAATGCTCAATTATGATTTATGAATATTCTTTTTCTATGCGTAGCTAACTCAGCAAGAAGCCAGATGGCAGAGGGCCTAGCCAAGTCAATGCTTGGTAAGAATCATAATATACAAAGTGCAGGTTCAACTCCTTCTGGGGAGGTGCATATTAATGCAGTGATTGCCATGGATGATATTGGCATTGATATTCGCGATCAACATTCAAAATCTACTGAGGATTTAGATAAAGAATTCCTTGATAATTTAGACTATGCAATAACATTATGCGCTGAAGAAGTATGCCCAATTCTTCCCAGTAACGCAGAAAGCTTACATTGGATGAATGAAGATCCTGCAAACGATAGTTATTCAGAAAAACAATTAAAAGCATCCTTTTCTAATACAAGAGATAATCTTTTTAAATTGATCAAGAAATTTATGATCATGAATGTACAATAAGAGCTTAAGTGGCTCCCGAAGTTGGGATCGAACCAACGACCAATTGATTAACAGTCAACTGCTCTACCGCTGAGCTATTCGGGAACGCGGACGTGCATTATAAGTAATTTTTAATAGATAAGTAAATGACAAAAGCATTAAAGGTAATTTCAAATTTTGAACCAGCGGGTTCACAACCTGCTGCTATTAAAAGTTTAGTTAACGGACTTGGTGATGGCCTTCTTCATCAAACACTTTTAGGTGTTACTGGCTCAGGTAAAACTTACACTATGGCTAAGGTAATTGAAGAGACACAAAGACCAGCGATCATAATGGCTCACAACAAAACATTAGCAGCACAACTCTATGGTGAGTTCAGAGATTTCTTTCCTGAAAATTCAGTTGAGTACTTTGTATCTTATTATGACTACTATCAACCAGAGGCATACGTTCCTACTTCAGATACTTATATTGCAAAAGATGCATCTATTAACGAGCACATTGAACAAATGCGATTATCTGCAACCAAAGCTTTATTAGAAAGAAAAGATACTATTGTTATCGCAACCGTTTCATCAATATATGGTCTTGGCGCACCAGAGTCTTATTTAAAAATGGTGGTCCATTTAGACAGGGGAGATGTTATTGACCAAAGAGATCTTCTTCGTCGCTTTTCTTCATTGCAATATACGCGAAACGATCTAGATTTTAGAAGAGCAACTTTTCGAGTTAGAGGAGATACTATTGATGTTTATCCAGCTGACTCTGATAGTGAAGCTTTGAGAATTGAATTATTTGGTGATGAGATTGAAAAACTTTCTTGGTTTGACCCATTAACAGGTGCAATTATTAATGAAGTTCCAAGAGCAACCATTTTTCCTAAAACTCACTATGTCACACCCAAAGAAACTGTTTTGGGTTGTATCGACAGTATTAAAGATGAGTTAAAAGAACGTTTAGACTACTTAAGATCCATCAACAAGCTTGTTGAAGCTCAAAGATTAGAAGAAAGAACTAATTACGATATTGAAATGATGAGAGAACTTGGTTACTGTCAAGGCGTTGAAAACTATTCAAGATACCTCTCTGGACGAAATCCTGGCCAATCACCGCCTTGTTTATTCGACTATATACCCAAAGATGCCATTGTTTTTATAGATGAATCGCACGTTTCAGTCCCGCAAATAGGTGCAATGTACAAAGGAGACCGTTCTAGGAAGGAAACCCTTGTAGAATATGGGTTTAGACTGCCTTCAGCAATGGATAATAGGCCTCTAAAGTTCGAAGAATGGGAGCTTTTAGCCTCTCAAAGGGTCTATGTTTCTGCTACTCCAAGCAGATACGAGCAAGAACACCAAGATAATCTTGTTGAATTACTGGTTAGACCAACAGGGTTGACTGATCCTGATGTTGAAATAAGACCAGCTTCTACTCAAATAGATGACGTTATTGGCGAGTGCAACGATAGAGTTTCTATGAAAGAGCGCGTTCTGATCACAACATTAACTAAAAGAATGGCAGAAGATTTAACAGACTATTTAAATGAAAATGGAATTCAAGCAAGATACATGCATTCGGATACAGATACTGTAGAACGAGTAGAAATAATTCGTGACTTAAGATTAGGAAAGTTTGATGTCTTGGTTGGGATTAATTTATTAAGAGAGGGATTAGATATTCCTGAGGTAAGTTTGGTTGCAATTTTAGATGCAGATAAAGAAGGATTTTTAAGATCTGAAACAACAATGATTCAGACAATTGGAAGAGCTGCCAGAAATTTAAGAGGCAAAGCAATTTTATATGCAGACAAAATTACGGGTTCTATGGAAAGAGCAATTGCAGAAACAGATAGAAGAAGATCAATCCAAGAAAAATATAATGAAGAAAATAACATCACTCCAAAATCTATAAATACAAAAGTAAAAGATATTATGGAGGGTGCAAGAGTTGTCAAAGGAAAAGCTAAAACTAAGAAAGAAGATATTGAAAAATCACTTCCATTTAAGATTTTAGAAGACTCTGTAGAGTCATTAAGTGAGTCTATAGAAAAGATAGAAAATCAGATGTATGCCTATGCAAAAGAAATGGAATTTGAGAAGGCTGCTCAGTGCAGAGACAAGATGAAATATCTTAAAAGAAAGTTAATTGATCTTTAGGATTAGTGCACGAATGAGCTGCCATAAGTTCGTAATAATTTTTAACTCTGTAGACATAATCAATAGCTTGTTGGCCTCGTGAATAACCGTTTACATCTATTAAATTTACATCTTCACCAGTAATATTTTTTAGTTTATTTTCAAGATCAAACCAAGTAATTTCAGTGGGTTCTTTATTAATAGTTTTAGAAATATTTATTATATTGGTTGGACCTAAATTATAACTTGCTAAAGTTATAGATAATTGATCTGCGGTAGTTTTTCCAAATATATTTTTATCTTTTAATATAGCTAAATACCTAGCACCACCATTAATATTCTGCTCTGGATTAAGTCTTTTCTCAACACCAACCATTGCAGCAGTCTCTAGGGTCACCATCATCATTCCCCTGACACCCATATTAGATTTAGCACGAGGATCCCATTGCGATTCTTGAAAAGAAATAGCAGCTAATAAATCTTTATTTATTGAAGTTTCAATAGAGGCATTCATAAACATTTCTTCATAAATCGGAAATCGATTTGCCAAAAGATCTGCAAATTTATCTTGTTCAAAATTATTTAATTTAGATTTTTTATAGCTTTCATCAAGCTGAATTTTACACATTTCGATTTGTCTTTTTTCGGAGTTAAAAGAGTCACAGCCACTCAGCAAAAAAAATACTGAGATGGTAAAAAAAACTTTAAAGATATTCCCCATTTTTAATTATTTTTTACAAAAGACTTTATAATTGTTTTATACAATATTTCAGACTGAGAGAAGTGTCAAAGACTAATACCTTTATATTGCAGGGCAAGAAAAGTTTTTCAGACTCCAAGTTAGAGCAACTCAACTTCGACTTTAACAAATCAAACAACCAAGAATCAAAAATTATCTCAAAAGAGATTTATATTCTTGCATCTCAAAATGCAGAATTAAATTTAAACGAATTAAAAAATATTTTAAATGCAGATGAATCTTTGGAATCTTTCTCTTTTTTTATTGGACCAAGATCTGGAACTATTTCACCTTGGTCTTCAAAAACTGAAGACATAATAAAAAATGTCGGTGTTGCAGATATAGACAGAGTTGAAAAATTTTATGGATTTACCATTTCTTCATTCTCTGAAAAAGAAAATTTAGATTTATCTATGTTCTTTGATCGAATGACTCAATCAGTATATTTAAGTTACGAAGAGTGTACAGATTTTCTTAATATTGCTGAACAAAGAAATATAAGTCACATAAATATTATCAATGAAGGTATAAACGCACTTAAAAATGCAAATTCATCCTATGGTTTTGCTATGAGTGAGGATGAAATTGAATATTTATATGATTTTTACTCAAAAAGTGCTCGAAACCCCACAGATGCTGAGTTAATGATGTTTGCACAGGCTAATTCAGAGCATTGCAGGCATAAGATTTTCAATGCAAAGTGGACTGTTGACGGTATTTCTAAGAATAATAGCCTTTTTGACCTTATAAAAGAGACAAGCAAGCAATCTCCTAATGGAATTATCTCTGCTTATAAAGATAATGCAGCAATTACTAAGGGAGATAATGTAGAAAGACTAAATTTAGATGATAAAAATAGATATAGTTTTGTTGATGATCAAGTTAACTCAACTATTAAGGTTGAAACTCATAATCATCCAACTGCTATTTCACCATATCCTGGAGCTGCTACTGGTTCTGGTGGTGAAATTAGAGATGAGGGAGCGACCGGAAGGGGGGCAAAACCTAAAATAGGGCTTGTTGGTTTTAACGTATCAAATTTAAGGATTCCAGAATTACCAAGAAGCTGGGAAGGTGAGGAACATAAACCTGAAAGAATTGCTTCTCCTCTAAATATTATGATCGAAGCTCCCATAGGAGCTGCAGCATTTAATAACGAATTTGGTAGGCCTTCTACCTTAGGATATTTCAGATCTTTTGAAACAAGCTTTAATGATAAGAAAAAAGCATTTGGTTATCACAAACCAATAATGCTAGCAGGTGGCATAGGTGAAATAAGAGATAGAAATAATTTTAAGCTTCAGATTGAGGAGGGATATCATGTTGTAGTATTAGGTGGTCCTGCAATGCTCATAGGCCTTGGTGGTGGAGCTGCTTCTTCTGTGTCATCAGGTGACAGTGACGAGAATTTAGATTTTGCATCAGTGCAAAGAGATAATGCGGAAATGGAGAGGAGATGCCAAGAGGTTATAAACATCTGTTCGTCTCAAGACGACAGCTTTATAGAGTTCATTCATGATGTTGGAGCAGGAGGATTATCAAATGCAATTCCGGAATTAGCAAAAGATTCAAACTTAGGTGTTTATATTGAGCTAGATAAAATCCCCAACTCAGATAAATCCATGTCACCAATGGAAGTATGGTCTAACGAATCTCAAGAGCGTTATGTAATGGCTATACATCCTGATAATAAAGAAGC